>SMTZ1_10008992_pt1 | contig 17105 bp, 13 predicted proteins | sample DeeMarSWOR136_30_FD_25667 | JGI IMG/M metagenome (IMG submission 25667)
GAGCCACAGAAGCGACAATCATTGGCAGGGTATTTCCAGCATCTGATTTCCCGATAACAATCACCTGAAATTATGCATCCGGACTACTTTTATCAGCCTGTTGATCAATCCCGCAACAAGTTTGAGTCAACAGTTCCAATTTGCTCATTATTAATATTTTACAAGAACTTACGAACAGCATTTCATTTTGTTTTAAAAAAAAAAGTGTTATTTTTACTAAACCATTACCATCAACATTTCGTAGGAGTATCCAAAAACAACCGCCCTATGTCAAAAAAATTAATTTCACTGGTGCCTATTCAGTTGACTGCTATATTGATAATCGCAGTTTTCATGGCAGGATGTGGATCTGAAAAAAGAAAAACCGGGTCGGATGAGCTTTCACTAAGTGAATCCGAAATGGATGCCGGAATACTGGAAGATATTAACAGTGCAAAGCAGATTTTTTACTCCCTGCCCTCTCCTCTCGAAACTGCTATGTTGATAAAAAATGCCGGGGCATCCTATAATGAAGATTTATTGAATCCGGTTGATAATACATCCAATTATACTACCAATAAAAGCATGGCCCTGAATCTTGGTATTTATAGTACAGATCTGTCTTTTGCCAGCCTGTTTGATCAGACACAGACCTCTATTCAGTATATGAATGCCGCAAAGCGGATGGCAGATGGACTGGGCATCCTTGATGCCATTGACAACAATACCATTGAAATGCTTGAGGAGAACATCAACAACAGGGACAGGATCATGGACATAATCTCTGAGACTTTTATGAATTCCAGTTCCTTTCTCACAGAGAACGAAAGGCCGGCACTTGCCTCTATTGTGCTGGTTGGCGGATGGGTGGAAGGCCTGTATATTGCCTCGAACCTGGTGGGTGAAGGAAGCATTGAGGGGAATAAGCTGGTGGAAAGAATCGTTGACCAGAAGCTTTCCTTTGATATTGTAATGCACCTACTGGAAGATAACAAGGATAACATGGATGTAGCTGAAATATTGACCGACATCGGGGATCTCAAAGTGACGTTTGATAAGATCATCATCACTACCACCAGTATTCAGGCAATTCCTGATGAAGAATCAAATGTCACAGTCCTGAAGTCCGAATCCAAGATAAAAATTACGCCCGAAATATTCCAGGAACTGCAGGAGAAGATAAATGTCTTAAGATCTAACTTCATTTCATAAAAAATACCGCTGTATGAAAAAGATTTTTCATTTCACTGTTGCAATTGCATTATTGACTTTACTACCACTGTCTGTAAATGCACAGTGCAAAGGATTCGCAAAAAAAATCTGTAAAGTTGAGCTTACACCATATATCCACGATGGGAATTATCATGCAGCCATCCTTACCGTTGGAGAAGAAGCTGAATTATACAAGACCTTTTACTCGGATACGGATTACAGGATCGCAGTTTGCGGTTCCGTTAACCTGCCTGATATTGAATTCAGGGTCATCGATTCGGACCGCAATGTACTTTACTCCAACGAGGATAAGGAATATGCGATGACCTGGGATTTCCGGCTGGAAGCGAGCCAGCAATTAAAGATCTTTGTAAAGGTACCAACAGCTGAAGGATTGCCTGAGGATATAGCGAGCGGTTGTGTTGCTATCATGTTTGGATTCCTTGATAAATAACTACACGAATCATAACACTTTGAAAAGCCGTCTCAGAGCAAACTGAGGCGGCTTTTACATTGGTATATGGACAACATGATAATCCGTTTTATTTTTTTTTCAAGGATATCAGGCAAGGAGTCCATATTTTGTGCATGTACAAAATTCAATGACGCCCTGATATCCTTGTATAAAACCTAGCCTGGATTATAATTTTGACCTGAGGAACTTACCGGTGTAGGAAGTGGGGTGTTTGCTGAGGTCTTCCGGGGTACCTTCAAAAATGATCTCCCCTCCCTCCTCCCCTCCTTCGGGTCCAAGATCAATGATCCAGTCTGCTGATTTGATCACCTCAAGATTGTGTTCAATGATGACCAGGCTATGGCCCTTGCTGATCAATTCCTGGAATGCATCGAGCAACTTCCGGATATCATGGAAATGAAGTCCTGTGGTAGGTTCATCGAAGAGAAAGAGCAGGTTTCTGCCACTGTTTTCCCTCGATAAGAAAGAGGCGAGTTTAACGCGCTGGCTCTCGCCACCACTAAGGGTACTTGAGGATTGTCCCAGCTTAATGTAACCAAGGCCGACATCAGCAAGGGGCTTTAGCCTTTCACAGATCCTTTTCCCAAGGTGACTGCCTGCTTCGGAAAAAAATTCAATCGCCTCATCTACCGTGCATTCCAGCAGATCATAAATATTCTTCCCGCGATACCGTACATCCAGTATTTCATCTTTGAAGCGTTTTCCGTGGCAACTATCGCAGATCAGGTGCACATCGGCCATAAATTGCATCTCCACCTTGATGATCCCTTCTCCCTGACATTCCTCGCATCTGCCCCCATCAATATTGAATGAGAAATGGGATGCCTTGAATCCCTGCACAACAGCTGCCTGCTGATCAGCATACAACCTTCTGATCTCATCAAATGCTTTCAGATAGGTAACCGGATTGGACCGCGATGATTTTCCTATGGGATGCTGGTCCACCATCTCTATCCCATCCAGCATTTGAATATCCCCCCGTACCAGGTCATGTTCCCCTGGTTTCTCTCCATGACCATGGAACTTCTTGAGAAGTGCCGGATAGAGAATGCTGCTGACCAGGGATGACTTACCTGATCCACTAACGCCGGTGACAACCGCCATGATATTCAGCGGGAACTTGACATCAATGCCCTTCAGATTGTTTTCCCTGGCCCCGAGCAATTCAATATAATTATGCCATTTCCTGCGCCTTTCAGATACCTTGATAAGTTCCTCGCCGGTCAGGTATCTGGCTGTCAGACTTTGGTGTTTTGAATCCAGCTTGTCCGGATCTCCCTGGAACACAACCTCGCCCCCAAGTCTTCCAGCCATGGGTCCCATATCAATGATATGTGCCGATGACCTGATGATATCTTCGTCATGCTCGACAACCAGCACAGTATTCCCCAGTTTTTCAAGATTCTTCAATACCCCGATGAGCAGGTGCGTATCCCTGGGATGCAGCCCGATACTTGGTTCGTCAAGGATATACATGGATCCCACCAGGCTGCTGCCGAGGGAAGTAGCCAGGTTGATCCGTTGGGATTCACCCCCTGACAGGGTGGATGAGAGCCGGTTCAGGGTAAGGTATCCCAGGCCAACCTGCACCAGGTATCCGAGCCGGTTATGAATCTCTTTCAGGATCCTTCCGGCAATTTCTGTTTCATGCCTGGTAAGACGGATATTCCTGAAGAATTCATACAGCTCTGTGACCGGCATGATTACCAGATCCTGGATCGGTCGTTTGTTCACTTTTACATACGAAGCTTCCTTTTTCAGCCTGGTACCCTGGCAGGCCGGACAGGTGGTCTTTCCCCTGTACCTGGAAAGCATGACACGGTACTGGATCTTATATTTTTTCTCCTCAAGATGCCTGAAAAATGCATCCAATCCCTTGAAATACCTGTTACCGGTCCATAACAGACGTTTTTGATCAGGGGTTAACTGATAGAATGGTTTATGTATGGGAAAGTCAAATTTAGCAGCCTGCAGGACCAGTTTCTCCTTCCATTTACTCATTTTTTCGCCCTTCCAGCATACAATGGCATCCTCATAGATGGAAAGACTCTTGTTGGGAATAACCAGGTCTTCGTCAATCCCGATAATTTTGCCATACCCTTCACATAGGTGACATGCACCAACCGGGTTGTTAAAACTGAACATGTGAACATCCGGTTCATCGAATTTCATCCCATCCATCTCAAAGGAATCCGAAAATACACAAACCCTGTCATCCTGCATGAGCTGCAGATGACATTCACCCTTTCCAAGACTGAAGGCAGTCTGAACGGAATCTGCGTACCTTGCAAGTGAATCTTCATCCAGCTGGACTTTGATCCGGTCGATGACGACCGGGATCTGGCTGCCCGGCTCCGGAATATCATCCTCTTTCAGCATATCTTCAATCCTTTTGAACCCGTCCTCTAGCTGCAGCCTGGTGATTCCTTGTTTCAGCAATAATTCCATCTGTTCCCGCACATCCCTTTCTGCTATGAACAGATATGGGGAAAGGATGATCAGCTCTGAACCAGGACCAGTTTCTGCCATGAAATTCACTACATCGGTCACAGCATGTTTCTTCACCCTCCGGCCACTGATGGGAGAATACGTCTTCCCTATCCTGGCATATAAAAGCTTCAGGTAATCATAGATCTCAGTGGAAGTCCCGACGGTTGACCTGGGATTCCGTGTATTGACTTTCTGTTCAATGGCAATGGCAGGCGGTATGCCGTTGATCATATCCACATCAGGCTTGTCAATCCTGCCCAGGAATTGCCTTGCGTATGAGGAAAGGCTCTCAACATAACGGCGCTGACCTTCAGCATATAGCGTATCAAATGCAAGAGAGGATTTACCTGAACCTGATAATCCTGTGATCACAATGAATTTATTACGCGGGATCCTCAGATCAATGTTTTTCAGGTTATGCACCCTGGCCCCTTTGATTTCGATAAATTTATCAGCCGATTCTGCAGAAACTGGCATGAAAATTGTAATTAATTAACAGGTTGTTTAACATCTTTTAACTGTTTTCAAAAGTAATATTTTTTGTATTATTGATATTTTTGTTTTATTTGCAGAATCAAACGCTTTCTCATTAGCCAACCCAAAAAAGGAGGACTGCCTATAGCTCAAAATCTACCCTGACTGAATCAAAATAGGAGGTAGTTTTGAAATTACAACAACTTTCAGATCAAGATCTGGTAAAGCGGTTTATACATGGTGATCAAACCAGCATTGAGGTCCTGATTAATAGGCACAAGAACAAGGTTTTCACGTACATTATACTCATTGTCAAAAATCAGTCACTGGCTGAGGACATTTTCCAGGATACCTTTATCAAGGTCATTAAATCCTTAAAAGAGGGGAAATACAAGGACAATGGGAAATTTGTATCGTGGGTAATCAGGATCGCCCATAATCTGACCATTGATCATTTCAGGAAGGAAAAACAGATCAATACTTATTCGAATGAGGATTATGAGGCGGACATCTTTAACTCAAAAAAACTTGCCGAAAGTACAGTCGAAGATATCATGGTTGAAAGCCAGATCATTAAGGAGGTCAGGCTGCTCATCGATGAACTTCCTGAGGACCAGAAGCAGGTGATCCTGTTGAGGCATTATGGTGGACTGAGTTTCAAGGAGATAGCCGAACAGACCGATGTGAGTATCAATACGGCCCTTGGACGTATGAGGTATGCATTGATCAATCTGAGAAAGCTTATCGAACAAAAAAATCTCAGTTTGACAAAAATTTAATATCTAACAATACATACTATTTTTCATATTTCACCGTTTGGTATGTATGATCACAAATTTAACTGCCTATGGTGAATGTCTCTACCCTTGTTTACGTACTGGAAAATATTGAGGGTAAAGAGGAAGAGTTAACCAATCTGGAGGAATTACTTGGAGAGGAAGAAGCTTATGTGAAGAAGATATTTGACAAACTTGATGATTCAAATTTGCAGGTAAGTCCAGGATTGGTGGAACACATCCTGAAAACAACCAGTACTATTTAGGAATTCTGAACTGTATTAAGAGTGAGCCGTTTTAGTTCAAACTAAGACGGCTTTCTTTTTTGTAAGGGTATTACAGCGCAGCTACATATTCCGCAAAGCGAAACAGGTCAGGCTGCTTTTGTAATACCCTTACAAAAAACAAAAACATCTGAGATTCTCACTGGATTATAACAAGCCCTAAATCCTTATTTTCAAGGTTATTAAATGAGGAGCCTTCTTTTGTGCTTGCTCAAAAGCCAGCGACGATTGAATAACCTTGAAAACTGCGGCTTCAGGATTTGTTTTGATACAGGAGGCTGATCATATGGCAGGCCATGATCCCGGCCGTTTCTGTCCGGTAAATTGCCTCACCCAGGTTGATCTCCCGGTAAGCATTTTGTATGGCAGCTTCTATTTCTCCAGAGGTAAAATCCCCTTCCGGTCCGATCATGATTATCCAGCTTTGATCTTTATGCGGTGCTGCCATGATTCGCTGGTCGCCGGTAGTGTTACAATGTGCTATCAGTTTGATATCTGCGGTGGAACGGCTCAGGAAATCATTCAAAGAAACTTCCCTGTTCAGTCCGGGCAATAAGGCACGTCCGGATTGTTTCATGGCCGCAATCAGTATTTTCTGTGAGCGTTCATGCCTGATCCGGTTTCGTTCAGACCGGGCACAGATGACCGGGGTTATCTCATCCACACCAATCTCGGTTGCTTTTTCTAAAAACCATTCAAAACGTTCTGTACTTTTAGGAGGGGCCATGGCGATATGCAGATAATAATCCCTGCGCAGAAATTCTTTTGTGACATTGTTTATCGTGACCCGGCAGGCCTTTGGATCTGCAGCCGTTATGGTCCCGGAATAATAATTTCCTTTGCCATCCACCATCTCCAGTGTATCGCCCCCGGCCATACGCAGTACCTTTACGATGTGCCGGGATTCCTCTTCGCCGAGGATGGCCTGATTTTGATCGATCTGGCTGGTATAAAAGACAGGCATGTAATTTGAATGTTGTTTATTCAATCGGTGATTCCTCACCCTCCTCCATCCTCCTGACAAACATGGCCTTCTTTCTCGGATCTGATACTACATACAAATACGGCACCTCATCCCGCGGTGTTTTCATTCTCCGCTGGCTGGTCTTTACCTCATCGATGGCAGTATTGAAGTCTCTGTTGCTGGACAACACACTCATTACCCCCCTGACATAACCAAAATAATACCAGTTCCTGCGGTCAAGTTCGAGGTAAATGTCCACCATATCCCCGTTGCGCCGTTTTGTGAATTCCATGTACCCATCCAGCTGCTTGTTGATCTGGTCCCCGTTGATGCTTGCCAGGGAGATTTTACCGGCTGACCTGTAGGATCGGGATTCCTGGTGCCAGACCAATTTTACTTTGGCAAAAAAGAGGGTATGCGTCAGTTCCGGGACCGATGACTGGTATTCTCCGTAAAGTCCCAGTTCTGTCTGATATTTCTCTGTCCTGTCCCTGCCGATCAGTTCCGAGAGGTTTTTTACATAATCCGGGTCGATCTCACCCGCCATGATCTCGAAGGCCTCTTCAGACATGAAATAATTCAGGGCAAGGGTGACATTTAGTTCCGTTTCATTTGTATTCATATTGTGCATGACATTTCCAACAGAGGATATCCTGACCTGTCCGGGCAGCAGGCCTGTGCTGATCTTTCCTTCCCCGTAGAGCACGCAATCATTCCTGGATAATCTCAACATGTTACCTGGCCGGTCCGGATAACGGAGTTTTTCCCTGCTGGAAATACGGTATTCATCACTTTGCCTGTCGTAGTAAAGAATCCCGTTCGATGTAATAAGGTACCTGTCACGAGGCAATTTCTTACTGCTCAGGAAAGCTGGGTAGATATGTACTGAATCCCCCGCCAAAAACAAGCCGGCGTAAGTGTAATTCATGTCAATATCAAAGGGTTGCGCCTCGATGGGGATATGCACAAATGCCGGATCGATCTCAGCCTTGAACTTCAGGTATGTGCCTTCATTGATCTCACAGTCATGGATCAGGCTGGCGCCACCGTTGAATGTAAGGAAAGGTCTCCGGGCATCCAGTTCCACATTACCCTGGTAGGAGAAATAGGGATTCAGGGTAAAATACTGGTCCTTGCCAATAACACCCTCAGCAAATGTATTAATGGAATCATCCACACTGATCTCATGGAAATAAATGGATTGCGGTTCTGCTGTTTCATTGACATAGTCATAATAACCCCTGGCGGTGTAACTGAACTGCCCATGCACCTGAACAGTGGCGTTGTAGAACCGGTGTTCCCTGGTCTCCCGGTTGGCTACTATACTTGCCTCTGTCAATGCTTCCATCACTCCATTGGGATCAATGACCACCTCCCCATCTCCAGGATAGATATAGGCATCTGCCACCCGCAGGAAGGTCACATTGGATCCCCTGAGGATGTTTTTGCTGTAATCATACGTGGCCCGGTTTGAAACGAAGCTCAGGGAATCCTGTTCACGATCAATGGATATATATCGCGGACCTACCATGGTCTCCTCCCCGTACATATCTGTCACAATCTCAGCAACGGTGTCTGTCACCGATGCGGAGCCCATCTCAAGTTCAGTTCGCTCCATATCCCATTTGAAAAGATCCAGCCGGCTGACATACTTATTTTCAGGAAACTCGACCAGGGAAAAATCCTCGTTGGTCCTGAACAATCCGGACAGGTTCTCGAAATCCACGTGAGCGTTGATATTATCCGTGATCAGGGTATACCCGTCCGTATTGACTGATTTCAACCTGAATTCCGCCGTGTCCGCATTAAAAACATTGGCTGTGTAGCTGAAATAACCGGAATTAAGCACAGAATTGGTGAGTTCCATCCTGCCACTTCCCGATAAACCTGACGGCGTAAGTGCCAGGGTACCGCTCAGGGTGGTTGAATCGTTCAGGATGACAAAGGGATTGGCCCCTTCTTCAATCAGCATGGTATCCCTGTATGGATACCAGATCAGATCGTTCATGGTGGAAGTGACCAGGGGATATTGCACACCGGTCAGCTGTTGCTGGATCTCGAATATAGATGCATTGGTAAACATGGAATCGGGATGGAATACAATTTTATCGGCACTTCCCCTGGATGTCAGGTAGTTGAAATGCCCCGATCCCCGTAACCCTGCATTACTCAACATGATTGAATCGAAAAAATGCCCTTTGCCGCCATAAAGTTCCAGTCCCGCAGAATCAGTCTTGTATTTGAATCCCAGGGAGTTATCCTCCTGTATACGGAGTGTCTCTTCAATGGCCGGGAAAACATTTGCCGAACGCAGGACCCCCTCCAGGTTCATGCTCATCTCCGAGAAATTATCCAGGCTGTCAATGGCAAACGGGTATACCTCAAAATAAAAGTCCTCCTTCTCATAAACACCGTTTTGTATGGCAACTTCATCGTAGTAAATGAATGAGTTTTCAGTACTGGTGAATACCGGATAGCTCGGGATCTCTTTCCGGCCTGACTTATTATCCGGATTATCAATCAAAAGTTCGCCGGTCATATCCTCAAGCATACTGGTAATATCGAGCACCGATATCTGCCCGTAGGCATTAAGATCCTCGGTTTTCACCTTCAGGCTTAAGGAATCGATATCCTGGAGCTTGATCTTAAAAGTATCATAGTTGAAATAAAAATTCCTGCCATAGAAGGTGAAGAGTCCCGCATCAATCACGCCATCGAATGCAAAATCCCGGTTCCTCTTCATGGTAATTTGCTGTCTGGCCGGAAAAATGGTTACCGCCTGGGCACTGCTCAACTGGATCTCCTTCACCCCATTGATATAAAGGCCGTAATTGGTCAGGTCAAGGTTGGCATTCTCGAGTGGCGCTTCAGTTTCAGAAATAAAATTGATCACATCATAATCGATATAATCGACGCTGGCGTAAATCCAGTCATATGTTTTTTGACGCATGGTAACCCTGTCCTCTTCCAGGTCATAGGTAAGAAAACCCAGCTCAGCCAGCTGTTTTAATAATTGTTGAGCATGTGCGGGCTGCATGTGAGCATACCTGGCAAACTCTGTACCATAGAATGAAATGTCAAAGACATATTCCGAATAACGCCTGAGCAGCACCAGCGGATTCTCATCATCTATGCCCTGCAACCGATAGTAGGTGTAAGCATCATAAAGGTTCTCGGATTGAAAATTAGCCAGGCCGGATGCTCCTCCTTCACTCATCTTTAACTGTATCAAATTATCATCCAGCTGCCAGGAGAGTTGCTCGAAATTCATCTCGACACGGTGAAATGAGTTGTAATAGGGAGAATGTGACTGAAAATTGGTCGTCCTGCCTGTTGTAAACCGGTTCTCATCCACAATATAATTCATCCCTATGCTTGGGTGATAAATGGAATCATCTTCCATGTAAAGGGAGATCTCGGCCTCGTTTGAGGAGATTTTTTCAGGATCGAAAACGAAGTTGTGAGACTGGGCAACAATTACCAGTGTATCATTCCTGAAATAATTCAATATTGCTTTTTGATCCCCGATGCTTGACCCTATCATCTTGGACCCGTACATACTGATTCCGCCATAATAATCAATGCTTTCAAAAATATCATCGATCCGGAAACTGGCCTGGTAAGATTCAAACCTTGGATAGTTGGCAGTGGACTGTGAAATAATCCTTTCAACTTTAACATCCAGGCTGCCCTGAATCTCGAAATCAAAATATTGCTTGTGGCAGAAGGTCACTGAATCGGCATGAAATTCATAAAACCGCAGACTGATCATGTACTCATCCAGTTCAGCGTATACCTGGTCCGGCGAATAACCTGCCCGTTCCCAGGTGACTTTTCCACCAGTTCCCCGCCAGTGATGGCTTAAAGGATTATAAAAACCACCGGTTTCATAGACCAGGATGCTGTCTCTCACCGCATTGCAGGTAAGATCTGTCGGTCCGACAACTACATTGACAGAATCATCGAAGATCAGTTGAAAATCAGGATTTGAGGAAGTCCAGCGGGTACTGTTTGACTCGTATAATATCCCGGCATTTAACAATTTTAATGTGAACAGGAGATAATCATCGATCTCCGGCAGGGTAAAGTCACGGGATGCCGTAAGATGGAGCATGGACCGCAGCCAGTTCAGGTAGTTTTCGGCTGGCCCCTCATACAGGGTAAAGGCATTGATAACCTGCAGAAAAGTAGTAAAATGGGGACGAGGACGGGCATTCTTATCCAGCATTGTATTGGAAATCGCTATCAGCTGTGCCTTCGTGGTATCTAGCATCACCCCGGCATTCCAGTTTTCAATGAATGTCTTGATGATCAGGGGTTGGATTTCCTGATCAGTTGTTCCCATAAACCCTACGAGTTCCCCGGGATAGTTTTCCAGGTCAGTTGAAAACCTGCGGAATACTTCCTGTCCGGATAAACCGGAACCAGCGAGGATAAGGATCAGGGAAATCAGGATCCGCTGCTTCATACCGAAAAAAATATAAACTTGGATGAAATTAAACAGCTTTTCTATAAACTGCAACCGTCCAGTTGTTCATAACCTGTTTTACCACAAATTCCAAACCATTTCTACCAGCATCATGATTGAGACGTTGAAGGTCGTCTGAAAAAAAACCGCTCAGCATCAGAATGCCGTTGGGCCGGAGCCGGCCGGGGAAGCGATCCATCAACCCGAGCAGCGAATTCAGGTTGATATTAGCCAGTATAACATCAAATATGCGATGGCTGATAAAAGATAGTTCTGCCTGCAGGACCTTTGTTATGCGGCAACCATTCAAGTCAGTATTCTCAAGTGCGTTACGGTATGCCCAGGGATCAATATCAAGGGCATATACTGTTTCTGCACCCATCTTCTCAGCCAGTATGGCCAGGATACCCGTGCCACATCCAAGGTCAAGGACAGCTTTTCCTTGCAGGTCCATTGTGAGCATCATCTGCAGCATCCCGCGGGTCGTTTCATGATGGGCTGTCCCGAATGACATTTTCGGGGAAATCACAATGTCATATGCCACTCCGGTCGGTGCAGGATGGAAGGGTGCCCTGACAATACAATTGGAACCTACCCTGACGGGTTGATAACTACTTTCCCACAACTCATTCCAGTTCTGATCAGGAAGGCACCTGGCCTCTATGGACTGAATTTTCTCATCCAGCCGGTGCCTGTCGATGAATGCCTTGAAATCCTCCTCATTATAGGATTCCTCCGGGATATATGCCAGGATCCTTCCCTCCTCCTCCCTGAACCCATCGAAACCATACTGGAACAACAATGCCAGCATAATTTCATTATCCGGTTCCGGCCGCCGGGCAATCGCAAGGTCAAGTTCTATATATACAGCCAAGGGTACTAAAAGGATTGGACAATGGCCATGAAATCTTCAGCATTCAGTGAAGCCCCGCCAATCAGTCCCCCATCCACATCCGGATTGGCAAACAGTTCCCTGGCATTGGACGGTTTGCAGCTTCCGCCGTACAGTATGGTCAGGTCATCTGCGATAGCATCCCCGAACCTGTCCCTGACCAGCTGGCGGATGTAGGCATGCATTTCCTGTGCCTGCCCAGGTGTGGCGACAACCCCGGTGCCGATGGCCCAGACAGGTTCATAGGCAATGATGATTTTGGCCATATCACCAGCATCCAGGTCAAACAGGGCAATTTCTATCTGTGTTTTAACTACCTCAAACAGTTTCCCGGATTCCCGTTCCTCGAGCACCTCTCCACAGCAGAATATTGGAATGAGCCCGTTTTCAAGGGCCATTTTTACTTTTTTATTCAGCATGGCATCATCTTCCCCGAAAATGTTCCTCCGCTCAGAGTGGCCTATGATCACGTAATCTGCCCCGGCAGATCTGATCATACCGGCTGATACTTCACCTGTAAAGGCACCCTTTGCCTCAGCCGCGCAATCCTGGGCACTCAGTCCCACGCCGGTCAAAACCTTGGAAACAGCTGAAAGATGGATAAAAGGAGGCGCTATGATAACCCCTACATCCCCGTCAAACTGCCCATTCATTTCATTTACACTTTTTGCCAGATCAATGCCCTCCTGGAGTGTCTTATTCATTTTCCAGTTTCCGGCTACGATTTGTTTTCTCATAATTGTTGAATAATGGTTAGCGTTATCAAGAATATTTCCTAAGCATATTGAATCCTGGGGTCAAGATAAGCATAGATCAGGTCCACCAGGATATTAATGACCACAAAAATAAGTGATATCAGGATGACTGATCCCAGCACCAGGGGAAAATCATAATTGTTTAACGCATTTACGATAACATAACCCAGTCCCTTCCAGCCGAAAATATACTCCACAAAGATGACACCTGCCATCAGTGAGGCGAACCAGCCGCTGACAGCGGTGACCAGGGGATTCATTGAATTCTTAAGGGCATGACGGAAGATGATCCTGGAAAATGACAGGCCCTTTGCCCTGGCTGTGCGAATATAGTCCTGGCTGAGTACATCCAGCATGGAATTCCTGGATAACTGGACAACCACCGAAAGGGGCCTTATTCCCAGGGTAAGTGCGGGCAGCAACAGATTCTTAAGCTGCAGGTGCAGGCCTTCGCCATATTCATCTACTTCCAGGATATTCCCGGTCAGGTTTAATCCCGTAAAATCCTGGAGCTTATAGGCAAATAACCACCCGATAAGGAGGGCGGCAAAAAAAGAAGGGAGAGACATGCCAAGGGAGGATATGACCAGGATGGACCGGTCATAAATACCATCCTTCCTGACGGCTGCAAAAATGCCGGCAGCCGTTCCGATAACAAAGGCAAAAAGCATGGAGCAGGCAGCCAGCAGGAAAGTATTTGGCAGGGCAGTACCCAGGATATAGCCTACCTTCTCCCTGCTCTGGAAAGATCGCCCAAGGTAGGGAGCCTTCAACACAAGAGCCTTTGCATCTGAAAATCTGATCAGTACCCGGCTGCCTCCATATTCCCCGGGATCGAGATAAAAATAATTCTCCTGATCCACAGGATCATGCAATGAAAGGAAGGAAAGATCATTCAGGTAATGGAGGTATTGCTCATGCACAGGCCGGTTCAGTCCCATTTCCTCCCGGATCTTCTCCAGGGTTTCCTGGTCCGCCCGCTGTCCTACCATCATCCTGGCCGGATCCCCGGGAAGGACATGGAACAACAGGAACACGACCGTGATCACACCCCAGGCTACCAGGATTCCATACAGGATTTTTTTAAGCAAGTATACTGCCACCGGCCTGTCATTTATCCATGGTCCCCTTCGGCAAAAACAGATGCAGTCCCGCCGAAATCAACAGGAACAGTAGGATGAAGGATACCAGGGCCCGGTTTTCAAGTGCCATCCTGTTGGCTGTCATCAGGGATGGTAGCAGATCCTCGAATGCTTCCAGGTCCGGAAAATCCCGATAATGCCATTTGGCCAGGATGGTCCCCTCCTTGAGCAGGAGGAGTCCAGGATTTGCCCTGACAATGGTCTTCAGGGTGATTTCATCGGTGGTATGGAAACCGAAAGCAGGATCCAGGGTTTGCCGGATAGCCTCTATTTCCTGCCCACCGGAGGCTGTGGTACAATAGAATGAATGCCCGGCCAGTTCGCACCATGCAGCCAGTCTGGAGGCATCCTTCATGGCATCAGCATCAGCATCTCCAAGATGTACTGCCACCAGTAAAAAACTGTAGCCTTCATCCGAAAGAAGTGTGCTTGTGATATCTGTATTTGCCTCATCGACAATGGTGAAATCATGAATGGGCGGTTCATATCCCTTTTTGACCAGAACATGTTTTGAATCCACATAGGTCCAGGTAGTATCCTGCCATGGAAAATTGTCTTCAGTGAACTCCTCAACGATCCCGTTTTTCTGGTAATAGAGATATGTTCTGTATTCATCCTGCGGAGTTCCTTCGGGTATGGTCATTTTCGCAGGGATATATGTCCCTATGCTGTAAGGCCTGAAATCAAGCAGTGGCAAATGACGGCAGGCATGGGCCTCTATGCCCAGGAAAACAAGGGTAAATACCGTTAGTGCCACCCATGAGAACAGCGGCCTGAATACATCCTGCCCGGCCCTCCTGAACCAGAAAATATGAAGAACGAAGGGTATGAGGACAAGATTCTTGAAAAAGGTCTGCCAGTTGGTCATGATGATGGCATCTCCAAAGCAACCGCAGTCCGACACCGGATTTGTAAGTGCCACGATAAAGGTGATAATGGTGAAAAATGACATGAAGACCAGCACTGCCCAAACACCCAGACGGTATCTGATTCGGATAAGCAGTGAAACCCCGATGATAAATTCCGCTGCTGCAAGGGTGATTGCCAGCACCAGAGCGAATGGTTCCAGAAAACCAAGATTGAAAGCATTGAAATAATCTGTGAACTTGTAGGTTGAACCCAGCGGATCGACTCCCTTAACAAAGCCACTGAAAATGAAGACAGAGCCGAGAATCAACCTTGAAATGAATGTGAAAAATTTTTCTGTTTTCATAGGAAGCGATTATCATGCACCAGCTGGAAAAAGCAGGTGCTGAATGGAAGTAAATATTTCGTCCGGGGAAAGCATTTCTCCCCTGTTGTCACTGCATTTTATTACCTGAAGGGTAGGTTCCGTTACAGACAGCTCCAGGTATACCTGTCGCACTTTGTTCTGAAAATCGAGGTCCTGTTCATGAATATCGGCTTTTCCGTTAAGGTAGTCCCGGTCTTCCCCCCTGCGTTCACCTTTCAGTTTCTGCCTGGTGAACTTAAATGGGACATCCAGGAAAATATTCACATCAGGCCGCGGTATTTTATGATACTCGTATTCAAATTTCAGGATCCAGTCCCTGAGTGCCTCCCGTTCCTTTGCCGTATCCAGTTTGGCACACTGGAAGGCAATGTTTGAAACCACATAGCGGTCTGCCACCACGGTAATCCCTTCGGCCAGCCATGAAGCTATCAATTCCCTGGCATCATTCCGGTTGCCGGCATAGATAAGGGCTACCAGGTAGGGATGCACTGATTCCAGGGGACCCAGATCACCCCGGAGGAACCTGGCGATTAACTCACCATAATACCCCTCCTCTGTCCTCGGGAAATGAAGATAGCGATGGTTGATCCCTTCCTGGTCAAGGTATTTTAACAGGCGTTCAATCTGCGTGGATTTCCCGGATCCATCAAGTCCCTCAATAACCATGAAGTGAAACCTGCCCTGCCTCATTGATTTCAAGAAATACGGGGGTTTTTATTACTTTTGTTCAGCAAAATACCCTTCCTGTAAATGAGTCCTAAAGATACATTTTTTTCCCATAAGCAGTCCTTGTACTGCGGAGGAAGAATCCTTGATTTCAAACATCCCCGGATCATGGGAATCCTGAACATCACCCCCGATTCATTTTATCACGGAAGCCGCCTGATGGATCCTGAAGGAATACTTGAAACAGCCACTGGTATGATCTCGGAAGGTGCTGATATACTGGATATTGGAGCTTATTCCTCCCGGCCGGGTTCAGGCGGGATCCCTGCAGGGGAAGAGATCAGGCGGCTGGAGATGGCCCTGGATATTATTCGCAGTTCCCATCCGGATATGCTCATTTCAGTGGACACATTCCGCCCGGAGATTGCCAGCAGGGTGGTAAAGGATTTTAATGTCGATATGATCAATGATATATCGGGGGGAGACCTGGATCCGGAAATGTTCGATACCATTGCCGGTCTCCAGGTACCATATGTCATGATGCATATGAAAGGAAAACCTTCAGATATGCAGCGGCATGCCAGGTACACGGATGTGGTTAAAGAGATCATTTTAAATTTTTCGGAGAAGCTCCGGCAACTGAACCTGCTTGGTGTAAACGATATTGTTATTGATCCCGGCTTTGGTTTTGCCAAGACCATCGAGCATAATTACCAGATCCTGAAGCAACTCGAGGCATTCCACATTTTCAACCAGCCCCTGATGGTCGGCATCTCGCGGAAATCCATGATCTACCGGATACTCGGCAATGATCCTTCAGAAGCACTCAATGGCAGCACGGTGCTGCATACCATCGCCCTGATGAAGGGAGCCAATATCCTGAGGGTTCATGACGTGAAAGAAGCCCTTGAAACGGTCAAGCTGGTCGGGAAAACACTCGGACAATCATAAAGGAATTGCTTATGACACCTATATTTTATTAATTTTGTCATGCATATCAATCTGATTCATGCTGCCCACATTCATAAGCATACGGGTCCTTGATATTATCGACGTACTGTTGGTCGCTTACCTGATGTACCAGGTATATATGCTCATCAGGGGTACCGTGGCCATGAATATTTTCATCGGGATCCTGTCATTTTACCTGCTGTGGATCATCGTGAGGGCCCTTGAAATGCAATTACTGGGTACCATTCTCGGGCAGGTCATCGGGGTGGGTGTCATCGCCCTGATCATCGTCTTCCAGCAGGAGATAAGACGATTCCTCATATTCATAGGAAATCAGTATCTC
>SMTZ1_10010058_pt1 | contig 17098 bp, 18 predicted proteins | sample DeeMarSWOR136_30_FD_25667 | JGI IMG/M metagenome (IMG submission 25667)
TTTACCATTGGCTCCGGCGGGAGCGGGGGGATTTTTGCGCCGAGCCTTTACATTGGCACCCTGTTCGGGTTGGGTTGCGGCTACGCATTTCACGCCGTTATGCCTTCAACGAATTTGCTCGGCTCGCCACTGGCGTACGGTATAGGTGGCATGGCGGCCCTTTTTGCCGGTGCTGCCCGAGCCCCCCTGACCGCCATTTTCCAGGTGCCCGAGATGGCTCGTTGCTTTGAGCTATTCCCGGCAATAGTAATCATATGCGTGGTGAGCTATATTGTGTCAAGTCTCTTATTGAAGGGCTCCTCGATTTATACCATCAAGCTGGAGAGACGGGGCCGACCTCCGATAGATAGTGCCATCTAATATAGATGGGGTTGGCTAGCCTTGAGCCAGCCTCTTGCCCAGCTTAAAGGCATCGGACAGGGCGGTGGGGTGTGTTTTTATTTCCCCCTTTTTGTCCACGCCGGAGATAAGAAGCTCATTGTGGTATTCAACATTGATGGCTTGAAAGAAGTACTTTATGGTTAATCTTGAGCCGTCAAACAGTTTCTTGCCCCGGGTCGCGCCGACGGCAATAAAGGCGCCCTTTCTTCCCGAGCCGGGCAGTTTCTGCTTGAGCACATACTTTCTCACCCAGGTCGCCTGGCAGCGGTCAATGAGTGCCTTGAGCTGGGCGGTGAGCCCGTAGAAAAATATCGGTGAGGCGACGATTATCCGGTCGGCATTGAGCAGCTTGACGTATATCTCATCCATATCGTCCCTGATGGCGCAGTTGCCTTCCTTCAGGCAGACATAGTATTCCCGGCAGGGGGCGATATTGAGCCTGTCTACCACCAGCTTCTCCACCTCCCCCCCTTCACTCTGGGCGCCACGCAGCGCCTCGTCCAGAAGCAGGTCGGTATTACCCCTTATTCTCGGACTGCCCATAATGCCCAGAACTTTCACCTGCACCTCCGCTACCAGATGATATCGCGCTGCCTCTTTTTGAAGAAGTAGCCGGCGATGAGACCGAAAACCAGGCCGCCGAGGTGAGCCTGCCAGCCGACGTGGGGGAGGAAGGAGAGGATGATAAAGCCCCCGATGACCGCTATCCACAGGGGGATGGGGGCGGGTATCGGGAAGACGATAACCCTGATTCTTGGTCTCATTACCGCCAGGGCACCACCTAGGGCAAAAACGGCTCCGGAGGCACCGATGGCGATGGCAAACGGATTCCCCAGAATTATGTAGAAAATGTTACCCAGTATACCGCCGACGAAGTAGATAATGAGAAAGCGGCGGTCACCGACTATCCGGGACAAATAGCTGCCGAAGAAATAGAGGGTGAGCATGTTAGCCAGGATGTGCCACAGGCCAGAATGGACAAAGAGATTGGTCACTATTGTCCAGGGTCGTTCCAGCAAGGCAATTGGCCTTAATCCAAGCAGGAGGACAAGTTCGGGAAGGACGAGAGTAGCGATATAGATGAGTAAGTTCAGGATTATGATGGTCAGTATCGGGGTGAGCTGGAAGCTTTGGTATCTCATACTAATCTTGTCCGTAAAATAAAAGCCAGATTAACCCGATTCCACCCTATTAAAGCACAGTCCTGTTCTTTTGTCATCTCTTATGCGGTGATTAACCCTCAATCTCCGGGCTTTGCCATCGGTAAATGGTTCACCGGGTTTTTTGACACCGCTATCGCCTAAATGGTAAACTAAAAAAAATACGTGGTCTGCCTCCGGGCATTCACTCTAAAAGGAGGGTTACCAGATTTGAAGAAGAGACTATACGTGCGCATGGTTCTAACTATTGCTTTTGTGGTAGTGGCATTGGGCGCGGTGGTACTAGTACCGGGAAATAACTATGTTCAAGCTGCCCAGCCAGACAGGTTGCGAATTGACGGAGTCACTTGGAACGCGGCGAGTCATGAGTTTATTGTTGACTTATCGTGCCAAAAGGGGAAGGCCCGAGGCGGGTCTAATGCTGGTTTCTTGGTTAGCACCGAGTTGCGGGTAAGTACAGGCGGGTATGACAAAGTCCTAACCTGGGAATCCCCTATTGAGATAGAAAATCCGATACCAGATGCGGACGGCAAGATCCAAATCAAGTCACAGCGTTTATCGTGGGACAGAAGCCTTCCTGACGGCAGTTATTTTGAAGGCGTTGCCTGGGTAGTGACCAGCGTACAGCTAAAAAATTCTAAGGGAACAAGCACCATGGGGAACCTTGTTTCCGAGACCAGGACAATTCTGATTACACCCTGAACTGATTAGGACTAGCTTCTTATTCAGCCGTCAAGGCAAGCTATTAAGTCTATGATAATGAAGCGGGCAAGGTATAAATTCCTTGCCCGCTTAACTCTATCCCCATAGCCTTGCTTGGACATCTCCGGTAGAACAGTGTCGTCTGGAGAAAAGAAAGGCAGACAGCATCTCATCGGTTAACTTTTTCTGGTATACTATCTGTATCTAATTTAGCTTCATGGGGGAAGTGCCGGAACTGGCAGACGGGCATGATTTAGGATCATGTGTCGCAAGGCGTGGGGGTTCGAGTCCCCCCTTCCCCACCATAATAGTAGTTTTCCCTTTTTCAATCCCCCGGTTTCACTAGGCGTTTGCCCAGTAAATTTAGCTTGAATTTACGGATGCTCTCCGGGGGGATTACCTCCCCCTGGGGGTTCTTGAAGTAGAGGGCGTCAAAGGGGCACTGCACGATACAGGCGCCGCATCGGATACACTGTTCGGCCCGGGGCATGGTGGCGGTGTGCTTTTCTTGGTTTACCTGATAGCAATTTTGGGGGCAGACCTGCTCGCAGAAACTGGCCCCTTGGCATTTCGTCTTATCAAGATAGACTTTGAGCAGTCTATCTTCACTCAGGCTACTATGAAATACCGGCGTGCTACCGGCCAGGTCCATGCTCAAAACGATAATAACGACTAGGGAAGCAAAGCCCCAGCGCAGGATAAATCCCCCGCTGAACTGGTCGGCAGCCAGGCTGTAAATAATAAGACCGACGAGCACAGTCCCCCACAGAATTAATTGAAACCCGCCCCGCCCGAAATCGAAAAAGACAAAGCCGATTCTTTTGCCTTTCGCGGTTAGCCATCGACCGTAGAGGGGGAAGGCTAAAAACATCAGCAGTGCCATACCCCAGACCAGAGCGGCCAGATAGGGGGTAGACTGACGCCAGAAGAGGAGGGCGATGAGGACGGCAATGAGGGAAATGGGGAAAGCCCAGGCAATTGCCATCTCCAGGCGCGCCGTCCCGGGAAAACTGACCTCCCTCATTTGAGGGGTCTTCTTCAGCCCGTTGCGTAAAAATTCAGGGATATCCCGGGCGTAGACCGGCCCCCAGATTACCTTCCATCCCGTCTTGCTCTGGATAGCCCTGGTTTCAACACCGGTAGCCGCTAGCTGGGGCAGAATCACATTGTGGTGGTTCACCAGCTTTTCAATGCCGCTGGTTTTCAGGGCCGAGATAACACCGTGATTGTTAAAGTGACCGCCAGCCGAGGCACACCAGACGTTGATTCCCCGGCTGTTGGCGACCAGAAGGTAGGCATCCATCCCCTTTAGGGCTCTCTTTACCCGGGTGATGGTCAGGTGGTAGTTGCCGGTCAGCAGCACCGGTGAGTCTTTACCGGGGTGCCCCATCTTGATGATACCGGTGCGGGTGGGGAGGGGCATCATTCTGAGCAGGGTTTCCACGATGTTGATGATGATATAGCTTAGCAAATTCATCCTATTTTCTCTCCGGTTTCTGGGCGACCAGCTCAATAAAGTCTTCCAGCTTATTGGGATTAAGTGACTTTATTACCAGACCGGCTGCCCTTACTTTTTGGGGCAGGTCTTTTACGGCCTGAGTTGTGGTCTGGGTAATAATGTAGGTGATTACGACCAGCGGGATTCTGATTAAGTAGTGAATTATCCACTTGAGGGGGTTACCCGGTCTGACCTCATCGGCGGCGAGGAGCAAGCCGCCCGGCTTTAGTATTCTATTTATTTCTTTCAGGGTATAGGCGAGCTCGTCTGTGGTCAGTTCGGAGAAGCAGAGCCCGCTCATCACCACATCGTAGCTTTCCGGTGGCTCGCTGCCCAGCTCAGCCACCCCCATCTCAACGAACTCTATCTCCGGGCCGAAGCTGGCGGCTTCAGCCCGCCTCCGAGCAACCTCCAGCATCTCGGGGTTAACATCAATCCCTTTGATGGTGGCTCCCTTGGCGGCTGCGGTGCCGCAGCCAATATCCAGCACCTTCTGCCCCTTTTTAATCGGCGAAGCCAAACACTCGTAGGCGCGGTCCAATCTGCCCAACGTCAGCAGGCGTATGCCACGGTCATACCGGCTGGCCGTAGATTCCAGTATCTTCATTAAGACATAGGTGCTCATTGTGGTGCCTTGGCAATTGTAACACCGGGATAAATAGGCGACAAGGTATTTTAGTTGAATCGCCCGTTATTGACAGCAGCCAAGCTGGAGCATAGACTTTATAGATAGCAAGAGTTTTTTAATATACCTCGGGGCATTGTCCAACCCCGAGTTCAGGGGGTGGAAAACGTGTCGATTAAGCTGAGTTTCCTGGGTGCCGCTCAGAATGTCACCGGCTCCCGCTATCTGGTGGAGGCCGGTGGCGTTAGATTTCTGGTGGACTGCGGGCTCTACCAGGAGAGAGAGTTCAGGGAGAGAAACTGGGCGCCTTTTGCGGTTCCGCCGGAGACGCTGGATGCAGTGCTGCTGACCCATGCCCACCTTGACCATTGCGGGCTGTTGCCGAAGCTGGTGCGCGAGGGATTTAAGGGGAAAATTTACGGCACGCCAGCCACCGCCGAGATTGCCGAGATAATGCTGATGGATTCGGCCAAAATCCAGCAGGAGGACGCCGAGTTCAAGAAAAAGAGGCACGAGCGTGAGGGCAGAAAGGGTCCCTACCCCGAAATTCCCCTCTATACCACCGAGGATGCCCAGGCGTGTTGCCCGCTGTTTGCGCCCGCCCGCTATGGTGAACCGGTTGACCTGGGGGGTGGGGTTAGCGCTACCTTCCACGACGCCGGTCATGTGCTCGGTTCGGCTATGGTAAAGGTTGCGGTGAGTGAAAATGGCAACCAGCGGTCAATTCTCTTCTCGGGGGATGCCGGGCGCTGGCAGAAGCCGATACTGTGTGACCCGACCCTTTTTGATGAGGCGGATTATGTGGTGGTGGAGTCCACCTATGGCGATAGACTGCACGGGGGCTCAGGAGAAATAGCTGGCCAGCTGGCCGAGGTAATCAACACCACCCTGGAGGGGGGCGGGAATATCGTTGTCCCCAGCTTTGCCCTGGAGCGCTCTCAGGAGGTCCTCTACTACCTGAACCAGCTGCTCTATAAGGACACCATCCGGCACATGATGGTTTTCCTGGACAGCCCCATGGCGGTGAGCCTTACCGAGGTGTTCCAGCATCACCCGGAGCTTTTTGATAAAGAGACGCTTGAGCTTATCAAAAAGGGTAATTCCCCCTTTAGCTTCCCCGGTCTGAGTATGGTCAGGACGGTGGATGAATCGAAGGCAATAAACCACATCACCGGTTCGGTGATGATAATTGCCGGCTCCGGGATGTGCACCGGGGGGCGGATAAAGTACCACCTGGTGCGGAATATCACCCGGCCGGAGAGTACTATTCTTTTCGTGGGCTATCAGGCGGTGGGCACGCTGGGGAGGCAGATTGTTGATGGTAACAAAGAGGTCAGGATACTGGGGCAGCACCACAAGGTCAAGGCGAGAATCGCCCAGATAAGCGGTTTTTCCGCCCACGCCGACCAGGGCGAGCTCATCAGGTGGCTTTCCGGACTGAAAAAGCCACCCAGGCACCTGTTTATTACCCACGGGGAGGCTGAGGTGGCGGAGAAGTTCGGTAATTTATTGAAGGAGAAAATGGGCTGGGAAATATCAGTTCCAGAGTACCGGACTGAGGTCCAGCTCGATTAGTCAGGTATAAAAGCAGTTAATATCTTTGGGGAGGTCAATATGCGGTACGGATATGAGATAAACGAATTAGCCAAGGAAGAGTCCTGGCGCATGTTTCGCATTATCGGGGAGCTGGTGGAGGGTTTTGACGAGCTCGCCGGGGTGGAACCGGCGGTGAGCATATACGGTTCGGCCCGGGTCAAAGAAGGCGATGAGCTGTATAAAAAGACCCGGGAGATTGCCCGAGGGCTGGGCAAGATGGGCTTTTCCATCATTACCGGGGGTGGCCCCGGGGTTATGGAGGCGGCCAACCGGGGTGCCTGTGAAGCCGGGGTGACTTCAGTGGGGCTGAATATTGAGCTACCCGAGCAGCAGTCAGCCAATGCCTACGCCACCCACTCGGTGACCTTTCATCACTTCTTTGTCCGCAAAATCATGCTGGTAAAGTATGCCGCTGCCTTTGTCATCATGCCGGGTGGACTGGGCACTCTTGACGAGTTAACCGAGTTATTAACCCTGATGCAGACCCATAAGATAAAACCCTTTCCGGTGGTGTTGTTTGATGGCCAGTACTGGGAGGGGTTCCTGGATTGGCTCAGGAATTGCACCCTGGCTAAAAGCTATATTTCCGAGGAGGACCTTGACCTGCTCCGGGTCTGCGACCAGTCAAGTGAGGTTATCGAGGCAGTCCAGAAGTGGTACCAGAAGCAGGAGATAGTGGGCCGGAAGGCACTGGTCAGGTGAGATTAACTACTTGAATATTTTTCAGGAGGTTATGATGGGAGGCAAAAAGCACTTCACCGCCGAGGAAGCTAAAAAAGTGGGGGAGGCTCTGGGCATTGATTGGAGCCAGTTTGATGTCGAGCAGTTCAGGAGGGGTATGGATGTTGAGCTGGAGCACGGGCTGGTTGACCCCCACACCAATGTGACCAACGATGACCCGATAATGACCGGCAAGATTGCCCTGGCTCATCTCAATGAATTTGCCGACTATTACATCAGACTGGACAAGATGGAGGAGGAAGCCGAGGCGGGTAAGGCGCCGTAAGCAGGGGTGTATTTATCGGCGTGGGGTGAGGGTGAGGCGGTACTCTCCGCCGGTTTCGGTTGCTTTTACTGAATAGCCCTGGCTCTCAGCGAGGCGGGATACATTCTCTCTGGAGACGGCGGTTTCCACCAGCACCGTCAGCACTTCGTTCGGGTTTGCCTCTATGGCTTGCTTGGTTCTGACCACCGGAATGGGGCAGGAAAAGCCGCGAACATCCACTTCAATCACAATTTACTCCTTCCAGTACCAGGCGTTACCCTTTTGATGTAGATATTCCCGGAACACATCGGGATAGCGGGCAATAACCTGCCTCACTTTGGTGGCCGGGGTTACTTTAGCTAACTGCCCGGCGCTACGGTTGACTCTGGCGGCAATGATGGCCGCCTGGGCAGGCTCCAGCCCGGCATAGGCAAAGGCGGCTACCAGACCAGTAATAGTATCGCCGGTACCACCGATGGCTTCCAGTGCCGGTATATCGGGCTCAGTGATGGTAGCCACTAATCAATGGCACTCTTGACCAGCAGTAGCCGGGCGGCGCTGTTATCGTGGTAGGCTGCTTCAGCCAGCCTCGGCGTCCGGGTGATATCGGTATCAAACAGGTGCCGGTTGATATAGGCGGGGTGGGTAACCTCAGGGGCAGCCAGGAAAGCCATCTCGGTAGCATCCGGGGTGAAGATGTCAAATTGGCTGGCCAGTCCGGTGGCTTTAGCCGAGTACATTGAAGCCGCATCCGCAATCATTATTGGTCGGCGCGGACACTTGTTAACCGCTTCACAGAGTCTTTTTGTCTGCGCCATGTCGGGCAGCCAGTAGTGCAGCACCAGTACTTCCGGGGAAAGCTCGGCGATATGCTCAATGAGATATTCATAAATCTGGCGGCTGCCCTTGCCCTGCCCGATGTCTCCGGCGAGCAGTATTTGGGGGGCGTCCAGTCCCAGATAGCTCGTGGTGGCTAGAGCGGCACTGATAGTAGCCGTAGTCCCTTGGGTACAGGGAATAAGCTGCCCGTCAACAACCAGAGAATCATCTTCTGTTCTGGCGGTGGTTATGGTCAGGGGCAGTTCTTTGGCGGGGACGGTGCCGGCAATGAGCATCATTCTGTTTTACCTCCCCTCCAGAGGCTGAGGCATTCCTCCAGGGCCCGGTCCAACATCAAGGCGCACAGGGTGAAGCCGACGTCCCTCGGCCGGGGCGCTTCGGTGAGTTTTTTATCAATCAGTTCGGCATGCAGGCGGGGAATATCGGGGCAGCCACCACCGGAGGTATTGACGATGACACCGCTCTTTTTATCAAAGGTGAGCTTCATATTGGCTGCTTTGACCATTGTCCAGTCGCCGAAATCGGTCACTTTGACGATTTCCAATATCCCCTCGGTGCCCGCTTTCAGCGGGGTTACCCTGACGTAGCCGACCTTTTTTTCCCTGAGGGCACGCTCGATACCGGGTTGCTCCACCAGATTTATGGCTACCGCCAGGTCACAGCCCTTGCGTAGCTCGGGGGGCGGTGCCACCAGCTTGACCAGATAGCCGGCCCGGCTGAGGACTTTCTCTGCCTGCATGGCATCATGGACATCCATGAAAAGCACCAGCCCATCGCCGGCAAAATTTGGCTTCTTTTTGAAAAAGGACATCGCTAACTCCAGCTCATTCTCTCATTACCAGTCCGACTATTACACAGAAGACCAGCCCGATAATAACCGCCGCCGGTCCCCAGGCACCGGTGCCGTTCGGGCTTGAGGCGAGGAGAAAGTTATGGGCAATAGCTGCCCCGGCCAGATAGCCCATAATGGTCACCCCAGCATCGGTATCGCCCTCCCCGGAGAGTATCAGATTACGTAGCGGGCAGCCGCCGATTAGCGTCGCCGCCAGCCCGAGCAGGCCCATACCGAGAAAGTTCCAGAGGTGGTTGTCATGGGCTATCGGCTGGTTGGCAAAGCCCCAGTGGTAGATGCCGGCGGCGCCGAAATTACCGGTAATATAATTGGTCACTAAAGCGGCAATAAAAAAGGCGATTACCCCGCTGAGGAGGTAGAAATCTTTCACCAGAAAGACATCGCGCCAGGCGCCGACGAAGCACATTCTGGTCCGCTGGGCGAGAAAGCCGACCACCAGCCCGATGACCAGCGAAACGGCCAGCGGGGCATACATCGCTCCCGGGCCGGTCTCGCTGGCGAAGATAAAGCCGGGCTTGAAGATAGCCAGCAGCAGCAGCCCCAGCATCAGGGCGGGCATCGTCCAGCCGACCAGGGGGTGCATTTTAGTGGCGCGCCCCAGGTTGAAGCCTCTCTTCAGGAAGAGAATGCCCACCAGTACCCCGGCGATTAATCCACCCAGGGCGACGATGCCGTTCAGGTCGCCGCCGGCGATGCGCAGCATCATGCGAATCGGGCAGCCCAGAAAGACCAGGGCGCCAATCATAACCAGGGCACCCAGAATAAAGCGAACCAGGGGCGAGGCACCGCCCCGGGAGCGGAACTCACCGAAGGCGTAGGCGGTGATAAAAGCGCCCAATAAGAAGCCGATAACTTCGGGACGGAGGTATTGGACTACCGCAGCCCGGTGCAGTCCGAGCGCACCGGCAACATCACGGAGGAAACAGGCCACACAGATGCCCATATTGGGCGGGTTGCCCCAGTTGGTTATCAGAGCCGCCAGGACTCCAAAAATGAGCCCGGCAATAATAATCCGAAGCCTCGGTGTCAATAGTAGCTTCAAGTCGTTTCGCTTTCTTTAGGCACCCAGTGGGTGCGGTAAGCCAGCAGAGACACGGCAATGGCCAGGACGATGATGGCAATCACCTGCGCCTGGTGCAGGCCAAAGAGGAAGGGCGTTCCCTCCCGTATGAAATCAAGGCCAATCCGCCACAGTGAGTACAGGCTGAGGTAGACCAGGAAGATTGAGCCCGCCGGCTCCAGCCGCCCCCTGAGTTTGAGGATGACGGCAAACATTATCAGCAGGAAGATAATCTCATAAATCTGGGTGGGGTGCACCGGGCCGAAGCCGTAGTCTATCCCCCAGGGCAGAGAGCAGGCAATGCCGTAGCAGCAGCCGTTAAGGGTGCAGCCGATTCTACCGATAGCCTGGGCTAATATAATGCCCGGTGTGACCACATCGGTGAAGTAACCGAACTGGAAGTCGCTGAACTTGCTGTAAATCCAGACACCCAGGGCGGCGCCCAGCACGGCACCATAGATACTCAAACCCTGCCCGCTTAATATCAGCTCGGGGTGCTGGGTGTAGTCAACGATATATGTCGGAGCAGTCATGACAAGCTCGGGATGCAGTTTGGCAACCACGATATTGTCAATAACGTGGAGCAGTTTGGATACTATCACCCCGGAGGGAATGCCGACCAGGGCCGCCGTTATCACCGTATCATAGGAGAGCTTGGCGCCCTTCTTTACCTCCCACAGTGTCCACAAGACCAGGGCGGATACACCGAGGGCAACGAAGATGCCATACCATCTCACATTTAAGAAGGCGACCAGGGGGGCGTCAATCGTTATCATGATTTCTCCTGTCTTGTTTCCTTAAACAACCAATTTCTAAAGATAAGAGGTGGTATCAGTGTTGTCAATAGGCTCATCAGGACCAAAGCCGCATACATGTCCTGCATAATAATCTTATTGCTGAAGCCAATGAGGGCAACAATCATGGCTATTTCCCCTCGGGGCGCCATGCCGATACCGATAATCAGCGAATCCTTCCGGTTCATCTTACCTAATATGGCCGGCAGACCGCAACCGATAATCTTGGTCAGCATGGCCACCACGGTTAAAGCCAGAATAAACCAGATGAGTTCCAGCGTGATTATGTGGAGGTCAATCAATACCCCCAGGGAGATAAAGAAAATGGAGGCAAAGATGATTTGCAGGTGTTCGGCGCCCTCTTTGAAGATTTTACCGCTCTTTAGTTTGATGCCGGCAAAGCAAGCCCCGGCTAAAAATGAGCCGATTATAGCGGATAGCCCGACGAACTCGGCAGCCATGCTGTAAAGAAAGGCAATCATCATGGCATAGATAAAGACAGATTCAGGATACTTATGGGCTATCCGGGTGGCGTCTATTTTGACCAGGCTCTTGCAGATAACCGCCTTGCCTAAGAAGATGGCGGCGGCGATGAACACCACTGCCTTGGCTATCATGATAAGAATAAAGCTTGGCGAGATCATCTGGGCGACAATCTCCTCAGAGATGGTGAGGGCAAAGAGGGCGAGAACGTCATCGATTATGGCGGCGCCGATGATGGCTTTCCCCGCTGGGCTTCTCAGCTTGCCCATCTCCTGGAGCACATTGGCGGTGATGGCGATGCTGGTTGCGGTCAGGGCAGTGCCCACGAAGATAGAAGCGGCATAATCAAAGCCAAATAGCTCCGCCAGGAAGAAGCCGCCGACCCAGGGTAGAATAATCCCCATCAGGGCAATAAAGAAGTATTTGAGATTGATTATCTCTCTTATCTCAAATTCCAGCCCGATGGTGAAGAGCAGGACGACGGCGCCGATGTGGGCCAGGGTAGAGACAAAGTCGGTATAGGTGACCAGCCCCAGCAGGCTCGGACCGACGATGATACCGGCCAGAATTATGCCGACGACGGCTGACTGGTTTATGCGGTAGGCAATGAGATAGCCCGCCAGAGCGACAAACAGCAGCAGGCTCATCTGAAATTCGGTGGAAGCCAGTATAACTTGTTCTGCCGCCAATTAAACCTCCGTTTATCCCAGCCGGTCACTGGTTGACTAGTCCCTGGAGCAGCACCAGAGCGGCTTTCTTGTCCAGGGGTTTATTATTATTGCCACACTTGGGTGACTGGATGCAACTGGGACAGCCCTCAAGGCAGGGGCACTCGGCAATCGCCTTCAGGGTAGCCTGCCAGAGTGAGCTGATTAATTCAAAGCCCTTTTCGGCGATGCCGGTACCGCCGGGGTAGGCATCATAGATGAATATCTGGGCTTTACCGGTATCAGGGTGAAGCGGGGTAGATACGCCGCCGATATCGTTACGGTCGCAGAGGGCAAACAGGGGCAGGATGGCGATGGCGGCATGCTCGGCGGCATGCAGCCCGCCGGCGAAGTCCAGCTGGTCTTTGACCAGCTGGTTGACGGCTTGGGCGGGGAGGTCAAACCACAGCGCTACGGTGGGGAAGTGCTGGGGGGGCAAATCTAGGGGTTCCTCCCCGATGACCTCCTCGGTGAACTGGGCCTTCTTCTTGAAGCCGACCACGCTGGTGGTGACCTCAACCTGACCCAGATATACCTTGACCTGACCCAGGCTCTGGCTGCGAATGGTCTTGATAATATGCAGGTCGGTGAGCTCTTTGGTCTGGGTATAGTAGGTGGCACCGCTGGGCTCAACGTAGGCAATGTGATTGTTCAGGTCAAGCTCGGTGACCAGATAGGCTTCACCCTGATGGAGGTAAATAGCCCCCGGGTGCACCTGAAAGAAGGCGATGCTGCCCTCAATCGTCTCCAGCAGGGAGCTGGTGGAGGTATCAATAATGGCGTAGTTCTGCCAGGAGGTGGAGCGGATATTTATGTCCTGGGCTGGATAGGCGATGGCGGGTGAGAGATACCAGCGGTGATGGCGCTCCCGGAGCAGCTTCTGCTCCTCCAGCCCGCTTACTTCCTGGCTTAAAGTGGCGCCGAAGATTTCGACTTCGTTTTCGGTCAGCGGTAACTCCCAGGCAGCACAGAGCAGGTGGGCTCTCAGGATATAGGGGTTAGCCGGATTGACCAGGGCATTCTCCACGATTTTCTGGAAGAAGAATTCGGGGTGGCGCATAAAGTACTGGTCAAGGGGGTTATCCAGTCCAATCAGGAAGCTGATTGACTCTGCTTTGCCCCGCCCGCTCCGACCGGCCTGCTGCCAGGTGCTGGCAATGCTTCCCGGATAGCCGGTAAGCACGGTTGCCTCCAAATCACCGATATCGATACCAAGTTCTAAAGCGGTCGTCGCCACCGCACCCAGAAGCTGGCCGCTGAACAGCGCCTGCTCAATCTGGCGGCGCTCCTCAGCCAGATAACCGGCGCGGTAGGGTTTGATTCTCTCAGCCAGCGCCGGCGTGGTCTCCGCCAGACGGCGCCGGGAATAGGCATAAATCAGCTCGGTCAGCCGGCGGCTGCGGGTAAAGGTGAGGGTGCGGATATGCTGGCTCACCAGCTCGGTAAACAGACTGGTCGCCTCGCTGTTGGCACTGCGCCGGGTGCTTTTGGCCTCGTCAATAAGGGGCGGGTTCCAGAAGGCAAAGTCCTTGCCGCCGTGGGGGGAGCCGTCGTTTTCCACTACGGCGAAGGGCATTCCGACCAGCCGCTCGGCATGCTCACCGGGGTTGGCCACGGTAGCCGAGCAGCAGATGAACTGGGGGGTGGCGCCGTAGTAACGGCACAGCCGGCGCAAACGGCGGAGCACATTACCGACATGGGAGCCAAAAATACCGCGGTAGATATGGGCTTCGTCAACGACCACAAATTTCAGGTGGCGCAGCAGCCTGGACCAGGACTGGTGGTTGGGCAGGATGCCGATATGGAGCATATCCGGGTTGGTGAGTATTATCCGGGCCCGTTTTCGGATGGCCGCCCGCTCTGACGGCGGGGTGTCACCATCAAAGGTGGCAAAGTCCTCTATCCGAAGCAGGTCGGGGTAGAATAATTCTTGCAGTCCGCGAAGCTGGTCCTGAGCCAGGGCTTTGGTCGGGAAGAGATAGAGGGCGCTGCTGCCCGGCTCGGTCAGGATTGCCTCCAGAACGGGGATGTTATAGCACAGTGTCTTGCCGCTGGCGCTTGAGGTTGACACCATCACGTTCTGGCCGGCCCGGGCTTTGTTCACCGCTTCCGCTTGGTGGGTGTAAAGGGGTAGCAGCTTGTGCTCGGCGAGGCGGTCTTTCAGGCGGGCGGTCAGTGCTTCGTCTAGTTCGGCGTATTGGGCATCGCGGGGCGGGATATGTTCAATATGAACAATCTGCTGCCGATAACTGGGCTGGGTGGTGAGGTGATTGAGAAAAGCCGAGGGATTCATGATGACTCACTAAAAGGGCAGTATTTCAATCTCATAGTCAAGTATCTCTACATCAAAGCGACCCCTAACGATAAAATCGACCACCTTGGACAGGATTTCATTGGCATGCTGCTGGTCGTTGCTGACACAGCTGATGCCCAGCGTGGCCAGTTGCCACCGGTCGTGGTCGTCAACCTCAGCTATGGAAACGGTGAACTTGCCTTCAACCCGGCTGATGATGGATTTCAGTACCTGCCGCTTACCCTTGAGGGATAGATTTTCGGGCAGGCGGAGCCTTATCTTAGCGACACCAACATTCATGTTAGTAACCGAGTGTATCGGATATGCGGTTCAACTACACTATACCCTCTGCCGATGGTCGGGTCAAACTGACCCGAAATTTACAGTTAATCTCGGTTGTGTTATAATTTGCTCAAGTTAGGCTAAAACTGGCGTTGGCCAGGGATTAAAGGTTTTGGGGAGGAGCAAAGCTACTTTGGATAAAGAGAAGAAGACGGGTATTATTAGCCAGTTTCGACACGGTGAAAAGGATACTGGCTCGGCTGAAGTTCAGATAGCGCTGCTTACCGAGAGGATAAACCAGTTAACCGAACACATGGCGGCTAACCGGCATGATTACCATACGCAGCGTGGTTTGCTTAAGCTGGTCGGCAAAAGGAGAAGGTTACTGGATTACCTGAACCGTGAGGATGTGGAGCGATACCGTAGTCTGATTGCCAAGCTTGGTCTGCGCAAGTAAACCGGCTCAAAGCTCCAGTGTATTTAGGAGGACCATTGATAGAATCTCAACCTGTGCGATGTGATGTTGGTGGTAGAAGCCTGACCATAGATACCGGCAAGCTGGCCGGACAGGCGGGTGCCGCGGTAACGGTGAGTTATGGTGATACCGTCGTTCTGGTGACGGTCTGTCTCAGCAGTGAACCCCGGGAGGGGATTGACTTTCTGCCGCTGACCGTTGATTACGAAGAAAGGCTATATGCCGCCGGCAAGATACCGGGCGGCTTTATCCGGCGCGAGGGACGCCCCAGCGAGGAGGCAACCTTGGCCAGCCGGCTCACCGACCGTCCCCTCCGCCCCCTTTTACCGAAGAGCTGGCGGCGGGACATCCAGCTGATAATCACCGTTCTTTCTGCTGACCAGGAGAATGACCCGGATATTCTGGCGGTTATCGGTGGCTCAGCCGCCCTGTCATTATCAGAAGTGCCCTTTGACGGTCCGGTAGGGGCGGTGCATATTGGTTACATTAATAATGAGCTGGTGCTTAATCCAACTCTAGCCCAGCTTGAAGACAGCCAACTTGACTTGGTAGTAACCAGTACCAAAGACGCCATCGTGATGGTGGAGGGGGGAGCCAAGGAAGCTGCCGAAGATGTCGTTGCCCGGGCGATTGAGTTTGGGCATAAGGCAAATCAGGATATTATCAAACTTCAGGGGCAGCTCAGGCAGGCTAGTGGTAAAACCAAACTGGAAGCGCCGCCTGCGGTTGAAGTCAATACTGAGGTGTTAGCCGCCATTTCGCCAGTAGTTGATGAGAAACTGCCTCAGATTCTGGCTGAACCGGAGAAAGCACCGCGCGAGGCAGCGCTGGACAGTCTCCGGGATGGGCTTTTGGAAAGCCTGGGGGAGTCATTCCCCGCCGAAGATGTATTAGTGGCTCTAGAGGCGAAGTTAAAGGCTGAGGTGAGAGCCGGGATTCTGGAAAAGGGTAAGCGAATCGGTGGACGCGGCTTGACTGAAATCAGACCCGTGCGCGGTGAAGTGGGACTTCTGCCGCGTACCCATGGCTCAGCCATGTTTAGCCGGGGTGAAACCCAGGTATTGACCATTGCTACCTTGGGTTCGCTTCGGCAGGAGCAGCAGCTTGACGGCCTGGGCATTGAGGAAGCCAAGCGCTTCATCCATCACTATAATTTCCCGCCCTTCTCCACCGGTGAAGTGAAGCGTATCGGCACCCCCGGTCGGCGTGAAATCGGACACGGCGCTCTCGCTGAGCGAGCCATTATCCCGGTACTGCCTAAGGCTGAGGATTTTCCGTATACTATTCGCCTTGTCTCTGAGGTGCTCAGCTCCAGTGGCAGCACCTCTATGGCCAGTGTTTGCGCTTCCAGCCTATCGTTGATGGATGCCGGCATACCGATTAAGAGTGCCGTAGCCGGGATAGCCATGGGCCTGGTCACTGATGATAAGGGCGGCTATGCCGTTCTAACTGATATTGAGGGCCTGGAAGATGCCTACGGGGATATGGACTTCAAGGTGGCCGGTACGGCTGAGGGCATTACCGCCCTGCAGATGGATACTAAGCTCAAGGGCGTAGATGTGGCGATTTTGCAGAAGGCACTGGAGCGGGCCACAGAAGCCCGGCAGCAGATTCTGGAGGTTATGCAGCAGACGATTAGCTCCAGCCGCTCCGAAATCAGCCGCTATGCCCCGCGGATGTATAAGATAAGCATTCCCGCGGATAAAATCGGTAGTGTCATCGGCAGCGGGGGCAAGACCATCAGGTCAATTATTGAAGAAACCAAAGCCAGTATTGATATCCAGGATGATGGCACGGTATTTGTTGGCTCTCCTGACGAGGAATCGGCTCGTAAAGCCATTGCCAAAATCGAAGAGCTGACCAGGGAGGCGGAGGTTGGCAGCACCTATACCGGCAAGGTAACCCGCATACTCGGCTTCGGGGCGATGGTAGAGGTCCTGCCGGGTAAAGAGGGGCTGGTTCATGTCAGTGAGCTGGCCGAACATCGGGTTGCCAGTGTGGAAGACGTGGTTAAAGTAGGCGATGAAATCACGGTCAAGGTCATTGGCATTGACCACATGGGGCGGGTAAACCTGTCACGGCGGGCAGTTCTGGAAACAGTTTCCCGGGCGGGGGCGGCGCCAGACTACCCGGCTAAAAGGGAGCGCCAGTTTCGCCCGGCACAGCGTCACTATGATAATCGGGGTAGGCGATACCCCAAGAAGCAATAGCAAATATCTCAGTAGCTGAGGCAGGTTATGAAGCTAATAAAAGTAGCTGTGAGCGGGGCATTGGGCAGAATGGGGCGAGAGGTGGTTAAGGCGGTATGCCGTGAGCCCGGGATGGAAGTGGTTGGTGCCATCGAAGCTGAGGTCAACGAGAAAT
>SMTZ1_10020601_pt1 | contig 17098 bp, 18 predicted proteins | sample DeeMarSWOR136_30_FD_25667 | JGI IMG/M metagenome (IMG submission 25667)
CTATTTCTCTTGTTAAACTTCTGTGCACATAAACAAAATGCGACTCTATATGCTTGAAACCCGCCTTTTCACCAATATCAACTATTCTTATTGTTTTGGGGGATGCCATACAGATTCTTCTGCCTCTGGGAATTTTGTCTCCGACTGCAGAGAGAAAGTCTTCTACTATCAATCTAGTGCTCGTTCCTAACGTGCTTGCTGATCTGCCATAAGGCGGGTCCGTGACAATACAATATACTTTAGCTACTGGAAGATAGCGCGCATCAGCTACCGCCACTCCTTCTGGTTTTATCCCGTAATAGAAAAGGTTTTTTCGTCCTCCTCTCAGCATATGCGGTTTCGCATCGAAACCCAAAACTCTGCATCCTATTAGTCCAGCCTCCACAAGTATGCCTGCGGCTCCACAGAAAGGATCCAAAACCAGATCACCCATCCGCGGTTGAGCCAAGTTCACCATAACTCTCGCCAGTTTTGCGGGCATGGCTGTAGGATGAAAAAACGGTCGTCTTCGAGGTCTCCTTTCAGAAAAGGGCTTTGGCTGGATTTCAGCGATCTTCAATCCAAAAACGAACCGTTTGTCCGTCAGCACACCAAAAAACGTTTTCTGTGGATTCGACAAGTCAACTCTCGTCTTCTTAACCTCTTCTAGAATCTGTTCTCCAAGTTTGCGTTCCAGCTCGACACGAACAAGCTCAGGAGTGGCACCTTTCACTCGTCTAACTCGAACAGCGAAACTCTCATCTTCAATAAATTGCTCCAGAGAATCGGAGCCCATGTTAACTAAGATTTCGGAGAGTTTGGCGTCACAGTTGAATATTTCTTGACAGCAGATTCGGGTCAGGGCAGACCTGAACTTAACTGATTCTACGCTGTTGACATCCGCTTCAAGGCGCAGAACTTGGGTCAAATTCTCCAAGATTCGATACTTAATGCCCTCTGCTTCCAAGATAGCTTGCACTTCTGAAACTGGGAGCGTTTGATGTTCGCCTGAAATCAGAAAGAAAAGCCTAGCCACTTGTTAGGCACCTATCTGGATAAAGCTCTCGCGATTAAGGGGGCAAGCGAAACTGTTCTTACGGAACTGGGGATGCTGTCGGTTCCAACGATTTCTTCAGCCCCGCTTTGCATAATCTTCTGTTCTGCTTCGCCTATCAGCAGCGGATGAACACAGGCAGCGTAGACTCTTCGTGCCCCCTGAGTCTTCAGCATCTTCACTGCCCTAGCTATGGTTCCCCCAGTGCTGATTATGTCATCGAAGACAATCACGTCCCTTCCCTTCACGTTGAGGCTCTTCTCTTCCACCTGAATCTCGCCTGTAAAACGGTCACGTTCCTTCCTCAGCCAACCGCATCCTCCCCCAAGAACCCGATCAGCCTCCTCAGCCAACTCGACTGCACCCTTATCCGGAGACAACGAAAAAGCCCCATCCAATCCTCGACTCCTGAAGTGCTCCGCCAACAAAGTTATGGCTGAAAGGTTTTCGGTTGGAACCGAGAATCGCTTTAAGGTGTTTTCGGAGTGGATGTTCACGGTTACGAATCGGTCAGTTCCACAAGCCTCGATGAGTTTAACGAAGGTTTCGGCGCTGACCACTTCACCCGCCAAAAACCGTTTATCTTGCCTAGCGAAAGCCAAGTATGGCACTACAGCTGTTACTTTTTCTGCTCCCAAATCCTTAGCTGAGTCTATCAACATCAAAAGCTGCATTATGTTCGTGTCCTGTGGGGGTCCAGTGGACTGAACCACTATCACTTCTTCATCCTTCAAGTCGCCCTCAAAACGAAGACAATACTCTCCATCAGGAAAGGTTTTGAGATTAACGGAAACAATTTGTGCATTCAAGTCTTCAGCGATTTTTTGCCCCAACTTCTGAGAGGCTGGACCCGGAACAACTATCACACTTTTCCCTTCTTCTTGTATTCTTCCAACAATTCTTTCGCCCGATCCATCCTCACCTTACGTTCTTCCACCATCCTCTCGACAACGAGGTCAATCAGGTCTCCTGAGGCTCCGGCTGTAATCGCTATGTTTCGGGCATGAAGAGACATGTGTCCCCTCTGGATGCCTTCATGAGCCAACGCACGTAGGGCACCGAGGTTCTGAGCCAAACCCACGGCAGCCATAACTTCCCCCAGCTCGTTAGCTGATTTCACACCCAAAATCTTCAACGCAACCTCAACTGCCATTGGTAGTTCAAGGGAACCAACTAGGTCGCCGTCCCTGTTTTTCTCCCAATATGAAAGGGTTCCATAGTGTCCGTTTCTTGCTGCGTAGGCGTGGGCTCCAGCCTCTATGGCACGGTGATCGTTGCCTGTGGCTATAACGACGCCGATTATGCCATTTAGAATGCCTTTGTTGTGGGTTGCTGCTCTAAAGGGGTCTGCAACTGCGAAGTTGTAGGCTTCCACTATGCCATCGACAACCTCTTCTCCCCCCACCTCTTCTTTCGCTATGACTGTCCATGCTCTTGCCAGCCGCTTCACAGCAAGGTTTGAGATTATTCTCAGGTATACTCTTCCTCCACTTATTCTCTCGATCATGGGGGCAACTGCTTCAGCCATGGTGTTTACTGCGTTGGCGCCCATAGCGTCCCTGCAGTCAACATGAAGTTCTGTTATTACCATTGGCCCAGTCTTTGCATCTATTACTTTTACATCTAAGTCTTTGGCGCCTCCTCCAACAGAAACCAGCATGGGGTCCTGATCGTTGGCTTTCTGTAGAATCTCCTTTTTCGCTGAGAGAATCTTCATTTTTGCTGCGAATGGATCTTTTATGTCCACGGCTTGTATCTGTCCGATCATGACAGGGTCGGTGCTGCTGGTGAAGAATCCTCCCTTTTCTCGTGCCATCTTCGCGGCGTAGGTGGCTGCTGCAACCACCCAAGGGGCAGGGGAAATGTGCCGACTACGTTTTCGATCATGCGATCTGCCAGTTCAAGCTCTAAGGAACCTGTTGACTGGAGAATTTTGACTTCTTCATCGGTTAAGTCTGCAAAATCTTTTACGTAATTTATCCTCTCTTTTGGAGATAATTTGTAGAAACCTGAGACTTGAGAAGTTTTTTTCATTATTAACATCCTCTTTGATAACGCAGTTTACTTGAGCAAATTCGCATATGAATTTAACTGAATCATGAATTTTGCTGTTGTTCTAGACTCTTTCGGTACAGGATATGTAATAGACGATGTCTTTCGTGAATTCTCGCCATTCCTCAGCTATCCTTCGAACCTCAGTCTCTGAGAGGATTACATCATCAGAGTAGAATCTTGAGAAGGTTCGTCTGACACCCAAATCGCCTGCAGGAATACAGGCGTTTCTCTTTAAACCAGCGGACAGCACCATTTCTGCAGTCCATGTTCCTACTCCACGAAACTTCTTCAATGTCTCCGTCACCTGCTCGTTTGAGAGTGACCTTAAACCCTCCGGATCGAATTCGCCATCCACAGCTTGGTCAGCTACTCCTTTGATATACTCTGCTTTTCGCCAGCTTAATCCACATTGCCTTATCTCCTCAAGAGTTGCCTCAGCAAGCCTCTTGGCTGTTGGGAAATCATAGTATGTGGCATCCTCTGCTTCTATGTGTTCACCGAATCTGGTTACTATGGTATTTGTAATCGAGAAAGCTACGCGTATTGAAATTTGCTGCTGAATTATAGATTTGATGATGCTTTCAAAAACCGTTGCTCCAATGCTTCCTGCTTTCAATCCATAAAATCTTCGTTTCAAGCCTCTTAAGACGGGATCTTTGTCCATGAAAGCATATAGAGTAGTTAAGTCTTGGCTAAAAGAAAATATCCAGTCCAGATTCCTTGATAACTCCTGTCTTTCCTGTTCATTAATAGTCTGGCAGAAGTATTTTGCCTCGATTTTGGGCTCCTCGATAGTGCCTAAAGACCGTAATGAAACAGGAATCAACCTGCCAGAATCTAACCGTATTGCCCGTCTCCACACTCCCTCTTCAAAGACTTCTGGCAGGGGCTTTTCATACCCAAAGACACGGCAATTCAGCTCGAAATCGTAGGGAGGCTTTGGGTAGATGTGGAAGCATTCGGACTGCAAATAGTTTCCCTCTTTTGTGGTAATCAGCAAACTGTTGTTTTTCCTAATAAAACATAACAAAAAAAAGAGGGTTCGGGTAGAGTCACTCGCTCCAAGCTTGGTTCGAAAACTCGATCGCATGTAGAACCTTTTGTTTGAAGTCGCTGTCTTCGCACTCGAAAGTGTACATTGCGAAGCCGTCAAAGGAGAAAAAGTGCATTCTGCCTGTTTGATAAATTATCTTTGGTTTGGCTATTTCCACCAATTCCAGAAACTCTTTTCTCTTGAATTTAACTCGATACGAGCTGGTGTGCTGTGCTACTATAGCGGCTGTTGAAGCGGCTGTTGATCCTCCTGCTGCCATCTTTCTTCAACCTCAACCTATTATCTCATCTTTTTATGCTATAGTTTTTTCCATTATATCATTTGACCAAATTTCGGGCAAGTATGCTAAGAAACCAGAAACCACGAATCCAACTTCTATAAATTGATGTTTACACCTAAGTTTTTAGGGACGAAAAGTCATGTGGGCAAGCTGGAGACCCGACGCAAAAGCCGTTCTCAGGGACAAGAAGGCTCGAACTAGTTTAGCAAGGTACTTCGCAGTTATGGAAGACGACAAACCAGCCAAGTTTCTTATCGCCAAAAAACTGGCCGCCACATTCAACAAAAGCGATTCACTCAAGAAACTGTGGAAGCTCCATGAGCAGCTCACCGAAGAGTTCCGTCGCCTCGAAAAGGAAATAGACACCCGACAAAAACGCCTAGCGAACCGCATCCTTGAGAACTGCCACTTCTGTACACGTAGATGCGGCTCTAACAGGCTTAAGGGAGAATTAGGTTACTGCAAGTGCGGAACCCAAATTACAGTCTCAACCATATTCCCGCACACTGGTGAAGAGCCTGAACTGGTTCCCTCCGGGACAGTATTCACTTTAGGCTGCACCCTCCGATGTCTCCACTGCCAAAACTGGAGCATATCCCAATGGTTCGAATCGGGAAACATCTACTCATCCCAGCAGTTGGCGAAGGCAATAGCACAGCTTCGTAAAGGCGGCTGCAGAAACGTCAATCTTGTGGGTGGAGACCCTACCTCATGGCTGCCTCAGTGGCTTGAAACATTCAAACACGTTGATGTGAACGTGCCCGTGGTTTGGAACTCCAACTCTTACTACAGCTTAGAGACAGCAAAACTTCTCGCCGGATTCGTGGACGTGTATCTTCTCGACTTCAAGTATGGACCCAAAGAGTGCGCAGAAAAGATTTCGGACGCTCCCGACTATTGGACGGCTTGCACCCGAAACCACCTGTACGCCAAAAAACATGGAGAACTTATCATCCGCGTCTTGGTGTTACCCGGGCATCTTGAGTGCTGCACAAAACCTGTTCTGAACTGGATTGCCGAAAACCTCGGGGATTGGGTTCGCGTAAACTTGATGTTCCAGTATCATCCAGAATGGAGAAGTCACGAGATACCGGAACTGCAAAGGAGACTAACAGGAAAGGAGAGGGAACAAGCCATAGAGCTGGCGAAGGAGGCAGGATTAACCAATTTTATAACCTAAAAGTTTGAGACTCACCGCTCTTTCTTTTATTGTAGACGCAATATTAGAAGGACGGTGCCCACGCTCCCACCAAAACTATTCCCATGATCATTGCGATAGCTCCTGAGACAGCATGAATCCAAAATCTATTTTTCATGCATCTAACTTTATATACTAACAGAAGAACAAAAAGGGAAAAGGCGAAGACCATGCGATATTGCCCTGAATGCGGCGGAGAACTACAATATGTATCCCATACGAAACGTTATGTTTGCAAGAGCTGCGGACTTTCTCTCACCCCTCAAGAACTCTTCGAGCTGCGTGAAAAACTAAGACCAAGATTCGAAACCGAAGAGGACCAGCGCCAACAACAGAGAAAGGATTACCTGAAGTGGTGGCTCGGCAAGAAAAAATAGCATATGCCAAAACATAACGTTTTGACAACAACGTAGGTAACATGCTTTTTAACTGAAACTTCACTCGTAAACAAAGCAGTTATTACCTCTCAAATTTAATTTAGTAACCAGACAAACACCCAATGGCTAACCAAAAGAATCACCACACTGGGACTAACCACACGCCGCATCACCGTTGTGGGCGACAACATCGACGAAATCTCATGTGCCATAAACGAAGCGATTCAACGCAGCCCCCTTTTCCTCTTAACCACTGGAGGGTTAGGTCCCACCTTTGACGACAAAACGTTGGAAGGCCTAGCTAAGGCGTTGGGGCGCAGGATCGAAGTCAACGAAGAGGCTTTGAATATGGTTAAGGAGAAGTACCTCAGCTATGTTCAGGAGGGTAGGATGGATGTGGCTGAGTTGACTCCTCCTCGTGTAAAGATGGCTAAGCTTCCAGAAGGAGCCACACCTCTACGTAACGCGGTTGGAACCGCCCCTGCAGTAATTGTGGAGCATGCAAACGTGACCATAATAGCTCTTCCCGGAGTCCCCTCTGAGATGAAAAGCATATTTGACGAGTCAGTGGCTTCTGTCCTGAAGAAAGCTGCGCGCAACGTAATTTTCTTTGAAACAAGCATAGAGGCTACAAAAGTTATGGAGTCAGAGATGGCTCCTCTCATCGATAAGGTGATGCACAGCAACCCTCACGTTTACATAAAATCCCACCCGAAAGGGGCTGAAAGGGTTCCTCACATAGAATTTCATCTCTCCACAACAGCCAAAGACTCCAGCACCGCCAGAAAGCAAGTCAGCAAGGCTCTCATTCAGCTTACAGAGCTGATTCAGGAAAAGGGCGGAAAAATCAAGCCTATCAAATCAGAAACTTGAGGTGATCTGATGGCTCTTCGTGAGAGCGGATGGCGGGAATATGGAGTCTAACAAGAAGGATTTCTTGAATGTGAAGGCGTATCGTTCCAGATTGGAAAACGCAGAGGGATACGGGGAAGTTTGGGAGATAGTGAAAGCCACAGTTAAAAGTTCTTTGAATGAACGAAGAGTCGGAATGATGTTGTTTCTCGACGATCTGCCCCTCCGGCTGGGAGCCTACCATTCCTTGGGAACCAACAACATTGTCTTGAATCGCGCCCTCGTGAACATCGTTGAGGCAGCATCAAAATCCAAGCGTTTGATTAACTCTTTCGTCTATGTGTTGCTCCTCCATGAGTATCTCCACGCTTTAGGGCGCCCAAAAGAATCACAGGTTAGACCCTTAGTATACAAGATTTCCAGCGAATCCTTTGGTCAAAACCACATAACCACTCAATTAGCAGAGCTGGGTCCATGGTCCATCCTGAAGGACATCCCGTTAGACGCCATGGATGTTCCAAAACGCGTCATAGAAATTGTGAAAGATTTTGAAAAAACGAACAAAAAATATATTATCTAAATGGAAATATGAGGGTTCAAGCACTTCCTGTGCATCAAGGTGTCTGAATGGTTATAGTCTTTGTTATCGGGACAGCCGGGTCTGGAAAATCTCTTCTCACAGCCTCCTTCAATGAATGGCTCAAAGTTGGGAAACAGAAGGCGGCAACCGTAAATCTGGACCCCGGCGTCTTACATTTGCCCTATGTGCCCGACATTGACATCCGCGACTACATAGACATTAAGCAAATCATGGATGAGTATGGGCTTGGACCCAACGGAGCCTTGGTCCTAGCGGCTGATCTGATAGCGGAGGAAGCTGAAAGGCTTGGAGGAGAAATCGAGGACCTCCAGTCCGACGTGGTCATCGTGGACACTCCGGGGCAAATGGAGTTGTTTGCCTTTAGGGCAAGCGGACCCTACATAGCGGATGAGTTAACGAAGGAACAAAAAGCCATAATATACCTCTTTGACGCTGTTTTCTCTTTTAATCCCCTCAACTACGTCTCGAACATGTTCCTTTCAGCTGCAGTTTATAACCGCTTCTTCTTTCCGCAGTTACATGTGCTTTCAAAATGTGATCTCCTTCCCCCTGAAGAGGCTAAAAGCATCTTGGAGTGGTCTGTTGACCCTGAGGCTCTTGAGGTTGTTATTGAAGAGAAATTGAGCGGTACGAGAATGCTTCTCAGCAGAGATATGATGCAGGCTATTTATCGTTTGGGATTGCAGTTCCAGCTGATACCTGTTTCTGGGAAAACAAATCAGGGACTAATTAACCTCAGTTCCGCGCTGGAGCGCATTCTCACGGGAGGAGAAAAATTCACCATGTAGCTTTCTGATGTCCTGTTTTTCCGTGTGTTGCTTCAAGTTTCGAAGTGCTGAACACTCTTTGACCGAGCAAATGAAGGCGTTAAAGCCTGAAAGTGAGCGTTGTCGTGTCTACTTCAGGGTATGCAATAAAAACTTTGATGTTTCTATGTCTATTTAAGTCACATACGCGCCTATCTATTATGCATAATGCTTATATTTAGCCTCATTATGAATCTGTAGCCATGATGAAAAAGAGAATGCTCAAGCTTCTGTTTGAGCTTATGAAAAACGCAAAGAGAAGCGACAGGGAAATCGCCAAAATTATAGGAGTTTCGCAGCCAACCATAACCCGGATGAGACAGCGGCTAGAGAAGACAGCTATAGTGGACTACACAGTTATACCTGATTGGACGGAGCTTGGATTCGAGATAATGGCCATGACCTTAGTCAAGACTAAAGGACTACCAGAATTGACTGAGAATGCAAAGAAGTGGGCTATGAAGAACCCCAATGTTGTTTTCGCGGCAGGAGGCGAAGGCATGGGAATGGACTACGCAATAATTTCTTTCCACAAGAATTTCTCCGGTTATTCCAGTTTCATAGACAACCTGAAAACAGAGTGGGCTGAAAATCTGCAAGACCTACAGAGCTTTCTTATGACCACAGGCGAAGAGAGAATGGTGAAACCCTTCTCCCTAAAATATCTGGAAAAAACTTGGGAAGAAACCGCCTAGACAACGCAGAAAAACAACCCCTGTCAACCCCCTAACCTTTTTTTAATATCCTCTGTTGTCTTCGATTTTCCAGAGGAGGATAGAAAGCCTTAATTTAATCGCATATCCCAAAAACTAGGAGGGCCCGTAGCTTAGCAAGGAAGAGCAAAACTGCGCCTAAAGCACCGGGCTTTTAACCCGGGGGTCAGGGGTTCAATTCCCCTCGGGCCCGCCAATATTTTCTTTAAATGTTCAGTATGTCTACTGATTCACCGATTTTTTCTTTCAAGGCTTTTTGATATGCAACATTGGCTGTGGCGGCGTCCTGTATGGCAAGCCCCGTGGAGGTAAAAACTGTGATTTCATCTGGTGAAGTTCTTCCAGGCTTCAATCCTGCCACTATCTCACAGATGTCGCTCCAAACGTCTTCTTTGTCGATTATTCCTTTAGCTAGTGGAACGTTGATTTCACCACCGTGACAACTCTGGCTCCAGTCATCTACAACAATTTTTGATTTAATCAGGATAGCTGGATCCAACTCCTGTTTGCCTGGAGCGTCTGCCCCTATACAGTTAATGTGCATTCCTTCATCTACCCACTCTGCAGACACCAAAGGTTTTCTTGAAGGAGTAGCAGTTACGATGATGTCAGCCCCTTGGACAGCCTTCTTGATGCCTTTAACAGGACAAATGTTTGGTTGATTGCACTTCATTTTCATTTCTTCAGCATACTTTAAAGCTGTTTTTTCATTTCGATCCCAAACTCTCACTTCTTCAATCTTCTTGAAAACAAGCTGAAGACCCATGAGTTGTGTTCTCGCTTGGGTTCCTGCACCTACAATGCCGATGGTTTTCGGATTTGGATTAGCAAGGTACTTCGCTGCTATGGCTCCAGCTGCGCCAGTTCATTATCGCTTTAGGTGCACCCGTTCTTGGGTCAACCAATAGGATCGTTGCCATGACTGTAGGTAATCCATGTCTTTTTCGATTTTCAGGATACGAATTCACAACTTTTACGGCAACCGCATCAGTTTCTTCAAGATACGCGGGCATAGTCCTTAAGTCGCCATTATATTTATTCAAAAAAAGATATTGTTTAGGAGGCATTTGGGCATGACCTAACCCCTTCATTCTGAATGCTGATTCTACAGCATCTGTCACCTCCTCAAGCGAAAGTACTTTTTCAACAGAGTTTTCATTTTCTTTTTCCACCCTTTCAATCAACATTGTTTATCGATAAAATTTAACTTTAATATTATCCTTTTAATTTAGAATCAGGGTACTATTTGAGCACGCGCACACGCAAATATTAAAGGAGATTGGGGTTTCGAGGGGTATCTACATTGGTGGTGGGGTTCAATTCCCCCGGGTCCGTCACAACGAAAACTTTGATGTTGTGTACGTCTCTTCATGATCCACGGCGATTTTTCATTCTTTTCTCCAGCAAAATCTTGAATAGGCAACCAAGCCTCCAAAAAAAAGCAGCAACGAGCTCAAAATAGTAAGCGTGGTTTGACTGGCACTCAATGGGTTGTAACCCGCATATTCTTCTCCTACCAGAAGAAAGGTGATGAAAGAGCTAGAGGAAGAAATTGGATAGACACTGGCGAATTGTTGAAGGAGCAATGGGAGATATGAATACGGTGTCATCACGCCAGATATGGCCGCTGTCACTACTGCAATCCCAACTCCACTCATAATGGCTCCATGCACGTTTTTAACGAATGTTCCAATTAGCATTCCTATTCCAGCTGAAGCTAAAGAGATGAGAAGAAGAAAGCCGATAGACTGCAAAAGCCCAACAAATGAATAGGAGAATCTCGCTCCACAAACGAAGCCAACTAACGTGACCAGAAATGCAGCTAAACAAGAAAAAGCTAATAATGCGAGTATGCGACCAACGAAATCCCTCCATGGGTTTATAGGCATGGACATTAACTTTGAGAGTAGACCTCTTTCTCTATCCTGCGCTATATTCCCAGGAAGATTGGCCATCCCAGCAGTCATTAATGCAAATGCACTCATAGAAATGGCGATTGCCCCCCTAGTGTATGATACCACTTCACTGGGGACATTTTTCACAAATGAGAAACTACCGATGAGAACCCACAGAATCGGCCACGCTATCGTCCAGAAGAGTATTGTTTTTTGTCTCAGAAATTCTTTAATTGTCTTGTCTAATGTAGCTTTTACCTGACCCAATTAGCTCACCTCTCTTACCATTTTCTCTGTCAATTTGAAAAAGACATCTTCAAGGGATGGCTTTTCGGTTTCAATTTTCGTTGCCTTACATCCAATGACATCTAGGGATCTCACGATTTCAGGTATTGCTTTTTCAACCTCTTCACAGTAAACCCTGTATCCCACATCGGTTTCCATTACCATCTTCTTCTCACTGAACTTGCTTAGCATTTTGGCAACTTTTTCACTTTTTATCGAAGTTTCTATATTTATCACATCCTTGAGACCACTCGCCTTTTTGAGCCCTTCTGGTTCATCTTCTGCAATGATCTTTCCTTCATCTATTAAACCGACCTTTGAAGCCAACTCGGCATCAGCGCCGATGTGAGTAATTAAGAGGACAGTTGTCATCTCCTTTCTCAGTTCTTGAATCAAACCAAGAAACCTTCTTCTGGCTGATGGGTCTAGTCCAGTGGTTGGCTCATCCAAAATCAGGATTTTTACACCGGGAAAAAGTGCGGTTGCAATTTCCAATCTTTTCCTCATGCCACCTGAATAATTAGAAACTCTTTTATTGGCATCTTCAGACAATCCAATCTTATTCAACAACTCATTGACTATTTCCTCTGCGGCGTTCTTTGAATAGCCCAAGAGCCCAGCAAAGTACATTAAATTCTCTTTACCTGTAAGTATAGGGGATGAGAAGTTCTCCTGAGGAATATATCCAATTAATTCCTTTGCATTTTCAGGTTTCTTCCCGTAGATTTCTATTTTTCCACTGCTAGGCGATCTTACTGAAACAATTATAGAGGCAAGTGTAGTTTTTCCAGACCCATTAGGTCCCATGAGGGCATAGAATTCCCCCTCTGCAATCTTCAAATCCACTCCTCTAAGGACTTCGTTATCTCCATACTTCTTGGTAACTTTTTCCACACTTATGGCATCCATCGAGATTCATCCCATTTCAATATTAAGGGATGTGATGACCTTATAGATTTGCTCTCAAAAGAGAGGGCTTTTTTTCTTTTTGTATGCATCTAATTTGAAATATGGAACCAACTGCCGAAAAAAGGGGAATTGCGGGGTAGGAAATCGGGAGATATCTACACTGGTGGCGGGTTCATTTCCATAGTGCCCGCTATAATGCGTCTGTACGCGGCTACGAATAGTCTGGTTTCATTCCTGAGAGTTTCATTAAGGGCTGTAACGATTTTTTTCCATGTTTCCATCGGTAATACAAGACGTAGGCAAGCATTGTTACAAACCTTGTTGGCCATGGAGAACTTTCAGTAGCGAAAATTTCTATGTTGTGTCTCCAGCATGTGGCTAGGAGTTCCCATTGGAGGGGCGTTAAGTGTTTCAGGTCCATGTGTCGTGCTTCTTTAAGCATGCAGTCTTCTTCTGAAGTGAACAGTAAAGGAACATAGAATAGTTTACCATTTTTCAGCTTGTCTAGAAGTTCAAGCGTCGCAATCGTGTCCTTCTCGGTTTCTCCAGGCAAACCAACAATTAACGTCGCCAATGGCCAAATATAGTTTTCATTCATAATCTCAATTGCCTTCGTCACGACATCATGCCACTCTTCAGGTTTGTACGGAAGCATCTTTCCCTTCATATATTTCTTCATGAGTCGAACGCTTCCTGTTTCAATGCCGACTTCAACTGAGCTATGTCGCGTTTCATTTGTAACCCAGTATGCTTTCTCGCGAAGAATAGGTCCAATCTCTTCAACTATTTCTGGGTTATAGACAACAGGTGCCAACGCTGCATGAGCCGGTTGAATGAACTCTACTCCTGGGACAGCGGCAATTGAATTGATTAACTCGACAATCGCTTCACGATTTGGCAAAAACTTATCGTCACATCGATACAAGAAAATGTCTTCACTCGCCAAGATTATCATTTTTGTCCCATTTTTTGCGTTCAATTCGACTTCCTGCATGATGTGCTCTAAAGGAAAGGAGTAACGTTTCCTCATCATGGGCGAGCAGAACTTGCAGCCACGACCACAACCGCGCGTAATCTCCACGGTGCCAAAGATCGACGGGTTCACTATACGGCAAATTTCCTTTGGGTCTGGCGGCTCAGTCTCAACTACTCGTGGAAGTTCTTCGCCGTTGAGAGCCTTACGAAAAATCTCTAATGCGGTCTTTTCGCCTTCACCCATGACGATGCAGTCGATTCCATATTTCTTTTGCAACTTTGCCCTATGAATCTGCCAGGCACCTGAGCCTCCAAGAATTATCTTGGCACCCCACTTTCTTAGAATTGGCTTTGTGATGAGGTCTCTGAATTCTGCAGCAGCCACAGGTTCTCCGCCAAAGCCCACAAGAGATGTATAGGTTCGGCTGACAAAACCTGTTCCAGCTGGCTCCATCGAGGATATTCCAATAACTTTCGTTGCTGGTCCCACAAACTTTTCCAGATTATGTGGATGCACCACCGCTATTGTTTGTTCGCCGAATTCCCTAATCAGTGCAGCTTCAATTTTCCGCATTCCGTAGGGTGCATATTTGGCAGTGCCATCTCTGTTTTTGGGAACTCGTGGGTACCAATATTTTCTTAGCAAGAACCTTGGAATAATGGCTGTTGGGAATCCTCCTGTGAACGCTCGGAAAGGACTGAGTTTGAAGTCGCTCATATCTGTAGCTGAGCCAGTGAGGACTATAGGAACCCCTTGAGTATGCGGGGGGGCATTGTCTTTTGGACCCATAATAGCGCAAAATTTATCGTACAACATTTAAGAATTTTGCTGTGGTTTGCTGAGGATTACCATTTGTTTGGCTTGATTGCAGTCAAAAAGTTAAATATAACAGAGACGTTCGGTAGATTGGGTTTTCATGAAGACCGAAAGTTGGCAACAATGTATTGTTCCTAGTTGCGGAAAAAAGTACAGCGTCAAAGAACAGAGAACCACATGTGACTGTGGCGAACTTCTCGATGTCCGATATAGAGGAGATTTCCCGAAAAGTTTGCAAGAAACTTTTTGTGAGAGACGAAATCATAGGCAAAACATATTTGATGAAAGTGGGGTTTGGCGATACAGAGAACTAATTAATTTTGTTGGCATGGACACAGAAAACTATGATGATTACAGCCGAAAACTGGTCTCTTTAGATGGTGCTGAAGGAAGAACAAAACCATTTCATCTGACCAAAGTTGCCGAGTATGTTGGAGTAAAAACTGGAAACTTTTGGCTGCAGTTCGAGGGGGATAACCCAACAGGCTCTTTCAAAGACAACGGCATGGCAACCGCCTTTACACATGCAAGGATGGTTGGAGCCAAAAAAGTTGTTTGTGCTTCTACTGGAAACACTTCAAGCTCTGCTGCAGCGTTTGCGGCAAACGAGTTGGATATGGAAGCTGTGATACTTGTTGGGGCAGGAAAAATTGCCAAAGGTAAGCTTGCCCAATCCCTTGCGTATGGTGCTAAGGTCCTGCAGGTGAAGGGTGATTTTGATGTTGCCATGGCAATGGTGAAAGCGCTTTCAAGGGAGAGCGGGATTTACGTGGTTAATTCCTTGAACTCCTTTAGGCTTGAAGGACAAAAAACTATGATGTATCGGATGCTTGATTATCTACGTTGGGAAGTGCCAGATTGGATTGTGCTTCCTGGCGGAAATTTGGGGAACACTTCGGCTTTTGGTAAAGCGTTCATGGAACTTTATGAGTATGGTTGGATAAAGAAGAAACCGCGGATGGCAGTAGTTGTCGCAGAGGGTGCACCCACTTTAGCTGATTTATATAATGACCGAAAACTGAGATGGAACAAAGGGAACATTGACAACGGAATCATCGACGAATACTATGATGAAGTAGATAGAACGGGCATTAAGGCCTCAACGCGGGCGAGTGCAATAGAGATTCTTAAACCTGTGAACTTGAAAAAGTCTTTGCGAACCCTAGAGTTCACTGACGGCGTTGTAACGAAAGTTTCTGATGGAGCCATATTGGACGCTATGGCGGTGGTAAACAAGAATGGATTCGGGTGTGAACCCGCTTCAGCTGCAACCGTAGCAGGAACCAAAAAACTGGTAGAACAGGGTACAATAAAAGCCGATGAGACTGTAGTCGGCATTTCAACCGGTCATATGCTTAAAGACGCTAAGGCAATAGTGGACTACCATTTCAACCCAAAAAACAGATTCGCCAACACGCCCATAACAGTTGAGCCGGACATAAAAGAAATCTTAAAACTTGTAGACAATTAATTAACGGTCTGCCTGAGCGAAATTGTTGTTCTGTTCAGTTTTCACTCAGAAGAATGGAAGTTTCTTTAAACGGAGCCGAGGAAGCTCATTGCCTGTGCTATGATGAAAAACCAGAATATTGAACTGGTGAGTTTGGAGCCTATCTTCCAGACAACGGCGAGAAGAATCAGGATTGTCGCCATCTGTATGACTTGCTGGGAAGCCGAGACACCTAGAGCGTTTAAGATGAAGCCGATCAGATATGTTATGCCATCTCCGATACACTTCAACCCGGTCATTATTTGGCCTAAGGCTTCGATTAGACCCGGACTCATCATCTTCTCTTAACTCTCAAACCTAACAGTGAGGCTAACCAACAATTAAAGCCACACAACTTATCAACATTATGCGGGTATCCCTCCGTATCAGAAATCCGGCAAACTAATTGATAGCACCAATACAGCTCTTTTTTGATGTTTTTCACTCCGAATTTCGGCTTTATTTCCCGCAAAATCACAGTTCAACCAGTGAAATATCGTTCAAATATGCTTGAATGATAGTGTTTTAGGCGAAAACTTTTGCAAGGAAAGAGGAATGAGCAGAAGGTGAAGCAGCAAGCGCTCGGTTCAGAGAAGTACACTATCTTTCAGGCTCTACTTGAGGCTTGGTGAAGAATGAAGAAACGTATTCCAGACGGTGCAAGTTTCATCGCAAATTGAGACTCGGCAAATATTTTTTGCTTCTTATTACCAAAACCAGAATAGATTTAAGTTTCAAATACCTCATGTTTTTCATCATTCTCACACCCGAAATTTCCTTTATATACGTTTTATTCTCTCTTCCACCTGTAGATACACTATGTTTGAAGAAATGTCAATGTCGGCTGGACAGTTACTTCTTATCCTATTCAGTTTGATACTTCTCTTCATCATAATTTATGGTGCCATATCGATCAGAGCCTCACGAAGCATGAAGTCAAACTGAGTCCCTACCTTTTTTAATCACATCTTCTTACAATGAAAAACTTAAGTAGAAGCCTCCATCTTTTAGGGAAATGAATGCCCTGGTAGTATAGTCCGGTCTAGTATAGGCGGCTGTCGCCCGCCCGAGCCAGTTTTGAGTTGGTTAGTCAGTTTTTTTGAAGTAGCGTAAGCAATCGCAGAGTATATAGTGCCAAATTGCTTCAATCAGGAAGAAAATAGCTAGGAATCCAAGAGCTGTTGACCACCATTCTGAGGAGTAGAAAGCCCATAGGAGAACCAAGATTATTCCTGCAATCAGCTGAAGCGAACCAAGTAATTCCAGTTTAAATTTTTCTTGCAAGGTCACCATCTGCAGAGATGTTTTTGTGCATTAGCATTAAATATTTACTCACATGAGGTGATATATGGGTGGTTAAGATTTCAGAAAAGAGGCATGGTTTGGGTTCTGAGCATCCTCTTTGCGACAAAATTCAGCTTATTATGATAATCCTGTTTTTGATTGTGTGGGGAATAGATTCCTTAAGCTTCTTCATCTTTAGATACTCAACGGTCCTAGTTGACGTCATCTCTTTTCCAGCACTCTTGCTTCCATCGTTTGCATCATTAGGTTTTGGTCTGTATCTAAAGCAGTTTTCGATGAAGCACCTGTTCAACCTAAACTTCTTGATTCAGGGGTTTACTCTTGGGTCAGGCATCCCATGTATCTTGGAATCTTACTGTTCTGTTTGGCGTTCTTCTTTGCCAGTCCATCTCTGCTTTCGCTCGGAATTTTGGTTGTATTCTTCATCTTCTACAACAAAATGACAACTTATGAA
>SMTZ1_10002966_pt1 | contig 17096 bp, 14 predicted proteins | sample DeeMarSWOR136_30_FD_25667 | JGI IMG/M metagenome (IMG submission 25667)
TAGCCGCTGCTGAAGACAATCCTGCTATCAGGAAAGGAATAAATGTGGTAAATGGAAAGTTAACTAATCGAGCGGTAGCAGAGGCGTTAGGTATGCCTTATTATAATATATAGTTGCGAGCTACGAGTTTCGTTCGGGTATATAAGCGTGCAGGCCTAATTTAGACCTCAGGTTTGATTAAAGACTTTTATTATTTTAAGAGATTTCAGAAAGATTAAGGAGCTTACTTCCGCATTTCTGAATTAACGGAACTCTATCCATTCCTACTTTACCATTGCCTGAGCCATATATATCCCTCCTCATTTTAAAATATTCTTTTTCAAAATCTTATCCTGCAGTAAGAACCAATATATCATTAGGTCCTTTTCCTTAGTGCTAACATCTTTGAACTTTTTTTCTATAATATTCCAAAATTTTACATTATGTTTCCTTTCTATCAAGTGGGCTACCTCGTGAAAGATAACGTACTTTAAGATGTCATCAGGTAAATATTTCGATAAAGTGTTTATAGTTATATTTTTTTTTGATGAACAACTTGCCCATTTAGTTTTCATCTTTTTGAAATAAATCCTGTTAAGCTGTGATCCTAATTCTTTAGAAATTTTTCTCACAAAGGAATGAACAACCTTTTTAAATTCTTCGTCTGTTCTCTCAACAATTTTCTTATCAGAAGAATGTTCCAAACATTCTTTTATAAATTCAGTTTTTCGAACTATCCAATCCTTGTGTTTCTTAACGATTGTATCTGGATCATAGTCGAAGGGGAGAACAAGAAGAAGTCTTCCGGTTTTAAGCTCTATCCTCGGGTACTTTATGTTTCTGTAAGAAATATTATATGTTATAGCATCAAGCTCCATAATTTTTTACACTTTCTATAAGTACTTTATGTAAATTGTTCATTTCATTAAGGGAAAGATTGTATCTTCCCTTAAGCCCTCTCACAAATCTCCTCACCTCTCTCTCTACCTCTTTTTTACCGGTAGTTTGCATAAACCAGCCTGAAAACATATATTTTTTGAGTCTCTCTGTAAGGTCTTTTACATCTTTAACTAGTTCATTAGCTTGACCAAATTTATTTTCAAGGACAAGCAACATAGAATAATCAAGGTCTGAAAAACTTAAAGACTTCTGTCTTTCCGAAAGGGTGGTTATCTCATCTAATATCCTTACCCCTTCACTATATATTCTTTTGAAATCCCTAGTTTTCTCTTTCCACAATTTGAGCAGTCTTTCAACTTTATCTACCAAAGACTCATAAATAGGGTTGCTATGTCTTTCAACCAGAACTAATCTATTTAGTGTAAAGATAATATTGGCTGCTTTCTCTTTCTTGTTTTTAACCTTTTCTTCTAACACCTTAAGATACTCTTCGTCAAAAGCAATTAGAGGAAGCTCTTTTTCAAGCTTTTCTATTTCCGTAGTACTGTGAATAAATTTTATGGTTTTGTCATAATATCTCTTAACATACTCTTCATAGGCAGGCATTTGTATCACTAGTTTCAAATAGTAAGTATAAATAGCAGAGAGCCACTTATAGGTTTCAAGATGTTCAAGCTTAATCTCGTCTGGACCAAGAAGTTCGAATGTTTTTCTTAATCTTTTATATTTCTCAGTGAATTCTTTCTCTCTTTCTCCATCTGAGGTAATAAGCTCTACAGCCGTTAGTAAGGTCTCTCTACTGTAATCCCTTGGTAGTTCCTTCACCATCCCAAGGACTTCGTTAACAAGGGTAACAAACTCTTCTCTAAGACTGTCATAACTGAAGAGTGCTTCCTTGATATCCTCTTCGCTATATTTCTCAAGTGCTCTCTTAAATTCTTTCAAGATCCCTACATAGTCAATGACAATACCTGCCTCTTTCAAATCATTAAAAGGTCTGTTGGTCCTTGCTACAGCCTGAAGAAGTCTATGCTCTTTAAGGAGCTTATCAAGATACATGACTTGAAGGATAGGAGCATCGAATCCCGTTAGAAGCATCTCGGTAACAATCAATATTTTGGGAAGTTCTTCTTCTTTGAACCTTTCAATTACATCCTTTTTAATATCATCTATATTTTTACCTCCATACCTAGCTACGGTTTCCTCAAGGTAGTGTTTAATTACCTGATCATCATCATCCCTATAGGTCATCTCTACCTCGGAATATTCTTTAGGGAAATACTTATCTAATTCATCCTTGTAAAGCCTACAAGCTTTCCTACTTCCAGCAACCACCATAGCTTTAAACTTACCGTCAAAATTATCCTTAAAGTGCTTTGCTATATCCTCCGCAATAACTTTTACCCTTTTTGGATTTTCAAGTATTAGTTTTATAGCGTTAAGCTTCTTTTTTACCTTCTCTTCTACCTCATCTCTTATCTCTTCTGGCAGCTCTTCAAGCCTTTCATCTAAAAAGGTTTTGAGCATTTCTTTCTTTAAGTGAACCTCGTCTTTAAGTCGAGGTTGATAAACAATCTTTACCGTGAACTTGTCCTTTAGGGATTCTGTTATGAAATATCTATCAAGGTAAGGTTCCTCTGGGGGGTAGCTAAATTCACGGTAGGTATCTCTCCCCCTTTTTGATATGGGAGTGCCAGTGAGGGCAAAGAAGAAGGCATTTTTAAGAATATACTTCATCTCAGTTGCTAGGAGACCGTATTGAGTTCTGTGTCCCTCATCTATGAAGGCGATGATATTTTTTCTACTCATTATAGTCTCTTTGGATTTTGATATTTCCTCAAGCTCTCTTTGTAACCTCTTAAATTCATCAGGTCTGAATTTATGAACAAGTGTTATAAAAACTCCCCTTTTCCCTCTATAATCATCATAGCCCAAGACCTCTTTGATATCCCTTATGGATCCGATAGTTTCAGGTTTCACACTATCTAAAGAGTTAAATTCTTTAGAGAGCTGGTCCTCAAGATCAACCCTGTCAACAATGAAGAATACAGTGGGGTTTTCAAGTTCATTTAAGTAGAAAAGCTTATGGGCAGCAAAAATCATAGTCAGAGTCTTTCCACTTCCCTGCCAGTGCCAGACAAGTCCTTTATTTTTTTCCTCCTCTCCTTTGAGGTTCTTTATAACCCTGTTTACCATCTTATTAGCTGCCCTGTATTGCATGTATCTGGTTATAACCTTGGTGGCATTTCCAAATTCTATTCTGAAGAAGAGAAAGTTTTTGATTATGTCAATCAGGATATCTCTTGAAAGCATCTCAACTGTAGAATCAATAGAGTCCTTCCCTTCTTCTTGCCACTGGTGGATCTTCACATCTTCCTGCCAGGGGGTTATAGGGAAGTATCGTGCATCGCTCTCCGCAGCAATTCCTATTTGCACATACTTATATAACTCTGGAACAATCTTTTCATAGCCCTTTATCTGCTTGTAAGCGTTATACCAGCTCACCGATGGCTCTGTGGGGTTTTTGCACTCAATTTCTACCAGAGGAATGCCGTTAATATAAAGTACTAGGTCTGTTCTTATCCGTTCTCTACCGTCATAATTGACTTGTCTGCTGACTATGAATTCATTGTTATCAATTGTTTCATAGTCGAAAAGCTGAACGTAGTTTACAACCTTCTCCTTTTCAAACCTTATAGGAACACCAAATTTGTAGAAATTTAAAATGCGCTTAGCTCCTTCTGTGCCTGTGCCTGTTAGCTTTAGTTCATTTAAAACTCTCTTTTTTTCTTCATTCCCAATTCCAATCTTTTTATGTATTCTTTCTAAGGCTCTTATAAGATTTGGGAAAAGTAAAGGCTCTTCGTAATTGTCCCTCTCCAATTCATTAGCAGGAACAAACGTCCAACCCTCTTTCTGAAGGTTTTGGACAATATGGTTTTCTACCAGCTTAGCTTCTTTAAAGTTCATGATTAATCAGACAACTCTTTAATTGCTTCTACAAACTGCCTTGCCTTTTTAAGCCATTCTTCTACCTGTTCCTTTTCAAAACGAACAAGTTCAATATAATCACCCCTTTGGCGAGCCTCAAATATCACATCATAAAATTGTCCATGCTCACGACTGACTATTTCAGTTTTAACAAGATGTTTGTGAAAGGCCGCTCTCACTCCAGAGTGTTTCTTAAATCTAAATCCTTTTTTAAGTAAAACAGCGCTAACTGTATAAAAGCAGGCATAATAAATTCGGTTTACTGAGAAAGAAAGACGATTGGCTTTTAAATCATCATAGGCAGAATCGAGAGAATACATAGCCTTTTCAATCCAGTAACTGACAACTTCCTTTAAATGCCTTTCTTCATTCATAGTGTAATCCCCTCCTCCTCAATGTAAGCATGAATTGGTAACAGAGAAAAGGGAGGTCTCTCCCATTCTTCTCTTGCCATTATAAGAGTGCTTATATTTGTTTCAAAAGTAAGGTTTATCTCGAATACTTTATGTATTATTTGTTTTCTTATTTCCTCTGTTACATCACAGGGAAGCACAATTAAAAGATCTAGGTCAGACTCTTCATCTGCAATACCCTTTACTTTTGATCCAAATAGTTTGAATTTTGTACCAGGCCAGAATGCTTTTACATCTCTAATAAGTTCACTTAAGGCGCATCTTTCAGATTTTGTAAGCTTCACTTTATTACTCAAATTTTTAATCTCCTTTATTTCTAATACCATATCTTCTCTCCAATCATCGTTTTAATAGTAGATAGTAGAGAGTAGGTAGTAAACAGAAAATTTTTTCTCTTTACCTTCCTACTGTCTACCGTTTACCGTCTACTGTATACTTTGAATGAGTCCATAGAGCATCCTTCCAATTACTTCTATTAATTCATGTAGTTCACTTGGATCTTCACAATATCCGAGGTCCTTTGATAAAATTAAATAATATCTCAATTCTTCAAGCGAACCCTGTGCTATATTGTAGAAATTTGCCTTGTCTTTGATACCGCGTTTCTTAAACCCTTCTGCGATATTTGCAGGTATAGAAATCGAAGCCCGCCTCATTTGTGAAACAAGCCCAAATTTTTCTTCCGTTGGAAAATCTTTCGTGATTTTATAAATTGTCAATACAAGTTCATGAGCCTTCTTCCACACCTCCAAATCCTCAAACTTCTTTGCTTTTCCCTTTCTACTGTCTACTGTATGCTGTCTACTCATCTCTTTGCTTCCTATTTCTACCGTCTACTGTATACCGTCTACTCATCTCTTTACTCTCTTCTTTCCCGTAAGCAGATCATTCATTAGGCCTTTCTTTATCCGTTCCATCTTCTCTTTTCTTTTTCGTAGTATTCCTAATCTTGTATCTACCGTGCTCAGGATTTCGGCAATTTTTTGTTGTTCCGGAAGAGTAGGAATGGGGAGTTTTAGGTTGCGAACTTGGGTAATGTTTACTCTTGGTCTAGTTGAACCAATTGTTTCCTTCTGTAACTGCTTGAAGCATATAGATGAGTTCAGCATATATTCAACAAAACGTATAGTTACTTTTTGTAGAGATAATCTTATTCGCACAACATCAGCAACAACAATGCCGGCTTTAACGCAAGGAGGTATAATACATGTTTTACCGATAGGATCACCAAGTTTAGCTAGAATTAAATCACCTGGTCTATAAGAGTGATAATTTAATTCTTTAGCTTTCTCATTAGAGATATATTTAATGTCTTTTGTTATAAATTGATTTCTTTCAATATTTTGGAGCCTTATTATGGGTATACCTGACGATTTATAATCACTTACCTTTAAATTAGATCCAAAAGGGCCAGCCACAATCGCGTTATCATTATCCCCTAGCTCATCTAACCTCATTAACTGCCACTCCTTAGGTATCCTCCCTATCTCCGTCTCTTTGAATTCCCTTTTTCTTTTTCCCTGTTTACTGTCTACTGTTTGCCGTCTACCTGTCAAAAGCTCCTGCATCAAGCCTTTTTTTACCCTCTGTGTCTTCTCTATAGCTTCATCAGCCTTTTCAATTGCCATATCAACAGTAGAAAGAATCTCAGCGATTTTCTGCTGTTCGGGGAGAGGGGGAAGGGATATAAGTGTTTTTCCCACTAATGTTGTATTTAGGTTTCCTTGAGTTCCGGTTTGTCTTTTACTTGAAAATGTAATCTCGTTTTTTTGTAATACATAAAAGAGATATTCAACATTGGCTTTACTAGATAACTCACTAAACCAAACAAAACCGTCATGGATACATGCCTTCATATCTAAGATTATAGGTTTGCCTATTGTTGCACAAATACTCATTATTAAATCACCAGGATTTACTTTAACACTTCTCTCTTCGCCTTTTTTAGATAGGTACTGGCTTGTTTTTCTAAGAAACTTGTAAGTTTCTGTAACATCGGATATTCTTATCCATCCTCTTCCAATGTGAGAAAAAAAAGAAGGGTCACCAATGGGTCGTGGCGATGCTCCTCGTCTAACTTTGCAAATTTCTTCTATTGTGACAACATCCCACTCTTTCGAAATCTTTCCTGTCTCTTTTTGCTTAAATTCTTGCTGATTCATCATCTCTTTTATTTCTTGACTCAATACTCTATCTTCCCTTTATCTATTAATGAACTTATGAGCTTCTTCATCTTCTCGTGATCTTTTCCCAAGGCCATAAATTTGACTCCAGTCGAGATATTCCCTTTTGATAACATCATTTTCTATCAATGGATGGGCAAGCTTCTCCACCGACTACAACTACTCTTTGATTGTGAGTTTCTCTGCTTCCTTCCAGATTTTTTTACAACATGGTTTGCCTCTTCTTCCCTACATCCAACACTTTCTATTTATACTTCTTGTAATCAGGTTTTTATGATTCTCCAACAAATAATGGTGTATTGTGATGTCTTCAGCATAAAAGAAGATTTTTCTTTACTAAAAATTTGGCTGAGTGTTGAAAGGCATCAACCTTTTATTCTGTGTTATGTTATGCGTATTGACGTATATTCAAAGCCTTCCATGATTCTCTATTTTTCTTTTTATCAAAAGATGGAATTGCATCAAAAGTAACTTTATTTCCATCTGCTATATTATGTGGCAAATCTGACTTATAACAGAAAAAGGATTGCTGGTCTTTTGAATTAATAAAACAAAATGGACGGTCACTCCGACCTAAACTTACTTTGCCAACAAGTCCTTTTTTTACTTTGCGGTTCTTGTATGACAAGTTCTTTAAGTCTTTCTCTTTGCCTAATAGTTTGCTCCACTCGTTTCGGCAAATACTCAATGCTTCTTTTAAGGAAGATGGTTCATTGTTATTAGTAATAATTTTATTTAAATCATCAACAGTTTTTGTTATAGACTCAGGTACATTCCAGCCTTTTTCATATCTAATATATTTGCATAGGACAAGATGGGCTCTTGCTTCTTCGTACTTTTCCATCTCTTTGCAGAGCATTCCAATATCTTCAAATAGTGATATCATAGACTCAAGTCTTGAATGACCACTAGCAGCTTGGTAGATTAATTTTAAAGCATATTCTTTTCGGCCTATATCTCTAACTACTTTTGCATATTCATGAAGCATCCACCAATCATGTTTATAACTACTACATAGATTTTGATAAATTTTCTCTGCCTCATTTAAATTATCAAGAAGATAGTAGGCCAACGCTTTTAGCCTTAGAAAGAATTTTCGTTGTTTGGGAAAACGTTCTAAAATTTCATCGACCAAAATTATTGCCTTATTTGGATCTCCCTTTTTAACAAGACCATTTATACGGTAGTTATACCAGAGAGATTGATCACTCCAACCTTTCCTACCTGAACTATCTGTCATAGGTTCTGTGCTGAGTGAATTTGGATCAATCTTAACAACCCACTCATTAATTGTTTCCCAATCATTTGCAGTCTTGGCTGATTTCAATATCTTAAAAACTACCATTTTTGCAGCTAAATAATCAGGATTAAAATCCATTATTTTTTGAGACACCTGTAGCACTTTTTCGAGAGGCTCAGTTTCCTCAAGTTTGTAAAGCGTTCCAGAAATCAAAGTCCAAATAACTTCGTTTCTACACCAATTAAAGTCGGGATATTTAGCGATTAGCTCCTCTGCAAAACTAATTGCCTCATTGAATAATTCTAATTTCCTGAGACAGTGAAGAAGTCCAGCACCATCATACTTATCTCCTGTTTCTTTCCATAAATTTCTGTAGAGTAGAAGAGCTTCTTCGAAATTCCCTGCTCTTCTAAGTTCATTAGCTTTCTGTTTCCGTTCTGTTAAATTAGTCATATTCTATATCTCAACTACTTCTTAAAAACCTCAGTCGTTGTCTTGAAATGCAATTTTGCTACTTTTCTAAGTAACTCTTTCCCGTACATATCAACAAATTTTTTTGCATTTTCTATAACTGTCCGCGATGCACCTTTAGGCAAGTCAATTTTATATTCATCCGATAGTTTTGAGAGTTTTTCTAAGAATCTTGCTCGCGATAGAATCGATGCCGCTGCTACAGCTATGTTTTGTTCAGCTTTATGCATCTGTATCAGTTTCAGCTTTTTACCCTTTTCCTGAAGTTTCCCAAGGATAAAGCTTTCGTCTGCAAATTGGTCAGCGATTGCAACTTTACAATCCACCTTAGAAAGAATCTCCTCTATTGCTTTTGCATGTCCCCAAGCAAGTAGTGTGTTTAAATTTTTCCTTTCCTTTTTAAATTGTTCGTATAAGTCATTATATTTTTCTGGAGATATTTCGATAATCGCAAAATGCCGCTTACATATTTTAGCTACTTCTTGAGCAAGTTCTAAATTATTACTATCTGTAAGGTTCTTGCTATCCTTAACGCCATATGCAATTAAATCTTTCGCAGATTGCTCATCTACGTAGACACCAGCACTAACTAAGGGCCCAAAATAATCACCTTTCCCAGATTCATCTGTACCAATTATGGGAAATTCTGATCCAACATCCTTCTTATTTGAATTTTTTGGATCAGATAATATCCTTTTACTTTCTATCAAAGTTTGAATTTTTATAGCATTTGCTCCGCCTTTAAGTTGCGAAAAATCAATTTTCAAAACGCCTTTTTTGTTCTGATAGATTCTAATTATTCCTGACCAGTCGAGAATAGATACGGTAAACTGTAAACCATAGTCAATCAATTGATAGTTAGAAACATTGATATTATCAAGTTTTAGGATTGATTTTATATGTTCATAGACTTCAAAAAGTCTATTTTCTAGCTCCATTTAACTCATCCTTATTTTAGAAGTAAAGTATAAAGGTCATTAAAATAGTCAAATATCTCTTTTGTCTCTTTAAATATGCTGTTAACCTTTTCCTCTGCTTCTTTTTGCGAATCAACTTTGGTGATTTTACTCTCGTCACTGTGCATCATAAAGTGACGGCTCATATCAAGAAATAGACTTATATTTTTAAGCATTGTGTCTGCATACTTTTCTTTATCACAAATAGCCTTTCTTTTCGGATGTGTGCGATCATTCAGAGCGGAAAAATTGGCATTTTTTTTCTTGAAATGATCTGTCTCAAAAAGTTTTATATCAACAAGAAGTTTTTTTACAAATCCTTCAAAAGCTTTAGAAGCAGGCATCACTGAAGGGGAAAACTCAGGTAGAGGAATTTTAGTTAAGCAAAGACACTCTGACGCTACAAACCATTTCTGGTCGTAAGGTTCAAGATAGTCATAGACATCGCCAATTTTCTCCCTTACATTGTCTTCGGCTAAGGTTATAAGTCCGGGGGTATACTTTAATGTGAAAAACTCTAAGCTTTTTTCATCGCTGGATATGAATCTGCATATGACTTCCTTTTCTGATGGATTGGCAATGTTTTCTATCAGGTCACATCTATCATGAAAAGTTTTGTCTGTTTTTCCTTGCAGCAGTAACGTGCCATTTGTATATTGGGTTATAGTCAGAGAACTATCTTTTTTGGTAAGTTTGGCCCTGTACTCAACATCCGTGGAAGGATTTTCAGTAAGTTCCACACTTTCTCCAAGTGTAGGTAAAGATTCCTTTATTGTTTTTCTGAGTTCGGGCAGCAATATGTCATATCTTTGAGCACATGGTTTTATTTCTTGTGGTTCGTATCCAAGAAATTCCTTGGGACTTTTTTCATATAGTACCTTCAACTCTTCCATCTCAGCCTTCAGTGAGGTTTTCTTACCTTGAATCAGCACAGTACCTGTATTATATATTTTGACTATAGTTCTTTGAGATAAGTTTGATATATCAAGTCTTAGGTTGTCCGCTTCCTCAGATTGATTCACCTGGTAATTTTTACTATCACAGTAACTTGTAAACACTTTAGTTATCTTGTTAGCATTTGAATTAATAGTTTGAGACATTTATAAACCTCCATTTAAAAATATTTTTGCACAATGAGGGTAATAGATTTAGTAAGTGTAATGAGTGTCGTGTCTACACGTTCTTGACAACCTTAAGGAATCTTCTGCAATTTCAATCTCCAGTTATTTCATTGTTCCCAATTCTGTCAAATATGTAGACATGCCTCCATAACTAATTTATTTATCTATCACAATTATGTCGCATTCTTGACACATTTACTAATGTGACATTTCTTGTCACATTAAATTTTTATCTCTTTTTATATTGTGTCATTATAGTTACCTGATAAGTAACTTTCTTACTTTAAAATGTGATAAATGCTTACCTATCACTCATGTTGTTATTGTTTCTCATAAATATTTTATTGTTATCCCTCTGGGCTTGTTTTAGCCTTACTATAAATAATCGCCAACCTAATCGCCAACCTAATCGCCAACCTAATCGCCAACCCTTAGACCAGAACATAATGTAGTGCTCTTCCTTTACCTTTTTTCTCCACAATGTCTAATTTTATGAGCTTGGATATCTCTTTACGCACACCTTCATCTGATAGTCCAAAGATTCCTCTCATTTCTTTATTTGTAATCTTTCCTTTCTCAATTATTTTTTCCACAATCTTCATCTGTCTTTCGGTGAGGGCAATCTGTCCTTTTTCTTTGAGCGATTTAACATCCTTGCTCAAACCAAACACTTTGTCTTTTACTGCTTTTATGCTCACTGATACGCCTTCGGTAAAATATTCAAGCCATCCAGTGAGGTCTAGGGTGTTCTGATCAATACTTTTTAATGCCTCATAGTAACTACGCCTGTCTTGATCATAATAGTCATCAAGTGTAAAGAATCTCTTGACATCAAAACCTCGTTTGTAAAAAACCAAAGTAGCCATTATTCTTGCAGCCCTGCCGTTTCCGTCGATAAAGGGATGAATTCTTACTAATTCATAGTGAGTTAACCCTGCTTCGATTACCGGATCGATTTCACTTATTTCCGGGGAATTGAACCACTCCAAAAAATCATTAACCAGTTGTGACACTTGCTCAGTTGGTGGAGGCATAAAAATGACCTCACCAGTGATTCTATTACCCACAACCACCTGACGATTGCGAAAAACACCTTCATCGCTTGGGTTATCTAAAGTTTGTTTGGTTACTATTTTATGAACCACCAGCAAGTCTTTAGAAGTAAAGGGAGATATTTTTGAAAACTCTGGTAGTTTCTCTAATGCCTCAAGGTAATTCAACACCTCCTGTTTATCTTTTCTTCTCACCATAATATCTCTGCCTGATGCAAGGGCGCTCACTTCTTCGAGAGAAAGCGGGTTACCTTCGATAGCTGTGGAGGAATGAGCGCTCCTGATAAGTGCCTCTCTTCTAAGGGAGACTTCCCATTTAGGGATGAGGGAGGCATTTAAGATGATTGTTCTTGATTCAGCAATGAGAGTAAGATTTCTTACAATCTTATGAGTGTAGTGGAAATTTGGTTTAAACATTACTGTTCTCCTTGAAGTTGCTTTAGGTAATCTTCAATCTTTTCGTCAATAGCCAGAACCTCTCTTTCGACCTTGCGAAGTTCCTCCCACTCTCTTGTCACATCTATCTCTTCAACCTCTTCTTCAGGGAAGACATACAGTGTAACATTTAAGTTGTAATCATTTTCTTCTATCTTCTTGAGCTCTACAGCTTTAGCAAATCCATCTGTATCCTTAAAATTTCTGTAAGCCTTTACTATTTTGTTTATATGCTGATCTCCCAGGCGGTTGAGTTTTCTCACTTCCGGGTGCTGTTCGTATTCTCTACTTGCGTTTATAAATAAAATACTTCCTTTCCTTTTTGCCTGCTTGTTTTTATTAAAGATTATTATTGCTCCTGGTGCTCCCGTGTTATAGAAAAGTTTTTCTGGTAAGAGAATAATAGTTTCTATCAAATCAGCATTAATGATCCCCGTTCTTATTGCTTTCTCTTTACCTCCTCTAAAAAGGCAGCCATTATCTATTACGATACCAACTCTTCCATTTTTATCGTTCGCTGAGGCTAACATATGTTCTATCCATGCCCAGTCTGCTGATTGTCTGGGAGGAAACCCATTCTTGTACCTTCCCTTCCAGAATTCACCCTTCTTCAGAACCTCTTCGTTATATCCATCCTGATTCCAGGGTGGATTTGCTATCACAAAATCGAATTTCTTTAAGCCCTCACCTTCCTTAAATTTGGGGTAAAGCAAGGTGTCTCCAAGAGCTAGTTGAGCATTTCGTATATCATGTATGTAGAGATTCATCTTAGATAGAGAAAGTGTCTTATGGTTCGCTTCCTGCCCAAAAAGAAGAAGTTTATTTGCTTCGCTTTTTCCGCGCTTGTCCTCAACATGCTGATAAGAAATAATCAGCATACCACCGGAGCCACAGGCTGGATCATAAACACTTTCTCCTGGTTTAGGGTCAAGTGTATCAACAATCAGCTTTATAACCTCTCTAGGTGTATAGACCTCTCCTTCTTTTGCTTTCTGAGGGGCAAAGTAACTTAAGATCCACTCATAAGCATCCCCAAGTATGTCTGGCGATACATGGTGAAGAGGTTTAGCACTAAAGAGCTCAACAAGCTGTCTTAGTATTTCTGCATTTTCTCTATTGGTAGTGAATTGAACGAAATCGATATTCTCAAATACGTCTCTTAGCTCAGGATTACGATCTGCCATTGTCTTCATAGCTTTAGAGAAGTTTTCCGGCAATCTGGCAGGATCCTTTCTTATTTCTTCCCAGAGAAGTTTTTCAGAAATGTCAAAATCATGATAAATGGAGTTTTTGGCCTCTTTTTGCGCTTCTTTTTCTTTTAGTCCGTCTGCAAGGGCTTCTTTATAAGCATCCTCAAACTCCATCTCCCACCTGTCGCTCATTCTTTTGTAAAAGAGTAGAACAAGTATAAAGGCGTAATCAACTCTTGTCCTAATAAGGTCTGCAGCACCCTTTAGAAGTTTTTCGAGATCACCCCTGGTTAGCTGCTTATTATTTATTGATAATATCTGGGACACAATATTTTCACTGCTCTCCAACTTATATATCCTCTTCCTTGCGTCATTAGGATCAAATTCTACCTCAAGCCATTTCCTTTTCCTCAGTTCTGATAAGAACACATTGATTTGATCCTCACTATCCTGCATTTTTTCTTTAAGAATATTGGCTGCATCCTCAAAGCGGAAAGGCAAGTCATGATATTCATCCCATAAAAATTTGTATCTCTTCTCAAGCCATTGAGGTATCATAGCAACTCCCATTAAAATTTATTATATAAGTTATTATATTAATAATTTATACTATAAGCATAAAAATATTTTGTCAAGAAAAAATTGCTGTAATAGGGGAAAAATTATTATTTAAAAAATGCTATTTAAAACAGCAAGTTATGAAATGGAATAGATGTGGTTTTTGGGTTTTATGTGTGTTCTGGATATAAAAATGATGAAATTGAACTGAAATTCACAGATATCAGGAGAGTTTTTCTTTTACATCTGAATGATAAGAACCCCTCTATCTTTAGGTTTTAAAGACCTACTTCCTTACTCCCCACACCCTCTCACCTTCAACCCTGGTGATCTCTACTTCCATTTCCTGATTTTTTAGGGTGTCAGGTCCTTCCAAAAGCACGGGAATGTAGTTGCGTGAGCGGCCTTTTAGAAGGTTTGATTGGCGATCTCTCTTTTCCTCTACGAGAACTCTGAGACTATTTCCCAGATAGCTGGAATAGAACTTTTCTCTTTTAGTTTTGCCAAGCTTCCTTAGCATTTCACTCCGGTTGCTGATGGCTTTACTTGTGACCTGATCAGGAAAGGTGGCAGCTTGGGTTTTCTCCCTTTTGGAATAGGGGAAGACGTGGAAGTAGCTTATGGGTAAATCTTCAAGAAGCGTATAGGTATTGAGGAAGTGGCGGTCACTTTCTCCAGGGAATCCCACTATCACATCTACCCCCAGACAGAGGTGGGGAATTGCAGAAAGGAGAATTTCTACCAGTTCTCTAAATTCACTTGAGCAATAGGGTCTGTTCATTCGCTCAAGGATTTCATCATCGCCGCTTTGCAAGGGGAGATGAAGGTGAGGGCATATGGTCTCAGAGGTGGGGAGGAAGTCTATGAGCTCATTGGTTATGTCCATGGGTTCAAGAGAGCTCAGTCTTATACGAGGTAACGGTTTTTCCCGCTCTATCAATTGTAGTAGCTTTAAAAGAGGGAGAGGAGGATTATGATCGACCCCGTATGCGCCCAGGTGGATGCCACTTAAAACCACCTCTTTGAAACTGGCTTTGATGAGTATGAAAAGACGTTTCAGTAATTCCTCAGGATCAAGGCTGCGGTATTTTCCTCGGGCATAGGGGACGATGCAGTAGCTGCAGAAGGCCTCACATCCATCTTGGATTTTCAAAAAGGCCCTGGTGTGATGTAAGAAGGAATGAAGAGGTGGGTCCTTAAAACAGGTTTCCTGATTAATGTCAGATACGATTACATGGGGGGATTTTTCTCCTATGTTGTTTGTGATAAAGTCAGCTATTTGGTGTTTCTGCGCATTCCCCAGAATGAGGGAAACACCGGGAATCTGGGCTAATGCCTGGGGTGCTATCTGGGCATAGCAACCAGTGACGATAATCTTAGACTGAGGGTTCCTCTTTTGAGCCCTTCTGATCAGCTGGCGAGACTGGTAATCAGTTTTCTGGGTGACTGTACAGGTATTGACAATATAGATATTCGCCTGAGTATGGAAGCCCACAATCTGGTAGCCTTTTTCCCGCAGCGCTTCTTCCATGGTTGCAGAATCGTATTGATTTACCTTACAGCCGAGAGTTGTAATGGCTATTTTTTTTGCCTTCATAGTAAGAAAAAAACAACAGGATTACACAGAAACTCGCAGATTTAATAAGATTGTGTATTCCTTTCTTAATTTATCAGAATGAAAAATTTAATGGATCAATTTTATAGAACTAATATTTGTATAATACATTGTTTGGTAGAATCGGTGCAAGCTAAATGTATTGAATTATTCCTGAGTGATGCTTCAATTACCTCAGTGAAATATGCTTCCCCTAGTGGAATAGGCTGCGCATTCCACAGGACAAGCATTTAACGGGAAACGCAAAAACACCTGTTTTTGATTTTGAGAATTAGAATTTTGAATTTGTTTCGTGCTTCTGATTTAGGATTTAGAATTTTAGAAAATGGTAAAATCTAACGGGGTGAATATGTGGCTTATTCCCATACAATCAAAATGTCTTGATTGCGATATAAGAATATGGTAATAGCCAGAAGAATTAAAAAGTGGTGTGACGCCGTGTGTGTGAGCAGTCTTTGCTATTTTTTAAGGTAAAACACTATGGCAATTATTGTTCCTTTTAAGGGTGTGCTCTACACTCAAGAGAAGATAGGGGATTTTAGCAAGGTGACGGCCCCTCCCTATGATGTTATTTCTCCTGAGCAGCAAGAGAGGTACTATCAGAATAGTCCCTACAATGTTATCCGATTAATACTTGCAAAACAATTCCCTAATGATTCCAACATCAACAACAGGTACACTCGTGCTGCCAATGTTTTCGATAAGTGGCAGGAGGAATCCATTTTAAAGAGGGATGAAATACCCTCCTTCTACTTTTATCGTCAGAAGTTCTTTCTCACAGCAGGGAGGGAACTAACGAGGGATGGCTTCATCGGACTGGTCAGATTGGAAGATAAAGAGAAAAGAGTGGTTATTCCACATGAAAAGACCTTGGATAAGCCTAAAGAGGACCGTTTACAATTGATGAAGGCCTGTCATGCTCATTTCAGTTCTATCTTTTCTCTCTATTCTGACCCTGAAGATGTTATTAATCAATTGCTTAAGGGTGTGATCAAAGGTGATCCCATATTAGAGGTTACGGATGAAGATACCACCCTCCATCAGCTATGGAGAATCTCTCAAATAGGTGTTATCAAAAACATTTCACAGTGGTTGAGGGATAAGCCTCTCTTTATTGCTGACGGGCACCACCGATATGAAACTGCGCTTAATTACCGCAATCTTGAGCTTAAAAAACATCCTCATTCAACGGGTAAGGAATCTTATAACTATGTGATGATGTATCTTACCTCTATGGAGGGAGAGGGGTTAGTTGTTCTACCCTATCATCGTGTTATTCATAGTCTTGAAGGACTTAATTTTAGTTCCTTTGAAAAAAAACTTGAAGACTATTTTGAAGTAAAACCATTTTACTTTAATAACGAAAATGAAACACAGGTTTGGGAGGAATTTAATAGACAACTGGAGAACAGTACCCGGGTATTACCTGCCTTTGGGATGTATGGTTCTGGACAGGCATGTTATCATCTGCTTATTCTAAAGAACGAGGTGTTTGTATCATTGTCTGATGATGAGGAAGGATCTGCAGCCCTTAAAAAGCTGGATGTTAACATTATTGAATCTTTCATTTTTAGGAAGGTATTGGGTATTACCAGTACGGCACTCCAGCAGGGGCAAAATATGACCTATGTTCATGATAGCTTAGAGGGATTGAATTTGGTACGAACTAAAGGTTATCAATTAGCATTTTTCCTCAATCCCACTAAGCCCTCTGAGATAAGGGACATTGCCAGCAGGGGAGAGACCATGCCTCAAAAATCTACCTTTTTCTATCCCAAGCTCCTTAGTGGGTTGGTTATCAATAAGATAGTTCCTGACGAGTTAATTGAGTTCTCATGAATTTAGAGGTCCCCATTGGGGAAGATGAAAGACTTGATGAGCTCTTTAATGGGCGTTTAAGAATCATTCAGAAAAAAGAGGGCTATCGTTTTTCCATTGATGCCATCCTGCTTGCCCATTTTGCCTCACAGTTATCAGCAGATTCCATTATTG
>SMTZ1_10016601_pt1 | contig 17095 bp, 17 predicted proteins | sample DeeMarSWOR136_30_FD_25667 | JGI IMG/M metagenome (IMG submission 25667)
GGGTTTGCCTATTAGTTATTCGTGAATCGTCATTTGTTATTCGCCGCTCGCCCTGTTAAATGAGATGTCCTAAATGCTGCCATTCCGATTCATGCGTCATATTTAACAGGGCTCGTTGAGTTTTACTTCTGACGGTTACCGAATAACGATTTTTTGGGCGGATAGCTCAGTTGGGAGAGCATCGGCCTTACAAGCCGGAGGTCACAGGTTCAAGCCCTGTTCCGCCTACCATCGTCATGCCGAATCCGGGGGCGTAGTTCAGTTTGGTTAGAACGCCGGCCTGTCACGCCGGAGGTCGCGAGTTCGAGTCTCGTCGTCCCCGCCAGTAATATCAGTGAGTTAGCCGCTTGCGGTTAGCCCTTTTCGTTTTTGCAACACCCTTTCCCAAGAGCATGCCCAACATACTCGCCAATTTTTCGTAGCGAGTGCCCTGATTCTTGTACTGCAATGTCGTGGGAAACGTCTTGTCGAGAGCTTTAACCACTTTGAGCGACCATTATGATTTTTTGGGGTACCCCATCCGGGCGAAGTGAACGGCCCACGTCAGTGGGCAAATCCTAAAGTGTTTGAGGCCCCTGGGCCGAGTCTTTAGGATTTAGTGAGCGAGCTGACGGATGGGTCAAAAAGCTCATAGCAACGAGTGAGAAGGGGTTGTGCAAAGGTCTTTTGTCGTCTGTACTTGTGCCTAGTCTTGGAGTTGTGGCAAAGGCATACGAGAAGAAGGGCTACAGCAGGGTCGAGAGAAATATAGGATTGATCAAAGACGAAAAGGCGGTGAGGGACCCCCAGTAACCCTCCATCGGCCTCGGGCCAGGTGCCGGAAGGCGCTCTTACAAACACGCGCCATTTCTTAAAAAGGCTGCTAATCATGTTTGTTAATGTTTTACAGTTGGCTTTAAGATATTACTTTAGCGATGGCACCTATCTAACTAGCTTATAGAACGTTTTTTCTGGAAGTATTCGTCATATTTTTGACCCCAAGTCCTTTTTCAACCTTTGCTTGGCATCGTTGGTTGAGCCGTGCATGGCCTCAAAGTGCCCCTTCAACCTGGCCGGAGCTAAGCTCTTGAAATCCTGTGCCACCTTTTCCTTACATTGAAAGCGATGGTTTTATAGACGTGTACCGGCTTATCAGGTCTTATGTCATAGACGATCTTTCCCTTTGCGGCTATGGCTTCCATGACCTCGTTATGGATGGTTTCAACGGTCATCTTGTTTAGTACCGGGTCTACAGGATCCAATTTGCCCCCCCTTGTGGTTCTGTTACTTTTATTGCTCAAAAGTGGCATTTGTTTTCTCGATATTGGACCTCGGTTGCCCAAATATTGTGTTCTGATTCTGTACGCTTTGCAAGGTAACCATTACACAATATTGGACAATGTTTTAACAGGTCGATTTTGCATGATTTTTGCTTAGAACCCTTGAACCCCCAATCGGTCTTGCAGGAGCCAGGAGGACGTGTAGGGTCAGCCTAGAAAGGGATATTTGAGCGTAGGGAAGATGAAACTCCCCACTGCAAGCAGCGGGATATTAAAAGCACCAAATAAACAATTTTAGGTCCGAGATGATGCAATTGCGTTACTAAAGCCTACCGTTGACAAGCGCGGTCCCAGCATCGATATCAGTAGGGGAGGGCTTGCGTTTCGTTAGATTGCGGGCAAAGGTTCGTCGGATCGATCATGTAAGTTACATATTTTGTTGCCCGGTCTTAGCTTTTATCTGGCTCACATGCCGATTAGGACCGTTAGTGAGTTCGAAGTAACTTCGGAGTTGCCTTTCAGAGGTATAAAAAGGAGGCGACGTCCCGTTCAATTTGGGAAACTGACCCCAAAAAGCAACGGATGTCCCAGATAGATCGTTTCAGCCGGAATCACACTTGTAGGTGGGCAACTAACAAACCCGCAGAAGTTTAACAAGCAATCCATATTAAATATTTAATTGTCTAAGAGTGGGAACCATCGTACTGGGGTGAGAGAAAAAACCTTGCTTCTAACAATTTAATATGCTATCAAATATACCGTGTTTATTTCTATCGGCTGCCCCGCCGCACGCGAAGCTATTCGTGGGGCGATTTCGTGACTTGTTTTTCCAGTTTTTCGGTTCCGGCTTCTCCGGTTAGATCTCTTTTCACGGCCACGTGAAATACGCTAATGCGACCACAGTGATTCCATACTCTGTTATCGCGCATTCTGAAGTTCCCCCTCCGGCACCCGCTCCACCTCCTGTTCACGCAACTATCGGGTGGTGTTGTTTTTAAAGATGACATATATATCAGTGGTCGGGGCATTTCTTGGAGACATCGAAGTGAAAAGAAATACCCCGATCCCTCATATATACGACGAGCCGGTGTAATGGTCTGATTTTTGTGGTATCGTTTTTGGAATTCCGAAAAGCGATTTCTTATTATGGTAATGAAATAATTTGTTGGCTTATAAGAGCTAAAGGAAGTGTTATATGGAATTACATAATACCGGATCAGAACTGAAGGAGGAATATGATAGGCGGCGTCACCCAAGGATAAAGAAGGCGCTGCCCATTTGCTTTACGGTGTTCGATGTGGACGGTACCAGTGGAATACCTCTTCCAAGATATGACGCTCAGACCCATGACATAGGGATTGGAGGGGTCTCATGTAATGCTGTCATTGATGACAAAACAGTTGTCGAAGAACTATCGGCTAAAAAGAGAAAGGTCAATCTCAATATACGCTTGATGGAGAAAAATAGTGACATAAGTGCAAAAGCCGACGTCGCTTGGATCTATAATTTACAAGGGCTATCGGTGAAGACTAAATATGGACTGGGCTTAAGCTTTGTTAATATGGGTAAGGCTGAGAATGATTTGCTTTCTTCCTATATAGGAAAAATGATCGTTCCCAAGCAAGATCAACGGACTAAAAAAGTCATACTCTTTCTTAGGCGCCACAAATCATTGTTTGCATTTGCAAAAGCTATACAAAATATGAAACCTTATTGGTATAGGCAAAAATGGTTCTTTATTCGTTCACACGCAATAAAGAGTTACTTAGACTCACATCAAGTGCGAAAACTGCAAATTGGAGCGGGTATTTACTGTTTGGATGGATGGTTCAACACCGACATCCTCCCCAATAGTAACGGCTGTTATTTCCTTGACGCAAGAAAAACTTTCCCCTTCGGTGATAGTACTTTTGACTACATATATAGTGAGCACATGATTGAACATCTGACATACAATGAAGGTCGATCGATGCTTCACGAGTGTTACCGGATCTTAAAGCATGGTGGCAGAATTCGCATTGCTACGCCCGATCTTGAAGCCATCATTGGCCTTTATCGATCAGAAAAGAGCGATTTACAACAACGTTACATGAAATGGGTTATCAAGAGTTTTCTTCCCAACATTGGTGGTTATGGTCAGTCGTTTGTAATTAACTATATGTTTCAAAATTGGGGACATAAATTCATCTATGATCGGACGACGCTTCAGAGTTTACTGGAGGAAGTCGGTTTTGCAGATATTTCTTACCATGCAGTGGGAGAAAGTAATGATGGAAATCTTGCAGGCCTGGAATCCCACGGCACAGGTAGTCAAGATGAGGAAATGGTGCGGTTTGAAACAATGGTCATTGAGGGAAGGCGTCCGTGACTGTCGAGCCACCAAGCGGAGAAGGGATGAAAATTACGCATTCGCCTATTGAAATGGTTACCGACCCACCAAGTGGAGAAGGCATGAAAATTACATTCCCTTCAAATGGGAATCTTCCCTGATGGAATCTTCCAAATTGGGTGTAGAGGCTCCCAACTGCTTCAATACCACCATTATTGAGGGCTCCCCCATTCTCATGCCTTGAGTGAAGCGCTCCTAACGCCTGGTGGGGCGCGGCCCTCTGCGCATTTGCTCTGGGCATAACCAACGTCTCGTTTCCCCGTATCAATCAACCAGATAAATGATAAATGAAGAAGTGACCCAAGAGCGCCCAGAAATATATTTTGGACGGGTTCAATCATATCCTACAACAAGAGGCAATTCCTAGAATACTGGAATAGAGGTGATGTGGAGTCAATGTATGATAAGCATCTTTTGCTTTTGAATGCGAAGATTGAACTAATCAGACATCGACATCTCAAGTAGGACGACATGTATAGACGACATGTATAAAGGAGGACTTAGCGTGAAGCGTAAGCATACCATTTTTCTGTTAATGTTAACATCTTTCATTGTCGTTGCCTTCTTCTCTCACAGCCTTGCTTCTGTCGAATGGAATGTACAAAGGACGTTAAAATTAGAGAATTCACCCATTGATGTTGCGGTTTCCGTCAATGGGAGGTGGATTTTTGTCCTTACTAATCAAGGGAACATCCTGATCTATTCGGCGGATGGTAAGCTAAAAGACAAGATTGCTGTCGGGAATCACGTAGACGGCATCAAGGCAGGCCCAAAGGAAGACATCCTTTTCCTCACCAGCAGGAAGAACAAGACCGTTCAGGACATCGCTCTTGATTTTGTACACAATATTGATGTCTCAAATTCCCCTTTCAAAGGGTCGACACATGCGCCCGTGGTGATCGCTGTTTTCTCCGACTTTCAATGACCGTACTCTGCGAGGCTTTTGCCTTTACTCAAGCAGGTGCTCGATAATTACCCAGAAGCAGTGAAGCTCGTCTTTAAGAACTTTCCGCTCAGAAATCACAAATTTCCAGGAAGTCCGCTATAGCCGCCATTGCTGCTAACAGGCAGGGGAGGTTCTGGGAGTTCCATGACCAGCTTTTCAATAATTTCAACCGACTTAGTGATCAAAAAATTCAAGAAATCACCCGACAACTGACTTTGAATGAAGAGCAGTTTCAAAAAGATAAGAACGATCCGAAAATACTGGCGAGGATCAGCCAGGATATTCGGGACGGGACCAAAGCCGGGGTGAGAGGAAGTCCGACCATCTTTATAAATGGAAGACTCTTGAAGCATCTTTCCTTGGAAGGGTTTCGGGCCATGATTGAAAAAGAATTGGAGAGGATTAAGAAACCGGATCCATAACCAGCTCCTTGACTTGAGGATTCAAAGATCACGAAAACAAGAAATCAGATCTATTTGCTCACTGGCGTCTTCTATTTCCCTTGGTATATTTTATGTTTTCATAGACAAACACTTGGTGATTCGCATGGTCGCAATTGTGGATTGATTGGTTGAAGGATTGGTCGTGTCGTCAGGGTGTACCTAGGGTTCATTTTGCCCCTGCAATTCAAAGCGATCCAGCATAATATGATATGGCGAAGAGGCTGGATAGAGGATAACCGTTTGAAATTCAAGCCTGATTGATTAGCCTTAGAAGCCGGGGGTCACAGGTTCAAGCTCTGTTCCGCCTACCATCGTCATGCCGAATCCGGGGGCGTAGTTCAGTTTGGTTAGAACGCCGGCCTGTCACGCCGGGGGTCGCGAGTTCGAGTCTCGTCGTCCCCGCCACCAAGGTTAAGGGGTTAGCCTGTATAGGCTAACCCCTTTTTGATTTGGTAATGTCAGTGGTTTGTGTGGGGACCGGAATTCCGGCTTGTCCGAGTTAGGTTTTTTTGTTATTGCTTTTTGTAGATTACACGACTAAGTAGCTGGCTGATGAGAAAACATACCATCACCGTTGGCTATCATCTGGATAACTGGGCTGATAATGGATGAGTGTTGGCAGAGATTTTGGGTTTATGACAACACTCAAGAAAAAGAGTTGACAAGGCATTGGCGACTTGTTAGTTAAATTACTAACATATGTGGCATGGGTTGGGACTTTTCATAATGAGACGTCAGGCTATTGCGAGCACCATAGGGACTATTGTTGTAATAGTAGGGATTTTTATATCCCCGCTACCGGCTGGAGGCTTGGTAATGGCTTAGGTTGTTGGACATACACCCGCTCAAAAATCCGTTACCAGGCCTCCTGATAACGGATTTTTTTTGCTTTAGCTGGCCGTAGCTGTAACAATTCCATTACAAACCTTTTGTTTGGAGATTTGCGCAATGGAATCGATCTTAGTCTACGATACAACACTCAGAGACGGTTCGCAGGGAGAAAAGATCAATTTTTCTGCTGAGGCCCGGTTCCAATCCTAAGGATATGCAGTTTTTTGAACTGGCAAAAGGGGTGCCCTTTAGACATGCGCGCCTTGCAGCCTTTGGGAGTACGAGGCGACAGAATTCGCGCACTGAACAAGATGAAAACATCATAGCCCTTCTCCAGTCCGAAACCCCTTCCGTGACCATATTTGGCAAGAGCTGGGATCTTCATGTGAAGGAGGTTATTCGCACTACCTTGAAAGAAAACCTGACCATGATTTACGACAGTGTAGCCTACCTCCGGTCTCAAGGCCGAGAAGTGATCTATGACGCTGAACATTTCTTTGATGGCTATAAGAACAACCCGGACTATGCCATGCAGACAATAGGGGCCGCCGTTTCAGGTGGGGCCGATGTGATAGTTCTGTGTGATACGAACGGGGGCACCCTCCCCTTTGAAATACAGGAGATCATGGACAAGATCTGCCCGAAGATCCCAGTTAAGGTTGGCATCCATACCCACAACGACTGTGGTCTTGCAGTGGCCAACACCCTGGCGGCGGTCCGTGCTGGCGCTGTCATGGTTCAAGGAACTGTCAACGGGTATGGAGAGCGATGCGGCAATGCTGACTTGACTTCGGTCATTCCCAACCTTCAACTGAAGATGGGACTGTCATGTATGACTGAGGAGAATCTCATGCGTCTCACGGAGCTGTCGCGCTACGTCAGCGAGGTGGCCAACATGACCCCGTTTAACGGGCGCCCTTTTGTGGGAAAAAGCGCCTTTGCCCATAAGGGAGGGATCCATGTCAATGCCATTATGAAGACGCCAAAGGCTTACGAACACATAGAACCGGATGTCATTGGAAATGAGCGCCGTGTGCTTATCTCGGATCTCTCTGGCAAGAGTAATGTGGATTACAAGGCCAGGGAACTTGGGGTCGAGCTCGGAGGAGATGGATTTGACAGCCGGGAAATCGCCAAAGAGATAAAGCGATTGGAGCACGAAGGGTATCAGTTTGATGCAGCGGAAGGCTCTTTTGAACTCCTGTTGAAAAGGCTCACCGGGCAATTCAAACCGCTATTCCAATTGGAATCATTCCGGGTGGCCATTGAAAAGGAGAAGGATCTCCCCTGCAGGGCATACGCCACCATCAAGATCTCCGTGGGGGACCTTCTTCCTGGTGGACTTAGAAAAAATGCACCTTGTCGATTTTAAGGTGCGAGTGATTGAAGGTCGCGATGGAACAGGGGCCCGGGTGAAGGTTTTTATAGAATCCCGCGATCAAAAGCGTTTATGGAGCACCATCGGGGTCTCTACGGATGTTATTGGGGCAAGCTGGCAAGCCTTGGAGGATAGCTTTCAGTTCAAACTTTCGCACACTTGAGTCGGGAATCGTTATTTGTTATTCGTTGCTTGTCCGTTGTCTGTTGTCCGTCGCTGTTTTTCAAGACCACTGACTACTTACATTTTCCGATTCACGATTCACGAATTCCGGATTACAAATAACGAGGTTTGAATAACGACTCTGGGGGATATAAATGAAAAGCGATAGCGTAAAATCTGGCATAGAGCGTGCCCCCCATCGCTCCCTGTTTAAGGCCATGGGGTACACAAATGAAGAATTGCGCAGGCCACTGGTAGGGATTGCCAATTCGGCCAACGATATCATACCGGGACACGTGGAACTGGATCGAATCGTCAATGCGGTGAAGGCGGGTGTCCACATGGGTACTCCTATCGCGTTTGGCACCATTGGGATTTGCGACGGGATTGCCATGAACCACATAGGGATGAAATACTCACTTGCAAGCCGGGAGCTGATTGCGGACTCTATCGAGGTGATGGCCATTGCCCATGCGTTTGATGCCATGGTGATGGTGACAAACTGTGACAAGATCGTGCCTGGCATGCTGATGGCTGCAGCGCGGCTGAACCTTCCAACTATTGTGGTTAGTGGCGGGCCCATGCTGGCTGGCACCCATGACGGGAAAAAGATAGACCTTGTGAGTGTCTTTGAAGGAGTAGGGGCTTTTAGATCAGGCAAGATCGGTGAAGCGGAACTGGCGGATATCGAAGACACGGCGTGTCCCACATGCGGCTCTTGCGCCGGGATGTTCACGGCCAATTCCATGAATTGTCTAACCGAGGCCATCGGGATGGGTCTTCCTGGAAACGGGACGATCCCGGCGGTCATGGCCGCTCGCACACGCCTGGCCAAACAGGCGGGAATGAAGATCATGATGCTCTTAAAGAGGAGAATAACTCCCCGAAAAATCATGACGGACAAGGCCTTTGCAAATGCCATGGCCGTAGACATGGCCCTGGGGTGTTCTACCAATACGGTTCTGCACTTGATGGCCATTGCGCAGGAGGCAGGTGTCAGAATCGATCTTGATGCCTTCAATCGTGTGAGCGAGAAGACGCCTCACCTTTGCAATCTTAGTCCGGCAGGAAGACATCACATAGAGGATCTCGACCAGGCAGGCGGTGTGAGTGCTGTGATGAAGGAACTTTCGCGCAAAGGGCTGATCAATACCGGTTGCCCCACGGTCACAGGTACACCGGTCAAAGAGAACATTAAAGATAGCCGGATCAGAGACAAAAGCGTCATTCGTCCCCTGGAAAGACCTTACCATAGGCAAGGGGGACTTGCTGTGCTGTTTGGTAACCTCGCTGCTTCAGGGTGTGTGGTGAAGCAATCGGCCGTGGTGCGGCGGATGCTCCGCCACGAGGGTCCGGCCCGCGTGTTTGACAGCGAGGAAGAGGCCACCTCTGCCATCATGGCCGGCAGGATAAAGAAGGGGGATGTGGTGATTATCCGCTATGAAGGACCCAAGGGTGGGCCTGGGATGCGGGAGATGCTGGTACCGACATCTGCCATTGCCGGTATGGGGCTTGATGCGGATGTGGCCTTGATCACTGATGGCAGGTTTTCAGGTGGAACCCGGGGGGCTGCCATAGGGCATGTCTCACCCGAGGCCATGGAGGGCGGGCTCATTGCTATTGTTGAGGATGGAGACCGCATTGCCATCGATATTCCCCGAAAGCGTATCACCTTAAAGGTTTCGGAAAAGGAGATTGAGGCAAGACTTTCAACATGGCGCCCGCCTAGACTCAAGATATCTAAGGGATACATGGCACGATACGCTCGGGCAGTGTCGTCAGGAGGCGAGGGGGCTGTGGTGTAGCGAAACCCATAAGTTCAACTCGCTATCCGAAATCACACTAGAGGAGGACAAACATTGAAAACACTGACGGGAGCGCAAATCATTATGGCCGTCCTTAAGGAAGAGGGTGTTGACACCATCTTTGGTTTCCCGGGCGGCGTTGTCATTGACATTTTTGACGAACTCAGCAGGACGGACATCCAGCACATCCTGGTGCGCCATGAACAAGGGGCCGCCCATGCGGCAGACGGCTACGCACGGGCAAAGGGGAGTGTGGGCGTTTGTCTGGTCACCTCCGGCCCAGGGGCTACCAACACCGTCAGTGGGCTTGCCTCTGCCCATATGGATTCTATCCCGGTGGTTGCACTGACAGGACAAGTGCCTACCAAGCTAATCGGAAACGATGCCTTCCAGGAAGTAGATATTGTAGGAATCACCAGGCCTTGCACCAAGCATAATTATCTTGTAAAACGCACAGAAGACCTCGCCAGGGTGCTAAAGGAGGCCTTCCATATTGCTCGATCAGGCAGGCCTGGCCCGGTATTGGTCGATCTTCCAAAAGATGTGACTCAAGGCAAGGCAAGATACAAACCATTGCCTGAACCCAGGATGCCTTCCTACAATCCCACGTATACACCCAATATCAAACAACTGCGCCGGGCGGTAAGCCTTATCAGGGAAGCCGAAAGACCGGTTGTCTTTTCCGGTGGTGGGGTTATTCTTTCCGGGGCATCCAAGGAACTGACCGAGTTTGCCAAGAAGTTGCACGCTCCGGTTACAGCCTCTCTGATGGGTCTCGGCAGCTTTCCGGGAACTGATCCTCTATGGCTAGGAATGCTGGGTATGCACGGTACTTACCGGGCCAATATGGCAATCGGGGCATGTGATCTGCTTATTGGCATTGGTGTGCGTTTTGATGACAGGGTGACCGGCAAGGTTGAAACATTCGCACCAAATGCAAAGATCATCCATGTTGACATCGATCCTACTTCTATCAGCAAGAATATCCCTGTTACGGTCCCGATCGTGGGTGATTGTAAGAGCGCCTTAGGAGGCCTTAACAGCCTGCTTAACGAGGAGAAAGTAAAGATCACCAAGAAAAGCCGCAAGCCCTGGTTTGACCAGATAGAAAAATGGAAAAGTACCCAGCCATTAAGATATGAACAGGGGGACGTTATTAAGCCACAGTATGTGGTTGAAAAGCTGTACGAACTGACAAAGGGCAAAGCCATCATCACCACCGAGGTGGGACAGAACCAGATGTGGGCGGCCCAGTACTACCACTTTGAACGTCCTAATTGTTTCATAACCTCTGGCGGGCTTGGTTGTATGGGGTTCGGTCTGCCTGCTGCTATTGGAGCCCAGGTGGCTTGCCCGGACAAACTGGTAGTGGACGTGGCCGGGGATGGGAGCATTCAGATGAATATCCAGGAACTGGCAACTGCAGTGCAGTACAGGTTGCCGGTGAAGGTGGTAATCTTGAATAACAGGTATCTCGGCATGGTACGGCAGTGGCAGGAACTGTTTTATGAAAAGCGCTACGAGGCCACAGACCTGGAACATGGTCCTGATTTTGCCAAGCTTGCCGAGGCCTACGGGGCTGTGGGCCTGAAGGCTACTAAGCCACAAGAGGTTGTTTCAGTGCTTAAGCAAGGACTTGAGAGCCCCGGGCCGGCAATGATGGACTTTTGGGTGGCTCGTGAAGAATGCGTATACCCTATGGTTCCTGCGGGGGCATCCATAACCGAAATGCTTTTAGCTTAGAGCGGAGACGAATTATGCAGAAACATACCATATCTTTGTTGGTGGACAATGAGCCGGGGGTACTCTCCCGGGTGTCAGGCCTTTTCAGTGGCCGTGGTTTCAACATAGAGAGCCTCTGTGTGGCAGAGACCTCAGACCCCGCCATTTCCCGCATGACTTTGGTCACACGAGGAGACGATGCCATTGCTGAACAGATCAAGAAGCAGCTCAACAAACTGATTAATGTGATCAAGGTGCATGACCTGACCGGGACAGAATATGTGGAGCGGGAAATGGCCTTGATCAAAGTCCAAGCTAAGGCGGATTATAGGGCGGAAATCTTGAGGATTGTAGATATATTCAGGTGCAACGTCGTGGATGTGAGTCCCGCCCACTACACGATTGAGGTGACCGGCACGGCAGATAAGCTTGGAGCCATCCTGGGCCTCTTAAAACCTATGGGGATCAAGGAGATTGCCCGCACGGGGGCCATTGCCCTGGGCAGAGAGAAGAAAGACAAGGCAGGGGCAACATCCTAATATTGCCGTTGAACGGTTGCGGTTGCGCGGCTCGTTTAGCGCAAAGGTTGCGCCTGACGGCTTGAAAACATTACACTTCGTGTCGGTGACCGGTTTATGTTAAACGGCCTGCCCTGGCGCGATACCAGAACAATAAACGATGCCATACCAAAAAACTGGGTCAGGGTTTTCAAAAACGAGGCAACTGACAGACGATCGACGTGACGAGCAGCGAGACCGATAGACGGTAGCCGTTCACTTGAAAAGGAGAAGAGTTATGGCAGAAATTGATTTCGGAGGCGTCTTGGAGGAAGTAGTTACCCTGGAGGAATTTCCTCTGGAGAAGGCCAAAGAGGTATTGGCCAATGAGACGGTGGCGGTACTAGGCTATGGGGTCCAGGGTCCGGCTCAGGCGTTGAACATGAAAGACAATGGCATTTCGGTTATCGTAGGACAACGCAAGGGGGGAAAATCTTGGGAAAAGGCTATCGCGGACGGTTTTGTACCCGGCGAGACGCTCTTTTCACTTGAAGAGGCAGCCGAGCGGGCCACCGTCGTCCAGTATCTCATATCTGATGCTGGCCAGATGAGGGCATGGCCGAAGATCAAGCAGTGCCTGAAGGAGGGAGATGCCCTTTATTTTTCCCACGGGTTTTCCATTGTATACAGCGACCAGACCAATGTTGTTCCGCCGGACAATATTGATGTGATTCTGGTGGCCCCAAAGGGTTCCGGAAGGAATGTGCGACTGAATTTCCTGGATGGAAGCGGCATCAATGCCAGCTATGCGGTTTTCCAGGATTTCACGGGCCGGGCAAAAGAGAGAACCCTTGCCCTTGGGATAGCCATCGGCTCCGGGTACCTTTTCCCCACTACCTTTGAAAAAGAGGTCCATAGTGATCTCACCGGAGAACGTGGGGTTCTTATGGGCTGCTTGGAGGGTATCTTTGAGGCCCAGTATAATGTGTTGCGCAAACATGGACACAGCCCCAGCGAGGCATTCAATGAAACGGTGGAAGAGCTGACCCAGAGTCTCATTCGCCTTGTGGCTGAAAACGGGATGGACTGGATGTATGCTAACTGCAGCACCACGGCCCAGCGGGGGGCACTCGATTGGAGGCACAGATTCCGCGATGCGATCACGCCGGTTTTTGAGGAACTTTATGGACGTGTGGTCTCGGGAGAAGAGACCAGGATTGTCCTGGAGGCCAACAGTGCGCCGGATTATAGCCAAAGGCTCAGACAAGAACTGGACGAAATGAAGAACTCTGAGATGTGGCAGGCAGGTGCGGCCGTACGCGCGCTGAGGCCTGAAAACAGATAAAGGTGCTGAAAGTTGCAGTGACTGGCGGCGCAGGCACTGGAAAAACAGTCGTCTGCGATTGTTTTAGACGCCTGGGTGCCCATATTATTAGCTTGGATGAGTTGGCCCGTGAGGCCGTCAAGCGTGATTCATCCGTTCTTGGGGCCATCGCAGACCACTTTGGCAAAGGTATACTCAGAGCCAATGGCACCCTGGATCGAAGGAAGCTCAGGGGGATCATTACAAGAGATGGCCGAGCGCGCGAGGTGTTGGAGAGTCTTACCCATCCCGAGATATTCAGACTTTTTGAGGAGAAGATTGCGGCTATCGAATCTCGCCATGAAGACGCCGTTGTGGTAGCGGAGGTTCCCCTTCTCATCGAACTCGGGATTCAAGACCAGTTTGACGTTGTGGTCCTGGTTGAAGCCAGTCCAGATCTGCAAAAGAGCCGGTTGATGGCCCGTGACGGCTCATCTGCAGAAGAGGCCCAGGCCATGTTGGGCATCCAGATGGCAGGTGAAAAGAAGCGACCATATGCTGACTACATAGTGAAAAACCTGGGACCACTCAAGGAGATGGAGGTTGCCATCAGGAAAATCTACAGCAAAATGACGAAAGGCGCTTGAAAAGCCTTGACACATTGAGGAGTGTGTTATAAAATTCATTATTAATTAAACCTTCCTGGGAGAGCATAGAGGAAACACCCAACAGCTTCTGCATGCAGTAGAGCGTGAGCTGAAAAACACTGCCAGTTATCCCCAATATTTTCAATAAGAGGAACCAGCCATTTTTCCACAGAGTGTGCTAGCGCTATGCGGGCGTGATTAGTCGTGGGTTTTCGGCAGGTCGTTCGTAAGGCCATGGGAGCTGCCGTTTTAATGCTTCTTTAACCGATTCAAAGGAAGATGATTCAATGAACCTAGTAGAGCTAAAGGCCAAAAAAGTAGCCGAACTGACCAAAATGGCCAAAGGATTTAAGATCGAAGGTGCATCAGGTATGCGAAAGCAGGAGCTAATCTTTGCCCTTCTGCAAGCCCAGACAGAGAAGAATGGCCTGATTTATGGTGAGGGCGTGCTTGAAATACTACCTGACGGCTTCGGCTTTCTAAGGGCGCCCGACTACAGCTATCTGCCGGGCCCTGACGACATTTATATTTCACCTTCCCAGATCCGGCGCTTTAACCTTCGCACGGGTGACACGGTGTCGGGACAGATTCGGCCGCCCAAGGACAGCGAGCGGTATTTTGCACTGCTGAAGGTGGAGGCAGTAAACTATGAGGACCCCGAGAAATCACGGGAAAAGATTCTATTTGACAATCTAACTCCTCTCTATCCGGAGAGAAGGATTGTCCTTGAAAGGGACCCAGACAACTATTGCGTGCGGATTATGGACCTGTTGACACCTATTGGGTTCGGCCAGAGAGGCCTGATCGTCTCAGCACCGAGGACGGGCAAAACCATGTTACTGCAAGATATTGCCAATAGCATTAATGCCAACCACAAAGATGTTGTGCTGATCGTTTTACTCATTGACGAGCGACCAGAAGAGGTGACCGACATGGAGCGTTCAGTGGATGCTGAAGTGATCAGCTCTACCTTTGACGAGCCTCCCCAGAGGCATGTCCAGGTGGCGGAAATGGTGCTTGAGAAGGCCAAACGCTTGGTGGAGCATCAACGAGATGTTGTCATTCTCTTAGACAGTATTACCCGCCTTGCCCGTGCTTACAACACGGTAGTACCTCCGAGTGGTAAGATACTTTCAGGTGGGGTCGATTCCAATGCGCTGCACCGTCCCAAACGCTTTTTTGGTGCTGCCCGCAATGTTGAGGAAGGGGGAAGCCTTACGATCATTGCCACAGCCCTGATTGACACCGGAAGTCGAATGGATGAGGTTATCTTTGAAGAGTTCAAGGGTACCGGCAACTTGGAGTTGCAGTTGGACCGAAAGCTATCGGACAAGCGTATCTTCCCTGCCATTGACATCAATCGGTCAGGGACGCGGAAAGAGGAGCTACTGCTTGAGTCAGAGGTATTGAACCGGGCTTGGATTTTGAGAAAACTGCTCGCATCGTTGAATCCGGTAGACAGCATGGAGTTTTTGCTTGAAAAAATGAAAGGAACGGAGTGCCTAAAGCCCGCCCTGGAGCAATTATTCGTCAAAGGGTTGCGGTTGCGCAGCTCGTAATCACGCAACCGATAGCCGTTAAACGTAACGAGCAGCGTAACCGATAGACCGTAAACGTTATCCCAGGTCTGGGCCAGGGTGAACTAAAGTTATGGATGAATGGCACCCATTTATATCTTTATTACGAATAACGATTTCCGAATAACGATAGAGAGGCTTGACATGAAGAAGGACAGCGGCAATGTAGTAGAGGTAGGGTCCACCAAGAAGGATATCAGGGTTGAAATTTGCTCCAAATGCCACCCCTTTTTTACTGGCAAACAGAAACTAGTTGATACAGCTGGGCGTATTGAGCGATTTCGCAGGAAGTATGCCAAGTTTGACGCCCAAAATAAAGGGGCAAAGGCTCAGCAATAGCGTACGCAGTTATGGTGTTGAAGACAAGACATGGCGATATCCATGTTGGCGGGCAAGCTGTGATTGAGGGTGTAATGATGAGGGCGCCGAAAAGCTTGGCTATTGCACTGCGTCGTCCAAACGGTGAGATCTTGATTAAGGAGGATAGATGGCGTTCCCTGTCTGAGCGATGGTCATTTCTTAAGCGGCCTTTTGTCAGGGGCAGCCTTATCATCATCGAAGCGCTGATCAATGGTATGCAGGCAATAACCTTTTCGGCCAATCAGGCATTAGAGGAAGAGGGGGAATCACTGGTAGGCTGGGCTCTTTTTCTTACGATCTGCCTGGCTCTTGGAGCGGGGGTAGTGCTGTTTGTGGTTTTGCCTCACGTGATCAGTGGCCTCGTTGGCCGTTTATTCGGTATGAGGCTGGGGGTTGAGCACCTCGTCTTTCATCTGATCGATGGCGCCGTGAAGATCATAATTTTCCTTGGCTATGTGTGGCTCATCTCGCTTTTCAAGGAGATTAGGCGAATCTTTGAATACCATGGTGCAGAGCACAAGTCGGTTTATGCCTATGAAGCAGGGGAGGCCCTGACCGTTGAGAATGCCAAGAAATTTTCAACCCTTCATCCTAGATGCGGTACTGCTTTCATATTGGTTGTGCTTCTGATAAGCATCTTTTTCTTTTCGATTGCATTTCCATTTGTACCGACCTTGCATGATGTGCCTGGTGTCATGAGCCAGATGATCGCAATTGTCATGAAGATACTGTTCATGTTTCCCATCGCTGGCTTGGCCTATGAGATTATCAAGTTCAGCAGCAGGAATATGGATCGGGGCCTGATCCGTTTGGCGATTTTGCCAGGCCTGTGGATGCAGAAACTGACCACGCGTGAGCCCAGCGATGACCAACTTGAGGTAGCCCTGGCGGCCCTGAACAGGGCACTGCATGGACACGAGGCTAACAGGCATAAGGCGTGAGGCATAAGACCTTGCGCCCTGAGCCTTGCGCCTTATGCCCTTGGTTGAACGTATCATTACCCTAAAAACTTTATCTTGAATACTATGTTCGACAAACTATCAGGTGTAGAAGAACGGTTTGTGAAGATCGAAAAGCTCTTGAGCGATCCTGATGTGATAAAAGATCAAGAGGGCTATCGGAAGTACGCTAAGGAACATGCGGAGTTGAGCAAGATTGTTTCCGTTTATCGTGAGTACAAACAGGTGGCGGAAGATATCAGAGAATCCAAGGATCTTTTGAAGGACAGTGACGAGGATATTAAGGAGCTGGCAAGTGAAGATCTTCAGCACCTGCACGAGCGTTCAGAAGAACTGGAGCAGGAGCTAAAGTGGCTCCTCATGCCTAAGGATCCCAACGATGAGAAGAATGTCGTACTTGAGATCAGAGCCGGCACAGGTGGTGAAGAGGCCGGGCTCTTTGCTGCAGAACTTTTTCAGATGTACAGCAAGTATGCCGAGAGTCTTGGTTGGAAGATAGAGGTCTTGAGCAAGCATGTGACTGGCGTCGGCGGCCTCAAGGAGATCATTGCCTTAGTGCAGGGCAAAGGGGCTTATAGTCGCCTGAAATACGAAAGCGGTACCCACAGGGTCCAGCGGGTTCCGGTCACGGAATCCCAAGGGAGGATACACACCTCGGCAGTGACCGTTGCTGTCTTGCCTGAGGCAGAAGAAGTGGATGTCAAGATTGATCCCGACGACATCAGGGTGGATGTATTTCGCTCCACCGGTCCCGGAGGGCAGAGCGTTAACACGACGGACTCGGCCATACGCATTACCCATCTTCCCACAGGATTAG
>SMTZ1_10002969_pt1 | contig 17083 bp, 12 predicted proteins | sample DeeMarSWOR136_30_FD_25667 | JGI IMG/M metagenome (IMG submission 25667)
AGTATCTTGGCCACCATGCCATAATAGCCAATGGCCGTGGTGAGTTCAACGATGGCAGGCTCATTCAGGAAAGTCTGAAGGTCAGCAAACGTCGTATCGCTTACTCCCGTACCTTGCGTAACCTCGTCTGTGTACCGCAACACCACACGCTCTTGGTCATTGAATTCCGCCGAATTAGCCCAATCTGAGATTTCGTCAATCTGCTTCTGGCGCACCCCGACCCGTAATGCAACGGCAGCGTGCTTGACGAACTCGTACTCGGCCTGTGCCAGATTAGCGACACGGAGAATGGCCAGCTCGCGAAATGTGGCGGCGAGCCCCTCCCCCCGAAGAATCGAGTTACCCAGTCGCTGAAAGTTCAGGCCTATGTGTGGACAGTGCGCCATTACCTTGTACAGGTTCAGGACCTGAGACCCCTGGTCTTCCAGTTTCTGGTAAGTTTCCTTTATCAGGGGATGAGCCTGGTCTTTCTCTACCAAGCTAATGCGCTGCATGTCAACCTCCCTTTTTTCAGTTGTCCGCTCTGGTGAGCTACCGCGCTGCCATGCCGCCGTCAACAGGTAAGGTCTGGCCAGTGATGAATGATGACTCCGGTGATGCCAGAAATAAAACAGTGTAGGCTGTTTCTTCCGCTTTACCGTGGCGCTTGAGCGGTACCCTTTCTTCAACGGTGCGTATCCGCGCCTCGTTCATTAAGGGTGCGACCATAGGCGTGTCCATAAGACCGGGAGCCACGCAGTTTACCCTGATATTGTGTCTGGCTAACCCGACAGCGAGGCACCGGGTCAGTGCGATAACACCCGCTTTGGAAGTGGAATAGGCGTACAGATTGTGCGAATGGTAGGCAGCCATGGATGAATTGTTTACTATTGTCCCGCCTCCGTTCTTTATCATCTCGGGAACGGCATGTTTGCACATCAGGAGCACGCTTTTCAGGTTCAGGTTCATGGTGAAGTCCCAGTCCTCAATTGAGACTTCAAGGCCATTATCGCCGCGGGCACCACCGACGTTGTTGAATAGTATGTCTAGCTTGCCGTACTTAGAAATGGCTGCCTCGACGACCCTCTTGGCATCTGTTTCCTCCAGGACATTCGCATGGACCGCGATAGCGTCACCGCCTTCGCTCTTGATTATGGCCACTGTCTCTTCAGCAGCCTCCAGATTGCGGTCGGCGGCAACCACTTTAGCCCCTTCCCTGGCAAACAGGATGGCGGTGGCTTTCCCGTTACCCATCCCCGGCCTGATTGAGCCAGCACCGGCTACTATTGCTACTTTGTTTTTTAGTCTCATTTTTACTTACCTCCGAAAATAATCAGGTGGCCACATAGAGTGCCGTTTATCATTCAAAGGGAAACATTTTTTAGCATTATACATCATACGATAAGCTCAAACGAATCGATAGCAAAAAGAAAAAGCCCTCAGATTTGAGGGCCTATGCTCCCAGAGTCTCCTTGTGCCTCAGCGCCCTCTCCATATATCGCGGGACATTGGTATGTCTCCGTGTTGCTCTACCACAGTTTACCAGAGAACAACGCTTCTAAGTGCGATGCGGTCGTTACCGAAACAAATCAGGCCTTAATCAGACTGTATCCTAAGGGAGAGGAAGAAGGCTTTTACTTTACTCATTAATAGTCTACTATAATACCGGCAATTATTGCGCCTCAGAGATAGGAGGGGGAAGAGAGTATGCCTTCAAGTGTCTATCCCACTGGTACGACTATCTATGACCCGGAGAAATGCTGGAACGGCTATACCGTATTTCAGAGTAGAATGCCTCGATTACCTAAAGGCATGGCTGTCCTGATTGACATGAACGGCAATACGGTGAACCAGTGGAAAGGGTTACACGGTTTTCCCAACAAGATGTTGCCTGGGGGCCATATCATGGGAAGTACCGGTATCAGAAATACCAAATATGGCTTCCAGGATATGGTCGACCTCGTACAGGTGGACTGGGACGGGAATATTGTCTGGAGGTTTAACAGGTACGAGCGCATAAGAGACCCGCGACAGAAGCCGACATGGATGACAAGACAACACCATGACTACCAGAGAGAAGGAAACACCGTGGGATACTATGTACCCGGGATGAATCCCTCAGTTGATAAAGGTAATACGATTATACTTTGCCACAAGAATCTAAAGAACTCCCAGGTAAGTGAGAAGTTACTTCTGGATGATACCGTCGTCGAGGTAACCTGGGACGGCAATATAATCTGGGAATGGGTATGTAGCGAGCATTTTGATGAAGTGGGTTTCAGCGAGACAGCCAGAAACACAATGGCCCGAAACCCGAGTCTAAGGGCTGTTGGTAGAAGGGAAGTAGGAGATTGGATGCACATGAACTCGGTATCAGTCTTGGGCCCTAACAAATGGTATGAGCAGGGCGACGAACGCTTTCATCCGGAAAACCTTATCTGGAGTGGCCGGCAGACAAATATCATCGGGATTATCAACAAAAAGACGGGTAACATAGTCTGGCAGTTAGGACCGGATTATACCGCTACCCCGGCGCTCGTGAAACTGGGCTGGATTATCGGGCCGCATCATGCTCATATGATTCCCCGAGGACTCCCTGGGGAGGGGAATGTCCTGGTTTATGACAACGGAGGGGCAGCCGGATATGGTTCCCCAAATCCTGGCTCTCGCAATGGCGTGAGTAATGCTCTCAGGGACTATTCCCGGGTACTGGAGATTGACCCGACAACCCTTGAAGTTGTATGGAAATGTGGCTCTGGTGGCATGCCCGGTACACCTAGGGGTGGCTCGATGCAGAATGTCAGGATATATAGCAGCTTCATAAGCTCAGCCCAGCGTTTGCCCAACGGGAATACGTTGATAACAGAGGGTAGTAGCGGACGTTTTATCGAGGTAACCCCCGCACTTGAGATTGTCTGGGAGTATATTAGTCCGTATTTTAACAGGATGATGGGAACGCCTGCGGTATATCGTGCTTACAGGTTGCCCTACCAATGGGTCCCGCAAGTGGGAAAACCGGTGGAAAAGGCCATTCCCCGTCTTGATAATAGTAAGTTCAGAGTTCCCGGTTCGCCGAAGAAGAGTACGCTAAGAACATCAACTGTAAAACAGCCGTAAGTGGGCCATTGCCCTGCGGCCTCACAGTATTTAGGACGGGCAAGGCGGCACCAACCAACAGAATCGTTGAAGCCCTTACTCACTATTGGACAAACATCGGGATGTTTGTCCAGCCATGCGTACTCGTGGATGATGCCTTTTGCGTTTAATTTAAAGTGAAACATCAAACTCAACGAATAACGCTATGTCGCAATTGTCATTATGATAAGGGTATTTCTATCACTCATAAGAATATGAGCAATCCTTATGACTGTATAAAAGCATTGTGTGGTGCTTTTGCCCATTTGCAATTTACTTTATAGTTCAAACCTTTTTCTTAGATTGAGGTTTCATACCAAATAGAAAACGAGTGATGTTGGTTCGCCTAACCAAGATGTCATAAGCAAGGACAGTCACAATAAAAGAGGATGCTAGGATGATTGCATACTTGACTCCAACACCAAAACTCCACTGGACCACGAAGAAGGCTATTATGATGATAACAGTATTGTGCAAGATATAGATTGGATAGGCTCCTTCAGCGAAATATCTCAGAAACCTGTTACTAAAATTCAGGAAACGTCTTCCATAAGCTATTAAAGAAAGTATAAAGAACCATGGAACAAATGCATTTCTATACTCACTGGTAATGCTTTCAACCCATACGGGCATATTTGATGGCCAGAAGTCTGCACCGTCCATAGTGATAAACCCTATTAACGGCACAACTCCCAGGAGGAGCAGGACAAGCCTATATCTGTCTATCCTATCTATAAAACGATGATCGGACATTAAAATGAAGCCAATTACGAAGAATGTAATGTAAAACAGTGGATTCCCACCGGCTATCCAAGGAAATTTGCTTATCGGTATTAGCAGAGCTGGAAATAATAGAAACAATACAGGAGGTTGAATTAACAAACTGACTATTCGTTTAATCCATCGACGTCCAGATTCACGTTTGAAATAAAGAAAAATCGGCAATGAAATTAACGAATATATGAAAAGATGCATAATGAACCACAGGTGTCCAACTGTAAACCCACCAAGAAAAAAAGCATCCATATCGGCAGTTTGCAGGTGAAAAAAGTTGGGTAGCCATGAGATGAAAGATTGGGAATAATCAGAGTGGTTAACTAGCCCAAGATAGGATTGCGGTGGGATGAGCACCAGAGTCCCAAAGATTAAGGGGATAAAAAGTCGCTTAAAACGCTCTTTAACATATTCGACACCACTCCGTTTCTGTAGTGCAAAATATGTAGAAGCACCTGCCAGCAGGAAAAACAGGCTCATATGCCAGTGACCCACTGCCCAGATAAATATATAGGTTATTAAGGGACTCAGCTGGTCATTCTTGATATAGAAGTTATCCCAGGGATGAAAGACACAGGCAGTATGATAGAAGAAAAGGAGAAATACTGCTATTAATCGTAACCAGTCTATGTAATATTGTCTATCTGATGTGGCTATCAATCAACTAGTTGCTATAATAAAGATTAGCTGATTTTACTAGAAACCAAACAAGGATGTCGAATTAAAAGCGTAGGTTGATGGTATCCTTTATGTTATAGATATCAGAGTCTATATTCGACATTGAACAAACATCGGGGTGTTTGTCCAGCCATGCGTACTCGTGGGCTGTTCCATTTAGCTATGTTGTTAGTGCATGAAATGAGCGTATGTTAATTCTTTTACTTCTCTCGTAATTTTGATGCCGCGTCGAGCAGCAATATCTCACCTTCTCTGATGGGCAGATTTTGCACCTCTCTAATCAGTTGGAAATGAGATTGTTTCACCCAATCATCTGGTAGTATAGCCTCGGGGGTATAGCTATTTGCTTCACCAATATAAATCGGCCAGATGAAATCAGGATATGGGTATTCGTAATTATCCGGTTTTGGTCCTAAATGCTTGAAGTGCATGAAACCTAGTAATACTGTCGTGCGCAAAGACCATCCTGTTTCCTCAAGCACTTCGCGTTTAAGAGTTTCTAGTGGAAGTTCACCCGTTTCTACTCGTCCTCCCGGAAGGATATACAACTGACCTTGACGACTCGTAATAACTAGAACGGAGTTTTCTCGAAAAACAATCGCACGCACAGAGGATACATATTTTAAAGGAGGTTGTTTATTGCTTAGATAATACTTACTCTGGAGAGGTATAGTACCATTACCCCAAGTAACCGATTCGCTACAGAGATACGTTCCCGTAGTGAGGAAATTATACAGTTGCTCTTCCATAGGATTTCATTCAAAATTAATTTATCCTGTTGGTAGTTTATCATATGTCACACGTGCATCGTGAACGTTGGAATTCAAAGAGAGGGAGAATCATTGAACAAACTTCGGGATATCCCCATGAGTGTTCATACGTGAAGACCTTCTCATTTGAAATAGATGTCGCAAAATGCTATTTATTGAGCAATGATATTCTCACCAGCCTCTTTGTCTTGTTGGTCTGGTCTTTCTATATACGCTTTTCCCTGAATCGATAAATCTGGAAACGAGCTTGTGATAATAGCTCCGAGAGTTGGCGTATTACGTCTCTATCTTTCTCCTTCTCTTCTTCAGGCAGTTGTTCCCATGGTACAAGGTCCGGGTGAGTCTTATTCTGGTTATCAGTGGTCTTATATGTGAACCCAGCCCGTTGCCGCTCGTCAATCCAGCGCTCGTGTTCCATACGTGCTAAGAAGTCCACTTCTTCTTCAGAGAATTGAAACGGTTGTACATCCCAAGCATTGGTAACTGCAATATCACATCCAATGGCCTCCAGTTTGACCCGGATATGCTCAACCTGATTTCTATTGGATTCCCTGAGGACTTCTGGTAAATCCTCCCATGGTAGCATAGAGGGATTCGTCTCTGGAGTAGAGCCTTTTTCCCTCTCACTTGCTACGTACTTTTCGTGAGTCGCACGTGCCAGAATTTCATAGGTACACCCGGATATCAACTCAGGGGTACACGTACGCTCGAGAAGTCCGAAAACATGCAGATTAACAAAACTATCATGGTCTATATTTCTTTTCCGGAGCAGGGTGGCTAGGCCTGCTTCATATAGCATCCGTACTACAATAGGAATCCCTAGCGCCTTGAGCTGCTGGTGCAGTATCAAGGCAGTGCTTAATGCGTTAGAATCGTCATCCAGACAAACATAGACCATATTTACATCGGGATATCCTTGGTCGTTAAGAAGAAAATCACCACGTTCAAAATCAGGCTCTTTAACATCCATCTGCTTGGGTACCAGTTCACAGGCCTTCTCCAGTTGTGGATATCGAATGCATAACGATTCAGTTTTGGTGTTTGCCTGCTTGTCAATCACCGTAATGCGGAGCTGGTCCGAATCCGCAGCATGACTCTCCCACTTCGCTCTAGCTGCGTTTATCACAATGCTTTCACCCAGCCGTCCAAGCCCTACTATTACGATATGGGACCTCTGACCTGGAGTATCATTGAAGGGTGGGTGTTCTTGGAGAAGGACTCTGGCCCCGCTTTCAAAAACGTTAAAGAATTCCAGCCTGAAGGCATCTATTTCACCCATCGTCATCTCCCGCTCGCGGAGTAGGTTATAGAGCTGGAGGTCGTACATGTGAACAAGACACGGAAGTGCCTTGCCTTTCCGTCCGCTGACTAGCTTATGCACATTCACCGCGATTTCTGCATTGGTACCATCGCTGCCGCAGATACATATGACGTACTTGGCTCTATCTACCCTCGCCTGGCGAAGTAATGCGGGGTCAGCTGCATCGCCGATTAAGACCGTGATGCTATTTTCCCGGCATTGCTCGAGAAAATCGTTACCTGTATCCTGTTCGATTACTACAACTCTCTCCCCCCGGTTGCGGAGAGCCTGAGACAGGAGATACCCCTTGCGGCCTAACCCGCAGATTACTACGTGGTTTCTGATAAACCGCACACGGAACAGCTGAGTCTGCGCCCAGAAAATACTGGCCACCGCCTGTATGGCAGTATAGACAGCCATTACGGGGGCAAGAAACCTGGCTGCCTGTAATTCCCAGCCAATGGGTCCTGATACTGCCCCGGATTCCAGGGCGAATAGCTGAAGGGTTCGATAGAGGATGTCACCGAAAGAATGTGTGTCACCGATGCTGTTGAAATACTTGGCAAATCCAACGTAACCGAGCGATATTACCAGCACCCACATTAGCCCAATTAATAACCATTTGTATCTGCCAAGCCACCGCCTTATTCTCGTGGTCGGTTTGATGCTATTCAAAGCTTATTCTCCCTAACGATAATAGCATTCTGTCCCCTGAACGTCATGCCCAAGCCAGGGGGCATTCATATCTCGCATTATAGGTACGGTAGTAGGGGCTGTCAATGAATCTGAATAGATGTTAAGCGATGCAATGTAGCTGGTAATTGGAAGCAAGAACTGGTCTGGAGGCGAATTCGGCCTTCAGGTAGCTTCGGCCTGGTTAATCGTCAAAATCCCACCGAACGTGTCACTGGGCTTGCTCTTATCTAGGTACGATACATATCTGCCGGTCGTCTCATGCTTGAAGTTGTATTGTTATTCTTCTGTCTTTCGGTTTATCCTCGAACGGGAGCTTGGTCTGCAATACCGACCGTACACGTACTGTACGTTGGATTATTGACAGCTATTCTGTCGGGCAGTAAAATCAATCCCGAAAGCGTTTGTAGATGGTAATTATTCTAAGAGTGCGTAAAATACGTTGACCACCTCGCAATAGTCAGGTATTTTGTGAAATTTTGAGGATGTATTAGTGGCTAAGATACAGCGAAAAAAGACCGTTATCATTGCTGGAGATGTTACCATAGACTGGAATATTGCCAGGGTACAGCGGACAGCTACTCCATCATACATCTGGAGTATGGACAACTTGGCCCATGCCTTTTGCCAGAGAGGTGGCGCCGCGTTGCTGGCTGACCTTATGGAAGCAATCACGGGTATTCCCAACAAGTCAGAGCGAACCAGTTTCGAAGTACGGAAGCTGTCTGATTTTAACAGTCAGGTTAGACCAGACGACGGAAGATTTAACCATTCCTATGCCATGTGGATGCCATTCAGGATGGGCGGACACGGAACGGTACGCAGCAGAATGGTGTGGCGGGTATCAGAGTTTCTGGGTATACGCAAAGCACGAAAAAATGTCAGTACGCATAACCTGGCTGATGACCTAGATGAGCCAGCCCTTATCATCCTTGATGATGCTAATCTGGGATTTCGCGACCACCCTGAATGCTGGCCTAAGGGACTCTCCAGCCAGACGGCTAGGCCGTGGGTACTGCTTAAGATGTCACAGACCCTGGCGACGGGTAACCTGTGGGAACATCTACAAAAGACCCATCCCGAGCGTGTTGTGGTGCTTGTTACAGCCAACGACCTACGTCATCATGCCGGAGTTCAGATCAGTCGACAGGTCTCGTGGGAGCGGACAGCACAGGACCTGGTATGGGAACTGATGTACAACCCAAAAATAAATGAACTGGCGATGTTTGCACACACCATCGTTTCTTTTGATACATCGGGCGCACTCCTTCTATCGCGAGAAAAGGACGATAAACTGAAGACCACGCTTTTCTTCGAACCCAGTTCAACTGAAGGCGAGTGGGGTAGCAGCTATCCAGGCTATATGGTTGGCAATACATCCTGCCTGGCAACCGGGATTGCACTAGAGCTGGTGGCCAGTGCCTTAAAACCAGACCTCCCCCACGGAATACAGGCCGGTATCAGCGCCATGCGACTCCTCCATACAGAAGGATACGGTGATGCCGGCGCTGACCTGGAACGTCACCCTATAGCCTTTCCAATTGCAGATATTGCCGCCAGAATAGTAGAGGGGGAGAGCTGTCTTGCCACTGTACCTGTTGAGAACCCCGCTGAAGCAATATCGGTCAGGACTGATAACTCCATGCCCGAAGCAGCTACGCGTTTATGGACGATACTGGAAACACAGAAGCTGGGCTCACTGGAAAATACTGCAAGGCGAATTGTGCGCGAGGGTCCGGAGCAGGCGCTTTATGGAGTGCCGATTGGGCGTTACGGGAACCTGATAACTGTAGACCGCAGGGAGATTGAATCTCTTAATTGCATCGGTGGCCTGCTTCGGGAATACTGCCAGCAATCACAGAGTACACCGCTTTCAATCGGCGTTTTTGGCCCACCCGGTGCCGGCAAATCGTTTGCCATTAAGCAGGTGGCATACTCGATAAAGCCTGGTGAAATGGAAACCCTGACATTCAACTTATCGCAACTGGCTGGGCCTGAACAACTTATCGACGCCTTTCACCAGGTGCGTGATAAGGCGCTGGCCGGGAAAATACCTCTCGTTTTCTGGGATGAATTTGATACCACTCTCAACGGACAGCTTATGGGCTGGTTACGCTATTTTCTGGCACCAATGCAGGACGGCGAATTCCGGGAAGGGCAGATACTCCATCCAATCGGAAAGAGTATTTTTGTTTTTGCAGGTGGTACCAGCCGCAGTATGGAGGAATTTACTACGAAACTAAGCGATGAAGAATACCGGAATATAAAATTACCGGATTTTGTTAGCCGACTGAGAGGGTTTCTCAACATCTTTGGCCCTAACTGCCAGGTGAATAATTCAACTGATGACCCGTACTACATCATTCGTCGGGCTATTCTCCTTCGTTCTGTTCTGGAACGTAACGCACCACAAGTGTTGCACGAAGATGGAGAAAAAAGGACTGTAAATATTGACGAGGGGGTACTCCGGGCTTTCTTACTGACCAAGGAGTATAAACACGGAGCGCGTTCGCTCGAGGGAATTGTCCTTGCCAGTCAACTAATAGGTAAGAACAGCTTCGAGCGTTCCAGTTTGCCTACCGAAACCCAGTTGAATCTACACGTGGATGGTCGGGAGTTTTATAGCTTGGTGCACGTTATGGAACCAGATGATGACCTGCTGGAGAAACTTGCCGAGGCAGCTCACGAAGTATTTTGTGGCCACCTGCGGGCAGAAGGTTACAGATATGGCCCGCAAACTCTGGAAAACGATAAGATACACAGTTCGCTAAGACCTTATTCTGAGTTGTCCGAAAACGAGAAGGAACAGAACCGCAACAATGTCCGGGACATTCCCAACAAGTTGTTAAGCATTGGCTATGCCATGATTCCGGCCCGGGGCAAAGAGAAACCTAGCGTACTCGGTGAGAAGGAGGTTGAACGATTAGTCAGAATGGAACACACGAGGTGGATGCAGGAAAAGCTTGATACCAGGTGGAAGTACGCTAAGGAAACCGTTAAGTCTAAGAAACGGCATAAACTACTAGTGCCCTGGGAGGACCTCCCACAGGACGAAAAAGAAAAAGATTACATTCTGGTGAAAGGTATTCCCGAGATTCTGGCGAAAGCTGGATATACAATTGTCAGGTTAGTTTAATAATACAGGCAGGATTGGCCTGGTTTTGTGGTATTATGATTGAAATTTAGAAATGCCTGCCCGAATCTCTGGTGGTCAGTACGTCTGTACTGGCTCTCAGTAAGATACACCGGCTCTTGGCTGGAGTTAACATAGGGGATGAGTCGATAACGGAGGTATCAGTAGCATAGCTCACGATGTCTTTATAAGCTATTCATCACCTGATAAGCAGGTTGCCGAGGCAGTGTGCGTCATGCTTGAATCAAGGGGCATACGCTGCTGGATAGCACCTCGTGATATTCTGCCCGGCGCTGACTGGGTTGAGTCGATAGTCGATGCGCTTGAAGAGAGTCGTATATTCGTCGTGGTGTTGTCGGCCGACTCCAACAACTCACCCCAGGTAATAAGGGAGGTTGGCAGAGCCGCCAGCAGGGACATTCCCATTATCCCACTCCGGATAGATAATGCACCTCCGTCTAAATCCATGGATTTTTACATCAGCAGTCACCAGTGGCTCGATGCTTATACTCCACCCCTGGAAAAGCACCTGCAGCAGCTTGCTGATACGGTGCAAACGCTCCTGACCCAGAGATATGGAATCAGGCCTCAACCGGTCTCGGTAGAAGAAAGTCGGCCTGAAGAACTGGCTGGTAAAATCTCAGAGGCAGTAGTACAGCGAGAGGAGCGTGAAGCCAAGGCGGCAGCGAAGGTGAAGGCTGTCTCCGAGGAGAAACCTCCCCGGACCGGCGGAAGACTGACCAGACTCTTCTGGTTTTGGACCGGGAGGGCTGAGGGCCGGAAATACAGCTGGCTTCCAAAGACTTTGACAGTAGTAGTCGTCCTGGGTGTTCTTGTAGCGGCAGGTGTGATATTCCTCCCCGGATTATGGTCAGATAAAGAATCTACCGATGGAGATGGTGGTGGTTCAGAGACTGCAACCTACCAGCTGGAAGTAATAGTAGACCCACCCGGGGGCGGAAGTGTCAGTCCTGAGAGTGGTTCATACGATGACGGTGATTCATTTACTCTGACAGCCACACCGTCTGAGAACTACAGGTTTGATCAGTGGTCAGGTGATGTTGAGGGGACAGAGCAAGATATTGAAATAACTATAGACTCTGATAAAAATGTCACTGCCCACTTCACAGAGATTATATACTGCCAACTGACGGTAACAGTGGACCCGCCCGGGGGCGGAAGCGTCAGTCACGAGAGTGGTTCATACAATAAAGGTGACTCAATTATTCTGACAGCCACGCCGTCCGAGAATTACGGATTTGAGTATTGGTCCGGGGATGCCGAAGGTACAGGGCGCTCGACTGTAATCAGTATGGATTCTGATAAAACTGTTACTGCACACTTCGCATCGGAGCCGATGTATGGAGGCAAACACGTGGTCGCCAGAACTACGGATATTACCTACTTTGACGAGGTCGTCGGTGGTAATTATGGGGGGCACGTCTATGCTCCCGCCAACACGCTGACTAAAAATGAGTTGTTACAGGGTGACTGGACGAAGGGGCCGGCCGGCACCGGTGAGTCCGACTTCATGAATGGTGGCGATAACCGCATGGACCTGAAGACGGGCTGCCTGGCCGATAGCTGGGAGATACCCGAACTTGGTACAATCATCTTCCACATCCGCCAGGGGGTCAGATGGCAGTACAAGGAGCCGGTGAACGGCCGTTTGCTGACCGCCAGCGATGTCAGGCAGTCCCTGGAGCGGGCGGTGTCCGAGGGCTATTTCGCCTACTTCTATGCCAGTATGTGCGCGACCATCGAGATAACATCCGATAATGCTGCACGCACAGTAACCGTTTCGGTCCCCGTATCAGAGTGGGTCAACATGATAACTCTGATACCGGATTACACCTCAATAGTATGCCCTGAGGTGGTTGAGGAATATGGCGGCGAGACAGAGTGGGAGAACGTGGTCGGCACCGGCCCGTTCATACTGACCGATTTTGTCTCCAACAGCCAGGCTACCTTTACCAGAAATCCGAATTACTGGGAGACTGACCCTATTGGCCCTGGTATGGGAAACCGGCTGCCCTACCTGGACGAATGTCAGTATGTGATTGTACCAGACTCCTCGGTCAGGGAAGCGGCATTTCGTTCGGCGGATATTGATGTACTGGTCTCAATGCCCTACAACGATGCCCAGCCTATTATCACCGACTCCAAGATGAGCGACATAGAATATAAGGAATACCTCCCCGACGGGGTTAACGCCATGTTCTTCAGGACGGATATGCCCGAGTCACCTTTCAGCATCAAAGAGGTTAGGCAGGCAATGATGCTGGCCATAGACCAGCCGCTGATAAGGGGCAGCTACTGGCAGGGCTCGGGCGAGATACTGACCTGGCCGCTGACACCCACCAAGGAATATCAGGCTGCCATGCCCACCCTCGAAGAGTTGCCCGATGATGTCGCGGCGCTCTACGGATGTGACGTGGAGGCAGCCCAGGCGCTGCTGGCCACGACTCCCTACCCCGATGGATTCGACTGCAGTGTCATCTGCTGGCAGACACCCGCCATGATAGATATCCTCTCCATATACCAGGAGATGCTGGCAGACATCGGCATCAACATGTCACTCGATATTGTTGACCAAGCCACATACAACAGCCGTGCCCGTAGCAGAAACTACGATGCCTATGAGATAATGTACGCTACCGACTCGGGTAATGGTACCTACATGAAGATGATAGACTTCAGGGGTACTAGCTCTTACAACGTCAGCCGTATTAACGAGGACTACAGTGTGCCTGAGATTGAAGAGGCCTATGGTGAAATGATAGGGTATGTTGGTCTGGACGAAGCTGCAATGATGGCAGTAAACAAGGAGCTGATGCCGTGGCTCCTCGAGCAGGCCTACTGTATCCCCTCGGTGGTCCCGGAATACTACACTCTGTGGTGGCCGTGGGTAAAGAACTACTACGGCACATATGCCGTCGGCTACTACAACTACTGGGGCAGCGCCAAGTACCGCTGGCTTGACCTTGACCTGAAGGAAGCTATGGGACACTAGGCTGCCGCTAATAGATTTAACGATGTTTTTCTACCAGAATAAAAGGTTATCTTAGAATCCAGTTAATATTGACTCACCCATCAGACTATCCGGTGTGTAGCATTTCACAGGTACTTCAGTAGACGGTCTATTAGGCAGGGTATAGATCCGTAGTAGTGATGTTGGCTACTGGCCTGGTCACGGTTATGGTCATTTTAGTCGACGACACAGGGCCGCGGTGGATTGGCTCGGGCTGAACCATGTATAACAACAAAGGTAAACTATCATGTAATACGAGACCTTCTTCAGCACGTAGTTAGTGCCAAATTAGTGCCATCCCGCAAGAATTGTCTTTACCAAATGATGCGTGTTGGACTTTTTGCTTCGAAATCTGGCGCGCCCAGAGGGATTCGAACCCCCGACCCCCGGTTCCGAAGACCGATGCTCTATCCGCTGAGCTATAGGCGCTAGCTGCATTCTAGTGCTGGTGCTGTCCGGTTGTCAATTGAACATGGGAAAGAGGAATTGCATTATCGGGGTAGCATGGGGTGAGTGGAGGGATTCGAACCCTCGATCTCCAGGGCCACAACCTGGCGCCTTAACCGCTAGGCAACACCCACCATGAGACATCTGATTCCGTGAATGGAACCTAACTATTATATCGAAAATCCAGCCTGTTTTTCAATCAGTCATGTTCAGGCAGCATATTATAGGTAAACCTTATACATTTTTTATTTGCTTCATTCCCTGTTCGGTGGTGGAGGCCCCATCCCCTGAATCCCCTTCCCCAGAGGGGAAGGGGGAAAATAAAGAAGAGGGGCGTAGCCCCTCTTAAACTTCCCTTTAGCATCATCTGGGAATGATATATTTTCACATCCGATTCCCGGCTCTGTTTTAGGTGCGAAGGCACCTGCCAAGAACCAGTCCACTCACCGTTTTGGGGTGTCAAGAGGGGTGTAACCCCTTTGGACGGGGGATACCAAGGGGGTTTCCCCCTTGGATATTTTTCGTGTACGGTTTTCACGGCTGTCGGACAGGCTTGTGCCTTCCTCTATCTGAATCGGCCTTTAGCTCTGGATGTGAAGACAAGGGTTTTCAAATTCGTGCACCGCAGTAAGCAGGTTTACGCATGTAGTTTCGTAGCTGAGAAAACGGCTAGTCAAGATAGGCGGGAAGCTCGGTCAGGTCTCGAATCCGAGCGCAATCGGTAACCTCCGATGATACGTCAAACCGGTCAATAAATACTGGCGTGATACCTACATTTCTGGCTCCGATGACGTCCTGAAGGTACTGGTCGCCCACATGTACTGTCTCAGCAGGGTCTACATTGGCCCGTTCGAGGGCGAACCGGAAGATGGCATGGTCGGGGTTATCAGCTCCAGCCTCGCCGGAGCTTACGATGAAGTCCATGAAAGGCTCCAGCCCCAGTTCCTTGCAGATGTCGTTGATACCCCGGTGTATGTTTGTCAACAGACCAATTATGAATTGGCGTTCCTTGAGTAATTTAACGGTGGGGATAACATCGTCAAAGAGGGCAAATCGTGGGCTAACATTCAGTTCGCGCGCTCTTCTCATAGTTTTTTCGGCGAGTTCTATACTGCTGTCGATGCCGGCATTGTTCAGAATGGATTGCTGGTGGTGGAGATAGACCTGCATTCGCTCTTCAGGAGTCCGGTTCCGCATGGACACCTCAGCGAGCTCGGCATAAAGTGTCTTGTCCGCCAGTACCAGCGCCCGCTGCATTACCGGTTGTGAAACATTGAAGCCCAGCTCCTTAAGAACCTGGGCTTGCAGTTGTTCTCGCGGCGGGTCATAGTGGGCGAGCGTACTAAACCAATCGAAAAATACCGCCTTTATCACAGTAACCTTTATATTATTCTATAATCAATTATGGGCTAATCGTCCTTAATACCGAGATCGGTGATGTAGTCTACCGCATTCTGGACGGTTACAATCTTTTCGGCATCTTCGTCCGGTATCTCTACCTTAAGATTCGAGGTGCTGAATTCCTCCTCCAGGGACATGACCAGCTCTACCAGGTCCAGAGAATCGGCCCCCAGGTCATCCACAAAGCTGGCCGTGGGAACCACCTCGTTCTCGTCAACGCCCAGTTGCTCTACGACTATCTTCTTCACTCGTTCTAGAACAGTTGCCACTTTCTACCTCCTTGACGGTATTGTTAGTTGTTGACGAGCGTGCTTACTGCACCTAATACCCCATTGATAAATTTTGCCGAATTCTCACTACCAAATATCTTGGCCAGTTCCACTGCCTCATTGATAGCCACCTTAGTCGGCACCCTATTATCCAGTAATAACTCATATATTGCAAGTCTCAGTATGCTTTTGTCAACTACCGGCAGCTGTTCTATTGGCCAGGCAGGGGCAAAACGCTGGATATATTCATCAATTTTCTGCCTGTTATTGATTACTCCGCTGACAAGCTCCCTGGCAAAGCTGGCATTAACCTCGGACAGCTTGCTCTCACCCAGGAGTTGGTCTAGGGTTACCTCCGGGTCGTGTCTGGTGGTGCTGGTTTCACACAGCGTCTGGAAAGCGATTGTTCTGGCTCTTCGCCTTGGCCCTGTCATATCCGTTATTCGCTGTCATAGCTATAGCTTACCCAGCGAAATGCCTCCGTCAACCGTGATAACCTGTCCGGTTATATACCTTGCCTCTTCTGAAGCGAGGAAGGCAACCACCTCGGCGATATCGCGGGGGGTGCCCAGGGAACCGAGGGGAATCTGGTTTATTAACTCCTGTCTTCGTTCCTCTGGTAGCTGTTGCGTCATTGCCGTGTCTATAAATCCCGGCGCAATGGCATTAGCGGTGATTCCCCGCGAGGCAACCTCTTTGGCTATCGTTCGGGTAAGGCCGATAATACCGGCCTTGGCCGAGGCATAATTGGCCTGACCGGCATTACCTATCAGCCCGACAATGCTGGAGATGCTGATAATCCGGCCCCAACGCTGCTTCATCATTGGCCTCAGGACGGCCTTACTGCAGAGGAAGACGCCCTTCAGGTTTATGCCCAGTACCTTGTCCCAGTCATCATCAGACATACGCATTATCAACTGGTCGCGGGTTATGCCGGCGTTGTTTACCAGGATATCAACCTTGCCGTATTTTTCCACCGTATTGTCCACAAGGCTGGTAACCTCCGTTGACTGGCTGACATCGGCGAGGGCGACCATGCTTTGCCGGCCCATCTTACTGATTTCTTCAGCAACTTCATCGGCAGGCTTACTATCACCAACATCGTTGACAACGACGGTTGCGCCGACCTCTGCCAGCTTGATAGCAATAGCCCGTCCTATGCCCCGGCCTCCGCCTGTAACAATTGCCACTCTCTCGGAAAGGTCCATGAATTGCTCCGTTCGCTTTATTCCGCCAGTGCCTTAACAGCCTCGGCATCACCGATATTCACCGTCTCCACATCGCGGTTAATCCGTCTCATCAGGCCGGTTAGAACACGGCCTGGGCCTATCTCGATAACTTTGGTAACACCCTGACCGAGCATGTATTCAACAGAACGCTGCCACTGGACACTGTTACGCAACTGGTCTAGGAGTTCGGTTCTCACGGCTTCACCGGTGGCCAGCGGTTGGGCGGTAACATTGGCAATAATAG
>SMTZ1_10003800_pt1 | contig 17082 bp, 9 predicted proteins | sample DeeMarSWOR136_30_FD_25667 | JGI IMG/M metagenome (IMG submission 25667)
TCACGGATTTTAAAATTAATCTTCTCATTTCGCGCATCAATTTCACAACGAATATTATTAGCTACTAAAATCTTCTTTAACGCTTCGGCCTTTTCTTGATGCCGGTCTGCAATGGGCAGAATTATTACTTGTGTCGGCGCTAACCACAATGGAAAATTCCCTGCATAGTGCTCAATGAGGATACCGAAGAACCTCTCTAATGAACCTAGTAGAGCACGATGAATCGTTATCGGTTGACGGTAGGCACCATCTTCACCTACGTATTTTATATCAAACTGTTGCGGCAAATTAAAGTCAACCTGAATGGTAGAACATTGCCATAATCTGCCTATAACATCTTTAATCTTGATGTCAATTTTAGGTCCGTAGAACACACCCTCACCGGGATCGACTTTATAGGTAACATTGTTGTTTTCTAATGCCTGCCGCAATGCTTCAGTGGCATTATCCCAATTTTCCAAAGTTCCCACGTACTTTTCCGGCCTGGTGGAAAGATAAACTTTATATTCTTTAAAGCCAAATGTACTAAGCATAAATATAGTAAAATTTAGAACGCGCTCAATTTCCTCGGTTAACTCTTCAGGCCGGCAATAGATATGGGCATCGTCCTGCGTAAATCCCCGCACACGCATCAAACCGTGTAATACACCTGATCTTTCATAACGATAAACAGTACCTAATTCCGCATATCTTAAGGGCAGATCACGATAACTGCGGATCTGCGAATTGTAGATGGTCATATGAAACGGGCAATTCATCGGCTTTAATTGATATTGTGTTTCCTCAACAGGCATGGGTTGGTACATATTTTCCTGATAAAAACTGGTATGACCACTTTTATCCCATAGATCCAATTTCGCCACGTGCGGCGTAAATACCAGTTGATAACCGTTATTGGCATGTTCTTTTTTCCAAAACGTTTCTATGATGTCGCGGATAATTGCGCCTTTGGGATGCCACAGGATTAATCCACCGCCAACTTCTTCCTGAATGGAAAATAGGTCCAGTACCCTGCCCAATTTACGATGGTCACGTTTTTTGGCTTCCTGCACACGAAACAAATGTTGTTTAAGCATTTTCTTATCAGGATAGGCTGTGGCATAAAGCCTTTGCAGCATCTTATTATGCTCATCTCCACGCCAGTAAGCGCCAGCAACAGATAGTAATTTAAAGTTTTTACCAATCTTCCCAGTAGATGGTAGATGTGGCCCACGGCACAGGTCGGTAAATTCACCCTGACTGTAAGCACTCAAACCATCGTCAATTTCGTTAATCAATTCTATTTTAAGTTCTTCACCTAAATTCTTAAACAATTTAATAGCTTCATCTTTATTCAAGTTATGGCGTTTAACACTCAGATCCTCATCGACGATCTTTGCCATTTCGTTTTCGATAGATTCGAAATCTTCAGGTGATAGGGGACGATCCAGATCTATATCATAGTAAAAGCCGTCTTCAATGGGGGGACCAATACCCAATTGCGCCTTGGGAAAAAGACGTTTTACGGCTTGCGCCATCAAGTGTGCTGAAGAATGCCAGAAAACATCCTTACCCTCTTCATCTTCGAAGGTAACAACTTTAAATGCTCCACCTTCCTGTAGCGGTTCGTGCAATCCAACCAATTTGTCATCAACTTTAGCAGCCAGGGCAATTTTTGCCAGTCGTGGACCAATGTCCTGCGCAATGGTTTCAGCATTGGTGCCTTTAGGATAGCCTTTGACGCTGCCATCGGGAAATTTAATTTGTATTTTATCGTTTTTACTTGCCATATGCTTTGATTAAATAAATGTTAAGTATAAAACAAACCACGGGTTACCCGTGGTTTTTGTGGGACGGGAGAGACTCGAACTCACGACCTCTACGATGTCAACGTAGCGCTCTAACCAAAGCTGAGCTACCGTCCCCTAAGCTGTTGAAAAATAGATAGTAAATTTAAATTCTTTATTCCCGAAAATCAAACTATTTTTCGGTGTGCAATGGTAAAAATGGTACTTTGTCACATCAATCGTCATAAAATACAATTGCAAAGTAACCCACCCCACCGCCTGAAGGCGGCAATCAACCTGTATGGGCGATATGCATGTCGCTCCTATTTCCCTAATGACAGTTATAATTTACATGTGCAAAGATTCTTACAGAATGACGGTTATGATTTACAAGTGCAAAGATTCTTGCAGAATGACAGTTGTTCGGAATATTTTTATACTGCGATGACTTATATCTAAAAGCCAAATGTTACGCCAACAGACAGCATCGACAGATTTTCAGGATCTTTAACTTCGAATTTTTCCCACTCTATCCGGGCTTCTAATACTCCCAAATTTACACCAGCACCTAAGCCCCAGAAGAAATCGTTACCGTTAACTTCTTCTGAGGTCTCATCAAGAGCACTTTTGGTATTCCAGAAGAACATCCCTGCTTTGGCAAAAACATTTACCATAATTATCTCCAATTTCCCAACTGCGGCCACATCCCAGCCATAGGTCTTCGTTGAAAGCGTGGAACCTAAAACCTTGTTTTCGGCCTGTCCCAGATTCCTGTATCCACCTTCCGCAGACATGAAATCGGTGAACCTGTAACCACCGAATAGTTTATAGGCAAAATTATTTTTATCGATCTTTAGATCTTCTCCCTCCAGTTCTTCAGAACTCGTTTCCACAAAGGCGGTTCCTAAGCTCCCGCCTACATAAAAACTTCCTTTTTCTCCTGCAAATGTCGGATAAGATAAGAAAAGCAGCAGAAGCAATAAATACATTACTTTCTTCATATTACCTCCATAGTTAAGATGTTATTCACTTGATAAATATAATATAACTGTCTTTTATCGTATACTTATTCCTAAACTTGAATTCAGTCACAATAAATATCTATTAACACTTTGGCCATAATGGAATCCCAGATATAGTTCGAAGGACACTCCAGAACGGCGGTATCCGAGAAATAGGCTTTATCGGCAAAAAAGCGAGAACGCTCAATTGCTGCCGCGTAAGTTGTAAACAAGGGATCATTTCCCTCAGCATTAACAATCAGGTAATCATCATTAATCTTCAATTGGGCATTCAGATTGTCTTGCATAAACGGTAAAGAAAAAGATACAATTACCAGCCATATCTTTAATTTCATCTCATTGTTCTCAAAAAAGTCTCAAAAATATAACTTTGAAAAATGTTTTGACTGTTATTGTGCATCCATCACACAGCGAAAACCCACGGTGGCATTGCGCTCAAATCCCGGATTGACCCTCAATAGCATTTGACTCTGGTTAAGAGGCTGTGGGCCCCCTTTAACGTACCACCAACTCGAGGTGGGATTATAATAGCTGCCTCCCCTAATAATGACGAAATAGTGACTGCCATTATCATAAACATCATTTGTCAATTGCCATACATTGCCTACCATATCCATAACTCCAAAGGGACTTTTACCATCAAGGAAAGAATCAACTGCAGTAATCCTGTCCAATCCTACATTACATTTACTCGAATCAAACTCAGCACCCCAGGGCCATAAGCGACCATCACTACCCTGAGCGGCATATTGCCATTCAATTTCTGTAGGCAGGCGTTTCTCGGCCCATTGTGCAAAGGCCTTGGCATCTTCTATATTAACATATGTTACAGGATAATTCCCCTGATCTTTTGGAATTCTGCCATTGATCCAGTGACGCAAAAAATTGGTTGTATCACCCGGTTTATAATCAGAATCCTCTAAAAATTCCCTAAATTCTCGATTGGTTACCGGATATCGATCCATAAAAAAAGATTTTATGTTTACCTCTTCACCTTGTGAGAGATCGGGATAAGTAATAAAGCTCTGGTTTTTCTCAAGTATAAATTTAAATTTAGCACCCGGTATTCTTATCATTCCCTGTGGTGCATAAGAAATCCGAGCGGTGGGCTTAACAACACTAACCAAACGCGGAGTACCTGGTTGAATAGTAACAATTCTTTCGTCGAGTAGATCAGCGTCTTCCATCAATTGAATGACAAATTTACCTTCATATCTACCGAATATGTCCAGCAACTTAATTCTGTGCGATCCAACAGGAAATTCTTCAGGGGCAATCTGATAGGAGGGTATACCAGGCCATAGCACAATTTTTTCACCCCTCTGGGCATTAAAATAGAGAGAATCATCTATCAGACGCACTGAGAGAAGCCGGGGTAGTTTGGCGATGCAATCTACATTACTCTCTCTTCTCGTGTTCAGCCATGCCTGATCAAAGGCCTCGGTTCGGGCGCAAAGATAGAATTGCATATCAATCGTATCAGGAGATATTTCTTCGTGGTGATAAAGACTAATATAGTGTGAATCCACAGGGAAATTTTCACTAAACAAGGGTCCTTGGAATCCTTCTGGAATCAAACTGAAAACCGTGTATAACGTTTTATTCTTCGATGGCCATTTATTGGCCCAAATGCTGTCTTTAGTCGTAGTTATTAGGGGCGTCCAATTTTGGCTGATAAATGCGGAGGAATTTTCGCGGAGAATTTTAACCAATTTACCCCAATAGAGATATTCTTCTTCTATCCAATGTGGCCGGCCCGGAGCAAAGACATTCATCTCGATACCGTAGCCATTAAAAAAGGCAATAGCAAATTCACGGTGTAATCTGCCCTGGCTTAACTGACAAACACGAAAAATAGCGAAGTCCGGTTTGATAAATTTATTCAGATTTAGAGGAGGTGGAAGATAGATTGCATCATGTACACGACCGGCCACAATACCAGGCATATCCTTTGGAATCGCCATTCCCTCACTGTACATCACAACGCCCGGTTTTATGCTGTCTGCAGCAGATTGCAATTCACTGCTGGAACTACCCCTGGTATCAAGCACAACACCATCGGCATTGGTATCTTTTATCAGCTGTGCCATTGCTTTAAGAGGATCAACCTGTCGCGTGCTTTTATCCCAGGGATTGTATGCAATAAAAAATTTTGTACCCTGGCTCTGCATATATTGTGCTAACTCTTTAATTTTTACCAGACCGCCAGGTAAATCAGAGTACAAATCCCACTGATTACGTTGATCGATACCCAGAGTTGGCCATGTGGGCCATAATCCCAGGACATCCCACCCCCCGAATAGGCACCGGCCCATATCCAGATACTCCGTAATTCTGTAACCGCTCTGTTGCGCATCATAAAAATCATGATCCCAGGCAAACTGAAGCGCAATGGAATATTTATTTTGAATCCACTTTAGATCTTCTCTCTCAAACATGGAATTATCAAACTCCTTGAGATCATAGAGATACCTGTTCTGAAACATCATACGCAGTCCAGATTGCCAGGCTCCGCGGTATAAATCGGCATAAATGGCATAAGTTACCGTTCCACCAGGCTGTAATTCAGTATTCCAGCGTGACCTTTTTGCCTTATCCCAATCTGTTCGACGAGCTATTGCACAAATTGATAAATCCTTTGTGACTTGAACAGTACAATACCCCATTTCCCAGGCATTATCGGGCAAGATTACACCAATGGGACAAAAATTTGGTCTGTAAAGCTTACTACGGGCTAAAGACCACGGTCCAGAAGCGGTTATATAAATATGGTCCTCCCCCTGACCTAATGGAACAATATTTTCAATTTTGAGCACACTATCGCTAATATTTTTAAATACAACCACTGCACGCCAACCGGGGCTGAACTCTTTATCAATCCGAATCTCACACCGTATTTTATCACCAAATTGGCAATTGATGATATCACCACGAGTAGCAGATTGTGAATTAGTGGAACTTACAGGAGAATCATTTAACACAAACGTAAAGAGAGGGGGGCTTTTGTGAATATTTAGCACTTTCCCATCCGGCATTTTAATCGCCTTAACAGTTATCCCTGTTTCATAATCAAGAATCAATTTATGCGACACTCCAAAAGACAGTTTTACGAACAAATTTAAAGCAATACTTGAGATTAAAATTACGTATACGAATAATTTCTTTCGCATTTCTTCTGCTCCATAAAACAAAGGTTATTAAGCGAAGTAAATATATATACACTGTATAGCAATATTAGTTTTCACCCATTAACGCATACACCCATTCACGTTTCCACGCTTCTACCCATCTACGCATTCACACATCTACTAAAAAGGAAAATACCCCTGTAATCATAAAAAGGCTACCTTGAGAGGTTAGCAATATCAATAAGCATGCGATTAATGATTCCGGCCCAAATATATGTTTTATGATATCCGGCCCATTGTGAATCGGGGCTGTAAAATTCCCAAAAATTGTGATCTTTCTTCAATTGTGCCATCATATTGACCGCGATGCGATCGACCAGCTCTTTGGCTTGCTCATGATATCCATACTTAATCAATCCCTCTACGATCAAATAATTCCATTCCACCCATACCGGTCCATTCCAATATCCTTTGTCATTATAATAGATATCATCAGCAGCTAAAGAAGGTATACCATACTTTCTCCAGAATTTTTTGTCATTTGTCAGGTGTGTCACAAGGCGTTTTGCCTGCTTTTCTGTCGCAATTCCAGCCCACAGGGGTAAAAAACCAATAATTTCCTGACGTTTTAGATTATTTTCACTGGAAAAAGAGAAATCATGGTCATCCCGGTCCACGTGATAGTAAAAACCACTTTCCTCATCCCAGAATGTTTTATTTATCAAATTTGACAAATTTTTAGCTTTCTCTGTCCAAATACTGGCATCATGAGCTCTACCCAACTCCTCTGCCATTGCGGCCAGGGTCATAGCTTCGTTTGCCAGCATGGTATTGAGATCAAGGGCTTCAAAGTTTGTTGGCCAGCCAACCTGATCCCATACCGCGACGCGAGCATCGCGAACAGATTCTAGCACAGCATGACCACCCCATTCGTATAATCCATCTTGATCCTTATCATGATTGGACACATAATAGTCAAAAAACTGTTTACTGGACTGATACATTTCTTCCAGAAACTTTTTATCCTGCGTAATTTTATAAACTTGCCAATTTTGCCAGGCGTACCAGGGTGCAGATGAAGTGAATTCACCATTTACCTCAATGATTTCATCTAAATACGGACCTGTACGGTAATTAATATAGCCGTTTTTGTGCTGGCGTTCGAGATACACCCTCTGTGAATTCATTGCGCTTTGCGGATCCATAAAGGCATAAGCAAGCATGGTAAGGCTTTCATGAAAAACCTGTCCGCCATGGCCCCAGCCCCAGGTGGGCTCACGTGAAAAGACATAATAATTATATCCGCATTTTCCCTCCGCTGGCAGCATTACCTGGCGCATCAGATTCCAGGCACTCCAGTATAACATTTCTTTATCAGCATCATTAAAAGAATATTTTGGTACGCTAGCATATAATTTTTCATTATAGGCAATAAATTGCGTTAGATTTTCGGAAAAAAGAGTTTTAGCTTGTTGGGTAATTTCTTCAAGATTCCGTTCATTCCTGGCAAAACCGCGAATGATCCTTAGATTTATACTTTCTCCGGGTTTGATCGTCATATTTTTCTGCATTGAAACGACGCGCGCCAGATCCGTCACGTCTGTTCTAATCTGATCAGGATATTTAATATCTGTCAGGAAATCACTTCTGAAAATATTAGTCACTTCATTTGTTGGCATACTCATCTTGCCATTTGCGTCTATACCAGTGACAACATAGCCATAAATCTTATCCCCCTGAATATTTTTATCCGTAAAAAACGTGCGATTTATCTTATCAGCTATTAATTCATACACACGGTTTTTTCTATAATCGCAGCGATATACATTATAGCTGACATGTTCAACATGTTTATCCCAGTATAGCCTGATCTCTGCCCCTCCTCCCCAGAAATCCTTTTTCAAATTGCCGGGAATTGGAACAATTTCATTTTGATCAAATACGACATCATATCGCGTAGCATTCATTGTGTCTAAATTACCGATGGTTCCCCTTAAAGATGCATATTCCACTGTTTCGGGACAGAACAATGACATGGTATACCGATCACCTGACTTTATTTGGCTAAAATTACCCAATTCAATACTATAAAAACCGTATGGATTGATATTTTTGTCCGCTCTGCCCCATTTAGAGGCCGTTTCTGTTATTATCTTGCTGCTATCATCATTTAAGATTACCAATAATTTAGGTTTTGGATTATCATGTCTGCACCGTTCTCCACCAGCATGGCTCATCATACCCCAGACTATATATTTTTGATTTATATTCAGATCAATTTTTAAGGGCAGAGCTATATTACCCCATCTATAGCTGCGGAAGCAGGTCATTCGTTCAGGCTGTTCCGATAACATAAATACATTATAAACTTTATCTACATATGGAATATTATGCTCTAAGACCCAACTATCGGGCAGTTCCTCGTGCGTAAAGGTGATTTTATGTTCAGTTTTATTCAGGTGAATATCATTGAAGGTACGGTAATTATTTTGCAGGAAAGCAAATAGTTTTAAATCAATTTGGCCTTTACCCGTATTTTGAATCTTCAGATTATGTATGGCAATCCGAGAACTATATACCAGAAATGTTGCATCTACTTTAATATCCGGAAAAGGAAAATAGGAATATGTTACTATATCCGAATATGATGCATGTATAAGCGGTTCCCTGTACATATCTTTCACATGATAAACATACTTCGGACCGCATTTAAAGGCAATACACATATCTCCACCGGTATCGCTGGTAAAATCAATTCCCCTTTCAGGATCATAGAATAAAAAATGAAATCCTTCATCGAGTATAAACTCTGATCGTTCCATTTGTGCCGCATAGGTGGTATATAGGGGTGAATCTTTGCTAGCATTAAGATTTGAAAGAAATATTTCTTTATTCTGACAAAAACCACTTTGTGAAAATAATATCAATATAATCATATAAATCTGTTCAAGTTTCATTTTATATCCCAATATTTAAATGTGTAGTGTCAAATAAAACCACTGAGCCCACAGAGTAATTATTTAATATTGATTGACTTAAACGATTTTACTCTTTTCTCCCTCTCTGTGAACTCTCACTATATGACTTTCTTTGTTTCAAATCTAAGGCATTCAACACCAAAATTATTCACTAGTCTAACTCATAGAAGCTCTAACATTAGATGAGTCAAAACCAAACAATATTAATACTATTGATAAATAATTTCCTCAGAAATTTCTTGAACGGATATTCTCTAAGAGTTTCCAGAGTGTTTCTCTGAGTCCTCAGTGGTTTTCATTATTTATCCCATTTTTTATAGAACTTTTGACACTAGCTTTAAGTTTTCTATTACAGATTTATTATTTTATTCATTTATGAACGATTTAATATTTTAAATTTAATACGTAAATTTGCATAGCGTATCAGGCGTGTTGATATTGCAACACAAAGATAAGGAATAAGATAATGCAAATCGAGCCATTCTTACTGGAGAGATACTTTGCAAAACACGAATTTTCTACCAGGTATCTGCTTTCCTGTTCCGATTGTGAGGCCCTTTCCATGTATGAATTGCTAAATATGGCAGATAAAGAGACCGTAGCCATGTGGGAGGGCTTAAAGTTGGGATATACCGAGACACCTGGGCATCATTTGCTGCGCGAAGCCATTTCCCGGACATACCGTGGTATTATGGTAGACGATATCCTTGTATTAGTTCCCGAAGAGGGAATCTTTCTGCTGATGCATGCATTGCTCAATCCCGGAGACCACATAATATGTACTATTCCAGCCTATCAATCTCTTTACGCCGTGGCACGTTCCATTGGTTGCGAAATCTGTAAATGGGAACCCGATGAACAAAGGGGCTGGCACTTTGATGTTAGTAAGTTGGCAGAGAAAATAGAGGCTAAAACCAAATTGGTCGTCGTTAATTTCCCGCACAATCCTACAGGCTATGTTCCGAAAAAAAAAGATTATGAACGTATCATTGATCTTGTGCGAAGCCGCGGGATTCACTTATTGTCCGATGAAATGTACCGCTTCCTCGAAGTAGAAGAAGGTTATACGCTTCCCGCAGCCTGTGAATTATACGATCGTGCCTATTCCCTGTCCGGCTTATCCAAGGTATATGGACTGCCCGGTCTACGCATAGGATGGATTGCTACCCGAAATCGTTCTCTTCTCGACAGGATTTCAGGACTGAAAGACTACACTACCATTTGTGCCAGTGCACCAAGCGAAATCCTGGCATTGATTGCTATAAACAATGGCAAGAAGATAATTGCACAACAACTAAAGCGTATTCACAGAAACCTGGCCGTTTTAGATAACTTCTTTGCCGAACACTCTGATTATTTCCGGTGCAATCGTCCTCTTGGAGGCACGGTATGTTTTCCGAGATTGCTCAGTAATGAAGATACCCGGTCTTTCTGCGCCAGAATGATCGATAAAGCAGGAATTATGCTCGTACCTTCAAGCCTGTTCCAATTCGGTGACAATCATGTCCGAATGGGCTTTGGGCGTGAAAATTTCCCAGAGGCCATTAGGCATTTTAAAAATTATCTCAAAAAATGTTAATTGCTGTCATTCTGTAAGAATATTTTGGTAGTAGTGAAACTCATGCAAAGATTCTTACAGAATGACAAGAAGAATTATCTTCTAACTTGAGATCTAACTTACATATACTAAACAAACAGAAACATGGACATTTCTGGATACACAGCTTATCGCAGGATAAATAAGTATAAAATATAGAGGAATTTGAATGCAAAAAATAGTCATACATCGCCCCGGAGGATTTAACCGACTTAAGATCGAATCCGTTCCCGATCCACTTGCTTCTGATAGCGAAGTGGTCGTAAAGGTTAAAGCAATTGGTGTGAATTATGCTGATTGTGTTACTCGCATGGGTTATTATGCCTCTGCCAAAGAATACGTCGGTTGGCCAATAACTCCTGGTTTTGATTTCTCCGGAATTGTTTCTCAGGTTGGAAAAAATGTTAAAAATCTCAAAGTAGGTGAACCAGTATTTGGCATCTCCCGATTTAATTCCTATGCTACCCATGTTGTGGTACCCCGACACCAGCTATTTAGTATACCTAAAACTTGCACGTTTGAGGAAGCAGGAGGATTCCCAACCATTTTTTTAACAGCCTATTATGCACTGCATATGGTAACAAGAATTTATCCCGGTTCGATACTATTGATTCACTCTGCAGCAGGAGGTATGGGCAGTGCTCTTTTACAACTTTCCCGGCATGCCGGCTGGCGCACCATAGGTGTGGTTGGTAATCCCGGTAAAGTTGAAGCTGCTAAAGCGATTGGTGCCGACATCGTTATCGATAAAAGCAAGGAGAATCTTTGGGAAGCAGTTGATAAACATGCACCGCATGGACTTGATGCAGTGTTGGATGGAAATGGCTATATTACGCTTAAAGATGGTGCAAAAAGACTCAGAAATAATGGTAAACTTATCGCCTATGGCTTTCATTCCATGTTTCCCAAACGAAGTGGGATAGCTAATATATTTAAACTGGCGTGGGATTATTTGCGAACACCGCGTTTCAATCCAATTTCAACCCATAATAGAAATATCAGTCTGATAACCTTTAATCTCTCTTTTATGTTCGAGCGAACAGACTTGTTCGATATCGCAATGGGGGATTTATACAAGTGGTTTGCAGAAAAAAAGATCCGTATGCCAAAAATTACCAGCTACCCTTTTGCCGATGCAGCACAAGCACATAAAGACCTTCAATCAGGAAAAACGATTGGTAAACTGGTTCTTGTTCACTGAATTGTTAAGACTAGGTAAAATTAATATATAATAAGGAATGTCATTCCGTGGGAATCTTTTTACGATGAGATAGGCACAAGGATTCTTTCAGAATGAAATTTGTATAGCGAACATTATTCACCTCCGGACGTATCTCCGCTTTTCCAGTGTTCAATAAGTTCGGGAGATATTCGTTGGTACATCTCATCAAAATTCTCATCCTTGGTGGCCGTAACAATGCTGGTGAGACAAAGGTATGTAAGTTCTTCCTCACTGGTTTCTGTACTATGCGATATGTTTCTTGGAACAAAAAGGATATCACCAGCTTTCAGTGATGCCGTCTCCTGTGCTACAGTTACCTTCCCTGAACCAGATAACACAAAAAATGTCTGCTCCTTCTCTTTATCAATAACCATAGCACCTTTATTACCAGGAGGCCAGTGGACAAATACAAATTCAACTTTATTAGTTTCGCTCCGATCTAACAATAAGATGGTGGAATTGGATCCAAAATCATATACCTTGCCGATCTTGACATCACTAAAATACTTTCCCTGCTTATCGCTTTCCCCTGCTGTTTCAGCTCCGGCAATTTCATATTGACCTGTTTCCGCCTGGCGTCGTCGTATTTCTTTTACTTTCTCGATATGATCTGCAAAGGATGCATGTCCTTCCTTTTTCGAATTGTTAAATACATTATATAGTATATAGGCCAGAGGTTCTTCACTCGTAGTGATAGTCCTATGTATTACACCAGCAGGAACATACACAAGACAACCTGGTTGTACTTCATAATCCCGTTCACCTACAGTTACAATGCCTTCACCAGCAGTGATATAAAAAATCTGATCTTTTGCAGCATGAAGATGAGGAGGCCCTTCCAGACCAGAAGGCCATTCATTTAGTGCTACCTCTGTTAGTTCTGTTTCACTGCGGTCAATCAATACTGTTATTTGATTCAGGCCGGCAACATCTAGCTTTTGTCCTTCCTTATAATAGCGATGAATCATTTATCTAGCCTCCATTTTGATTTTAATAATGTGATATTTATGCGCAGTTCTCTAATTTTCCTTGGATGAAGTATTCATCCATATCATATTTATAATCTATCTCTAATTTAATATCGTACCATCGCGATTTACCATTCAATGAACTTAACGGTATGAGCAGGTCTGGGATGATCTGAATCAAAAACCAGCATACTACTTTGTTTTTCAATGACTACAGCACTCTCATCTATTATGCCGTTGTCATCAAGGACATTTTCAATTTTTAAATTCAAGTGCTTTGCTAAAAATTTATAGGCACCCATACGCTTTGAATATCCATAATCATGACCCTCTTGCACAAGATGCAAATTTTCCACTTTATTTTCGGCATTGAACAGTTTATAGATATTTTTAATATAAGGGTATTCAACTTGAGGCGTATTTTTAGTCCAATCTTCACCACAGGAGATGATTAGCTGGGATCTGGGGGCAGCGAGTGCTGCAATTTCAGTATTGTTCGTTTTATGGAAGGCACTGCTATGAATCGGCATACCGCTTTCACAGACGCAGCCACCAAAAAAATGAGCCGAGACCATAACTACGGGTACAGAAACTGAGATTCTGGGATCAAGAGCCGTTAATAAAAATGTTTGCGTGCCGCCACCGGATGCACCTGTAACACCCACTCTAGTGGCATCAACATTGGGTAAGGTAAGTAAAAAATCAATCACACGCGTACTGTTCCATGTTTGAAGTGCGACAGCTTTTTCAATTTGCTTATGAGATTTAAGAGTATCATGATTTTCGATCTGTTTTGCTTCTCCCCATCCGACCATATCATAGGCAAATACAAGCGCACCCATACGAGCCAAGGTGGCACAGCGTAATTGATGATCGGGACGGAAACGACCATCAGAAAAATGGCCGTGAGGACACAATATGGCAGCAAAAGAACCTTTGAAATCCGATGGTCGGTATAAATTTCCAGTGATAAAAAAACCAGGCATACTTTCAATGGCGATATTTTCAACTGAGTATCCCCGGTAGATTCTTTTACTGTGTATAATTGGGTTTAAAGGACATTTGTTGGGTAGTGGATAAAGCTGGGCACCTCTTAGTATACCTTCACGAATACTTTCTGCTCTGTTATTCCATTCAGCTAAATTTGTATAGTCTTTTGTGAACTCAATGAGTTCCTTTTTTGCCTCTTCTTCACTGTGATAATTACCTTGTCGAAGTTGAATTCCCGAAATTTGTAACCTGGTTTCAATAATCTGTCTATCTTTCTTATTAATACCATAAAGTACACCAGGATTTCCACGATCCCAGGCGATTCCCTGCCCGGTAATCTCAATTGCCACACTATCAACCAGCTCTATAATTGATCCAGACATGGGAAGTTGCAGTACGTATATTTCAGAACGGTCGTGTCCAGTGCAATATAAGAGACCATCAGGCCCCCATGTTCCGCCGGAATTACTCATGGGTTGCATTTTATGCAACACTTCTTCGGGAAGAACCCATGATTCCAGAGGGTGCCACTGATCATCGAATTTTAAAAGTGTAGTCCAGGATACATCTTTGTTTAAAGATTCTGTAATTTTTTCATAATGGGCAAATACTCCCCACCAATAGCCCTTATGACGATCTATCCAGGTACATGATCCCCATTCAAGCCCAAAACTATGGCTGGCAATATGTTGCAGTGAATGCGTATCCCAAATCTCAACCGAGCTGATCATGGGAATTTGAGGATAATTGGAATGAGCGCAATACAATTTTCCATCATGTATTAAACCACTATTTAAATGAATAATGCGGCCTCTACCTCCATTACCCCAGGAGGTGATTTTTTGATATGTCTTTTTATCATATTTTCCAATCTCATTTGTCCCTATGGCATAGATAAAATTTTCATCAACTGCTACCCCTTGCTCAGCTTCTCGAGCATACAATCTAGTTAATTCTTCAAATTTTCTATCAACCGCCCAGCAGCAATCTAATTGCAGGAATAGCAAATAAAATATGAGAACAAACAAAAAAAACCTTTTAAATTTCATTTTAAATCCCATATACTTTTTACTGATTACAGAATTATCCATGAAAGTAAGGCAAGGGTGGTAATTCCCGTTACACCTTGGATAAAAGTTGCCACACTGTGGCAGCGTAAGGCGGTGGATGTATCCATATTCGAGAACTGTGCTACTACCCAGAAGTAACTGTCATTTAAATGAGAAACTGTCATTGATCCGGCCCCAATTGCCAAAACGACAAGTGTTTTTGCCACAGGTGCTGTTAAATTCATAGGCTGTAACAAGGGTGCAATCAGTGCAGCAGTAGTAATGATTGCTACAGTTGAGGATCCCTGCGCCGATTTAAGCATGGCTGCAATTAAAAATGGTAGGAAAATACCAACCTGCCACTGCGATAGAATATGTCCTATAGTATCACCAAGGCCTGTTGCTCGGAGCACAGAACCAAACGCACCCCCCGCTCCGGTAATAAGAATTATCGTGCCGGCATTTTTTAAACCTGTGCTGACCCAATCAAAATGTGTTTCCTGCGTCGATCCCTTTTTTCTAAGCCAAAAAGCAATAAAAACGCCAACCAGCAAAGCCAATACGGGATGCCCAATAAAGGTAATAATTTCAAAGATATATCCTGCACCGAATGGTGCCGTAGGATAGTCCGCTACAGATTTTAATGCTATTAATATAATAGGAGTCAGCAAAGGTGCAAATGCCAGAGCAGGTTTAGGTTCGATTGCCTGCGGCTCTTTTGATTCCGAGAAATTCTCCAGAGAAATTTCAAACCTCTTACAATATATTTGTGCCCAAATAAGGCCGGCACCTGCTGCAGGTATAGCTACTATCAATCCGAATAGGATAATCAAACCTATATCGGCACCAATGGTTGCTGCCGCAGCCAGGGGGCCGGGCGTTGGTGGAACAAATACATGGGTTGTATAAAGCCCTGTTGCTAAAGCTATAGAAAGGATCGACAGCGATATACCGGTTTTTTTACTCAATGCTTTATTCAAAGCCGATAAGATAACAAAACCTGAATCACAGAATACAGGTATTGAAACGATGAAACCTGTAATACTCATGGCAAGAGCTGCCCGTTTCTCACCTACTATATTAAGAACAAATGCAGCCATAGACCGAGCCCCACCGCTACGCTCTAAATACGTACCAATTACTGTTCCACATGCGATCACGATACCAATACTCTGTAGAGTATCACCAAAGCCCTCGGTTAAATTGACGATGATAGCCTTAGTATTTAAACCCGATATACTTCCGATAACAATACTAGCAAGCAACAATGTTAAAAAGGGATGTAATTTCCATTTTGTTACAGCGATTACAATGAGGATAATTATCAGAATTAGAAAGCAAAGTGTTAACATTAATGAATCTTATTTATTGTTTAATTTATACTCCAGATTCTGAATCATTTTTTTCAAGCACTTTATCAGAATCCAAGATTGTGTTTACTCGGCCATCATCTAATTTAATCAATATCCAAAAAATCTGGGTAGCCAAAGACTAAGTTCCGGCATATATGTCACCAGCAGCAATGCCAATATCATTGCCACGTATAATGGCAGTAATGGTCTGATCATGCTGGTGATTGAAGTTTTTGCTATACCACAACCTACAAACAGCACACTGCCAACTGGTGGGGTACACAGACCGATGCAAAGATTTAGCACCATCATAATGCCAAAGTGAATTGGATCGATACCAAGTTGTAATGCAATGGGTAAAAAGATTGGTGTAAAGATCAATACAGCGGGAGTCATGTCCATGAATGTTCCTACAACAAGTAATATCATATTAATAATAAGCAATATAACGATTTTACTCTCGGTTAAAGCAATTAATGTAGCACTGATGCTTTGGGGAATGTTTTCATAGGAAAGAATCCAGGACATGGCTTTCGAGGTTCCGATGAGCAGCATAACAATAGCAGTTGTTTCAACTGTTTTTAGTAAAATTCCAGGTAATTCATGTATTTTCACCTCGCGGTAAATAATAACAGAAAGTAACAGTGAATAGAGTACCGCCACCGCACTTGCCTCTGTTGCGGTAAATATTCCAGCAATGATACCCCCTATGACAATGATTACCAGGAGTAAACTGGGAATTGCATCCAGGAATCTTTTTATTCCATCCAGTATACCCATTCTTTCTCCAACCGGATATCCTTTCATAACCGAAATGATGGCTGCCACAATAATCAATCCCAGACCCACTATGATACCCGGCAGATATCCGGCTATGAAAAGTGCGGCAATAGACACGCCGCCACTGGCCAAGGAATAGACGATTAAAACATTACTTGGTGGAATTAAAAGCCCGGTTGTCGAGCCGGTTACAGTAATGGCGGTATTAAAATTTTTATCATAGCCTTCTT
>SMTZ1_10003484_pt1 | contig 17080 bp, 18 predicted proteins | sample DeeMarSWOR136_30_FD_25667 | JGI IMG/M metagenome (IMG submission 25667)
GACGCTGATATGGGTTTCTCGACCTGGAACGCCTGTTATTGTTTGTCCAGGAAACCTAGCTACAATTTTGTACGTGCCTAATTCTGTAGGCGTGTACCATGTGTATCCGCCGCCCACTGGGTCGGATTTGAAGCCTGTTGTTCCTCCTATTGTTTCTGTGTCTCCGCCTGGTTTTGTGATGTCTACCCAGAAGTGCCATCTGTCGCCCCAGGCGCCAGCTGCTGTTGGTGGCAACGCGTTAAGCCAAAATTGAATTAGCATTTCTTGTCCAACGCCTACGACTGGCGGTGAAGGAGCTACATAGCAGTAGGTAATGTATTCCCAAGGAGGATCACGCGCGTTAGCTTCAGGTAAAGCGAAGATTGTGACAGCGATAGTTGTCATTAGCAACAATGCAATCGCAATAGCAGTTTTATTCTTAGACATTTTTCATTCTCCTTTAATTTTATAGAAACCATTCAAGTCGTAGATGTATTTAACATTTGATTGGAAGAAATTGAACTGTTACTTTTTCGGCTGAAAAGCCCTAAAAGGATAAGAAAGTATTGTATATCGCCTCCAAAGCTTTTTTAGCTTGTTAAATAGCTCAAAAAGTCTGGCGCTTAGCGCTTTTGCGCCGTGCTTGAAGTAATTGAAGTAATACTAGAATACTAGAGAAAAATGTTTTTATCCACACTCTACCCTGAATTAAAGTGCACGCTATATTTTTAAGTCTTAGATTGCAGAGTTTTGTGTTGTAAACGGGTTCTAAACAAAGGGTCAAATGCTGTTTTATGCATTGATTGCGTGAGGAAAAATGAAGAAAAATAAAATTCAAGGAATGAGAGTCAAAGCTCTACTGGTAATTGCACTGGTTGCTATTGGTATTGCGTTAGGATCCATTGTTGTATATGTAATGAACGTTAATGATATGAAAGACATCTTAGTGCTGGATTTTGTAAATGGAAAGGTAATTCTTGATGCTGAGGATCGAGAGCTGTTAAAGCAGAAAGTGATAGACGTAACTTTACAGGACGACCAAGTTAAAAACTTGATAGCTGGAAAGAACTACTCAACATACGTTACATTAGCTAAGTCCTTACAGCAAATTGAAGATGTAACGGCAAATGAGTCTTCAAGGCGAATATACATAGAGTTTGATTACGTAGCAGTAGTTACGTTGAAGTTTGATGATGGCTCAGGCTACACTGTTCAAGTAAATTGGGAAGATTGGACGGTTGATGAACCACAGTATTCGCAACAGGTTTCAATTCCGGAATCCGTTGTCAGAATAGCACCAGCGGCAGATGAAAAAAGAAACATTGGAACAGGTTGATGAAAAAGGATGAAAACTTCTCGAGGAGAGAATTGCGCTTTGCGGCTTTTCTCTATCTTTTTTGGAGGTAGCTACGATTGAAAACTGGGAAATTACTTGCATTCTTTGGTTTGGCAGCATCTTCTTTTGTTCTATTCGTACTGGTGATGACTCCTACTCCCGTTCAATTCGTTATAGAAGGAAATGTAGTTGAATTGAGTCAAATTCCCAACATTTACACTTCTACTGATTTGGCTGTTGTTGGATTCTCAGGTTTCATCTTGGGATCCAGCCTGGCATATCTTCTTTTGTTTGACAGGAATAATGAGGCGCGAACTAAGATTTCGTTGGTTAAAGAAAAATGGGACAGCCTCTTACGTGAGTTGCCAGATTCTGACGAGAAGTTAATTATTAAGATAGTTATTGATGAAGGGGGAACAATATTTCAGAGTCAGCTGGTGGATAAAAGCGGTTTTTCAAAGAGCAAAGTCAGTTTAATTCTTGACAGGCTTGAGGCTAGAAAGATTTTGGAGAGGAGAAGAAGTGGCATGAGCAATGTGATCGTGCTAAAGTGAATTTTTGCCCTGAAGCACGTTACAGTTTTTTGGCATGTAAGTATGAGTCGGTCAATTTCTTATTCATTTTATCAATATAGACATGAAGCCAAGAAATTGCTGTATTTTTAGGAAATAAAATCACTAAAGCGTTTGTTCCAGTTCCTTCAATAGTTTGTTATATTGACGAGCGTAGTGCACAGTCACATAGAATCCAAATAATGTTGAAAAAACTCCTAGCACTGAAACAAAGACTCCTCCAATATATGCAAGCCCGCTTCCACCTATAACACTGAAAATCAAACCTGCACCAACAAGTAAGACGCCCATGGGAATTATTAACAAGCCATTTCTTTCGTTTCTCGCAACGTCTATAATCTTCTCCCTTAAGTCGTTTGGTTTTGCGTCTTCAGACAACATGAACAGTCATTCAACACTCTCATAACCAATTAAAAAAGCATTGTTCCGCTATGAAAATATGCTCTTCCGTTTTACAATGGCTACTTTTGAACTTAAGATTTCAAATAAATGGGAAAGGGCTGGTTTGTTGTGGATTAGTAATTATCTCTTTTTATTTCGGATTCATAAATGCCTTAAACACTTTGATGCCTACAGTTGTTCAGGTGAGATTTGGTTGCGCCGTGGAGTCTTAGGTATATTACTTCTTCCGATTGTAATTTTCATTTTCGTTATTGGTTGGAGCTTGTCTTGGATAGGAGAACAGCAGAATAGAAGAGTTGTAGCAAATAGAGCAGAAACAGCTACCGCCAAAGAAGGTAAAGCTGAAGAATGTGTAGAAGTAGGGTTGATCGAAAACCTTATGGAAAAAATGCTTGAAGCTGAATAGTCTTCAGCGCTGTTTTTTTGAAATAAGTTTAATTAACTTGGTTGGGCAATTGGATTCTTATGTCAGATCTGAAAAAGCTTGTAGCATCAGTCCTGATTCTTACTTTTTCTAGTTTCAATTCCTCTTGCCGTTGTGCAGACTGAAGCGGATGTCGTTGCGGTGCAGTTCACAGTAGAGTATGCTGAGAGCTATGGAAAGCCCTCTGAACCTCCAGGTTTAGCTAAACCTCCTAAAGGCGATAGCGATGCTGAATACAAGATTTGGTTCAATAGATACACGGTTAGCTATGTTCCAATGGATATGGTGGTATACACAGGCAATCCACAAGGTCTTGAAACAGTTTTTGCTGCGGTTTCCGCTGCTACTGATGCCTGGGATGATGTGACAGCTGACCTTCTTGTTAAAAGCAAAACGGAAAAATCTGGAACAGCTTCTGTTAATAGGGACTATGAAAATGCAGTGTTCTTCGGAAATTATCCAACGATTGGTGTGATTGCGGTTGCTACTGTTTGGTATGAGCGCCGGAGCAGAACTCTGTTAGAATGCGATATAATGTTTGATACCGATTGGATTTGGGGAGATGCAGACCCAAATAATGATGGAATTGCAGAGGTCAACGTTATGGATTTGCAGAACATAGCGACTCACGAGCTTGGACATTGCTTTAACTTGGCTGACATTTATGATTCTTCGCAGAGCCATCTGACCATGTACGGATACTCTGGCTATGGCGACGTTGAAAAGCGTAGTTTGGCTGATGGTGACATAGCGGGCATTCAATCGTTGTTCGGAGTAGTTTAGTAATTCACTCTTTTTTTATTTTAAAGAAAATTGCGTTTACAAACGTAGCTTTACTTCCATCTTAATTTTTTGTTATGTTTTGGGGGTGGTTTTGGCATTATTTTTTTGTGTATTTTTTTGTGGATATCTTCATTACTTGATTTTTTTGGATAGTGGATGAGGTTTTTTTGGGGATGGTTTCGTATTCAGAAATAGTCTTTTTTTGTTGGTGTGTCATTGCAATCACAAGTTTTTTTATAGTTTATCAATCAACATTGAATTGCGGGCTACGACAGTAGCAAAGAAATGAGGCTTTGACGATCAGGCGCTAAAGTAGGACGCGAGCCAATTCAGAGGCATTTCCTCATATATTTTTCTGCCCCACGCGTTTCTTAGCGTTTCATGTCGTCAAATCCTACTTTTCTAAATTGCATTTTCGAAAAATCTGATTTATATCTCTAAAATTGCGGTTCGTGTTCTTCGCCTTTTTCAAGTTGCGTCTTGTGACTTTGTTCATAACCTTTTTTCTCTTAGGTTTGCCAATTTTTGGCGCAAAATATCTCCAGTGTGCTATAGAGTTCTTATTCATCGAAATTGAAGTTTTTGGAGTTGAAGATTAAGATTTATCTTTGAGGTTATATTACCTATTTTAAAGGGGAGTGCGATATAATGATGGATATTTCGCTTTCTGAGTCAGCTAAGCTAATTTCTCCGCGATTAACGGTTTTGATAAATACATTGGATGAAGAGGGTGAATTGAATTCTTCACCTTATTCTTGGATCTTTCCTCTAAGCTTCAATCCACCTTTAATCGGCGTTGGCATCGGAGGTAAACACAAGTTTAGTTACGTTAATTCGAAGAAGACTGGTGAATTTGTAGTCTGTATTGTTTCGGAGGATTTTGGTCAAAAAGCGATTAGCTGCGAAAAAAGCCATAAAAAAGGAGACAAGCTTTGGGAAAAATATGGTTTACATAAGGAGAAATCCGAAAAAATTAAAGTTCCAAGAATAAAAGAAGCTAAAGCAGTTCTTGAATGCAAAGTAACTCAATTTCTTGAATACGGCGGAGATCACATAGTCCTTGTTGGAAAAGTTGTCCATGCCGAAGCAGAAAAAGGGGGGTTGGAAGCATTAAATCCTCTACTTCATGATTCAGGAGAAAAATTCAGAAATATTGGCAGAGAGATAATTTTGAAAAGAGGGTAGTGGAATTTCTGGTTTAACTATCTTTGTCATTGGACCATAGTACGTCATTTCTGTGCTTTTTTGTCTACGCAGTTTTTTCCAAGCGGGCATTCTGCGCTTCTGTGTTTCTTGCAGTACTCCAGGTTTAATCGCACAAGCTGAGATTCATAATGTTCAATGTTTTTAAGATCTAGACCTATTTTTTGTGCTGTTGAAACAGCCATAGGAGAAGCATTTGGTTTTGCTTTTTCCCAGATTCCCCTGAGTTCTCTCAGGAATATATTTGCGCCGACTGGCCCGATGCCTTTGAACTCTTTAAGGCGGTTTTCCAAGTCGCTTGGACTTGTAGATTCTACGTGAAGCCTCTCAAGGTTACCGTATTTTTCTTTCAGTGTTTTCATTATTCCTAGAAGCTTTGTTGCTGTTGAGAAGTCATATCGTGTATAGCCTCCGGAGTCTAGCACTTCAACTAGTCGTTCCCAGCCTGCATCCAGCATAGCGTCTGGACTTGTAAGCTCTTCTTGTTCAAAATAGAGGTAAGTCTCTCTAGCGGTTTTAGCTGAGATTCTTTTGGCAAAGAGGATGGAGGCTAAGAACCATTTAAACCTGTCCTCCGGCTTGGTCAGGTCTAGACCGAGTTCGTCCGAATAGTTTTGAAGCTTTGAGAGGTCACGCTTCACGCTCATACAGAGCACCCATTGTTTAGCAATACTTTCGTTTAAAGCATAATTAGAAATTTAAGTGCTGTGACAATAAGAGCAGCTTAGCTGCTATATAAAAGAGGTAGATTGTGCGGATTCCAATTGGGCGGCTGCGTTTCTTGGTTAATCACACATGCATTTTTTCTATTATCTGATGAAGTTGAAAAAACATGTTCAAGAGTCAGCCCGAATATCATCTTGAGCTATGTTTTCGACGACCAATTCCAATGGTAAAGATTTTGTGTTAAAATAGTCGTCTGCGTTACCAAAGCCAGTCACTGATAGAAATACTGAACAACTATCCTTCAGGGAAACTGGAAAGCCAATAATAGTTGCTTTTCCGGGGATCAAAGCGTGAATGAATTGCTGATTTTTCTCGACTAGGATTTTGGTTTTGTCTACCGGACTTAAGAGTAATATTATATTCCGCAGTACTTCATCTCCTTCATTGCGAATGACGACGTTCAATCTATTCTTTCCTTTTCTTAATTTCTCATTTTGGATTACAAATTCAAGCAGATAGTAGTCCCTCGTTTCTATTTTCTCTCCCTCAAAATAGAATTGAGTTCTGATAACGAATAGGTTTTCTGGCTTATATGTTTGTATGATTTTTTTAATATTTATTGACTTTTTGAATTGCTTGCAAAATATATACAAGTTGACTTTATTGGATGTTTGCTCTTGGAACTGTTTTGATAAACTTTTGAGGTTTTGTTCTGAATTTTCTTAGTGTTGTTGATTTGTTCTTTGATTTGAGAATTGGCTTTGGCAATCAGTATTACATATAGACTTATTTTTTGGGTAGCAATTCGGCGATGTCGTAGGTTGCCACGCATAAAACAGTATCGCAAGCCCCATAGTACAAAAGTACTTTGCCATCGATAACAACATTGCCGCAGCTGAATACGACATTCGGTACTTTTCCGAAGCGTTCGTAGTCCTTAACTGGAAATAATATTGGTATTTCAGAGCGATGTATGATGGTTTCGGGGTCTTTTTTGTCGAGTAATGCTACGCCGAGAGAATAGACTTTTTCGAAGCTTACACCGTGATATATCATTAGCCATCCTTCATTGAGTTCGATTGGCGGTCCGGCTGCACCGACTTTCCAGCTGTCCCAACTTTTAATTCTGGGTCCGAAAACGGATCTGATGTCATACCATCGTTCAAGGTTATCGGAATAAGCTACGCAGATGTCGGGTTCTATGCGATGAAACATAATGTATTTGCCGTTAACTTTTGTAGGAAAGAGTACTGCGTCTTTGTTTCTAATTCCCCTGAAAGGTAGCAAGCGGTGATTCCAATCCCAGGATTTGCTCAGGAAATCCTTTGTTGCGATTGAAGTTAATGAGATTTGAGGGAGTTGCCCATGGTCGTGTTCTGACAGAGCGGTGTATGCCATGACTATTTTTTCTCCGAAAATGGATAGCCTTGGATCTTCGCACCCTTGATGTTCCACTTCACCGTTGGGTTCAAAAATTGGAGTTGAAGAACGGTCTATGATGGTGTATCCATCTGTGGTGGCAGCGTATCCGATCCTTGAAATGCCATCATTTCCAATCGCTCTGTAGAGTATGTGAATCCGATTCTTGAGTAGAATAGCGGCCGCGTTGAAAACAAGCTTTGATTCCCATGGGTTTTCAGCTATTGGTTGAAGAATAGGGTTACCCTCATAACGTTTCATCGGTCGCGTTTCCTAGCAGTATTTTGAAGACTGTAGCCCAAAGAATTCATCCAATAATTTTCTGACAGAAAGCAATCCAACCAATTTACCTTCTCCATTAACAACTGGCAAGTGTCTAATCGCGTGTGTTACTATCAATCGCCTAGCTTCTTCGAGCGAAGCTTCTTCTCCGATTGTAGTAACGTTGCTTGTCATTGCTTCCGTGATTGGAGAACCCAAATTGACGCCTTGAGCTACTAATCTAATTGCGTCCCTCTCAGTAAATATTCCAATGCACTTCTGATGGCTGTCAATTACTAGCAAGGAACCTATGTGTTTCTCGTACAACATTTTAATTGCTGTTTTGATGGAAGTCTTGGGGTCTGCGGTTACAATGTTCCTGAGCATCGCATGTCTTACCATAAGCATGTTTTGTCTCCTCTGCTCAAACCTGCTTTTGTCATTTAGTCTGTGGCTTTTTCTATTTGACAACATATATAGGTTTTGTGAATTAACCTTCAACATGTAGCTAGCAAATCAAGACTAATTTTGGCTAATTATGCGTTTTGTGGAATTAACCCCCATTGAGACGTCACATCTGTGAAACTACTTCAGCTATGTGGCGTCGTTTAAATGACTGCATTTCTAGTGCAGCTGACAAGTAGCAGACTATAGCTTCCGCACCCATGTTGAGGTTTAGGCCTTTGGGGGTTATTCCGTCATAGCAACCTCCATTGTCTGCATTATAAACTGCCAATTTTAAAGTGTTTTTTCCATGAAACCAGTTGAAGATTTTTTGTGTTGCCGATTTGTATTTTGTGTCGCCTGTTTCACGAAAAGCTGATATAGCTGCTTCTGTCATAACGGCGGCTTCTACCGATTGCTGGTCATACATTGCTCTATTCGCTCCTTTTTTATACCATCCATGATTGCCGATTGGCACGAATGTACCATTAAACATTTGCACTTTTAGCAGAAAATCCATTGATTCCTTAGCGATCTGTAATGAACCATTGTATTCTATTTCTCGATTAGCCTCGAATAGAGCTTGAGGTAATCTACCGTTCGCGTAAGTGAGATAGGATTCAAACCAATGCCAGTCTTTAATACATTCAGCTTTGTATTGTTCCAAAAGTTTTTTCGCAAATTCCCTAATGCTTTTCTTCAAGTTTGGATCTTTCGGGTATGCTTCTTGGTAGTATCTTAATCCAATTGTTGTGAAAGCAATTGATCTTGGCGACTTAAAATAGTAAGCCCAGGGGAGTAATTTATCAAAAATTTCTTTTCCAGTTGACCGTTTCTCTGAGGATAGATTGCTGGCTATAACGAATCCACAAGACCAGAGTGTGCGACCCATGCAGTCCTCTGAACCTTCAAAATCTAGGAACCGCCTATCATAGCTGAGTAAGTTGTGCATTTTACCATCTTTTCTTTGCATGTACAAAACAAAGCCTAGATAGGTATCTATCAATCTGTCAACGATTTCATAACTTCCATTTGCTTGGAAATATTTTGTTAAAGCTATAAGCGCACGTGTGTTGTCATCTGTTGTGTAACCCTTTTCCCGCCATGGAATCCCAAATTTTGCATGCTGAAGTAGACCTGTATTATCCGTTAGAGAAGAGATGAAGTCAAGCTTCACGGGGGGCAACTTCAATTGGATATGCCTCTATCTTACGTTCTGAAATTAGATTAAACAAACTTGCGTACCTTTCAGCAACTCTGGACCAAATGAAACCTCGGCTGTATTCATATGCTCTTGTTTCAATCTCCCTTTTCAAGCTTTTATTGGATAAGAGTTTTTCTATCGCATCAGCAATCGAAGCTGAATTCTTGAAATCGCATAAAACTCCTCTTCCATTGCTCAATACTTCTTTGGCATGGCGATAGGGAGTTGATACCACAGCCCTTCCTGCTGCGAGCGAATTAATCAGTGTTCCACTGCTTATCTGATTCCATCCGAGATAGGGCGTTATGTAGATGTCTGTGGCTTGAAGATACCGATTTAGTTCCATTCTGCTAAGAAACCGATTCTGAAAAACAACGTGATTTTCAAGCCCCAATTCTTTAACCTTTCTAAGGAGCATCTCACGATATGCTTCACCCTCATTACTCTTCACGATGGGATGAGTTTCTCCAATAATTAGGTAGATAATTTCTGGATGTTTGGCTACAATACGAGGAAGAGCTTGAATAGCGTATTCGATGCCTTTTCCTCGGCTTATTAAGCCAAAGGTGCATAATATTGTTCGTTTCTCTAAGCCTATTGATGGTTTAATATAGTTGCTATTAACGAAAGGTATGTTTGGGCAGCCATGGGGTATAACATTAATTTTTTTAAAAGGAACTCCTAGCTGGGCTAAGAGGCCGATTGCTGCGTTAGTCATGACTACAATGGCGTCACTTTTAGATAGAATTTCGTTTAGAACCCTTTGCCCTTTCGGTTCGAGGTCAAGCTGCAGTGTATGCAGAGTTGCTACCACAGGTTTCCTCAAGGTCTCAAGAAAAGAGAGGACATGACTACCCCATTCTCCGCCAAAAATACCGAATTCATGTTGAATATTAACTACATCAATATCTGACGAGTTTACCTCCTCGGCTACTCTGATGTAATCTTCCTCGTTATCATGTTGAATTTGCCATCTGACTTGTTCATCATAGCTGTGTGAAGCGCTTCTTTCATTTATAGCAATCACTGAGGAAGAAATTGAATCGCTATAGACGTTAAACGCATCGACCAAATCTTTTGTGAAGACTGCTATTCCACATTTTCTTGGAGGGTATGTGCTGAGTAAACATACTTTATTTGAGTTTAGAGATCCTGTCAATATTATGCGCATCTTCTATGAATTTTAATATTCATCTGGAGAAGTAATAACCAGACTATTGCCTTCTCCCCCGCTAGTTTCTAGGTGAATGACCTTATTCTAACAAACTAGAACACTGTTTTATGATAACGGTCGCTATTAAACCTTACAATTGGGAAGAGTTAAAAATTAAGAACTATGTTTGGCAATAATTTAAGAAGAGAGGCGTCTTCCTTCTTTTGGGGGCATGTTGCACTGCGAACGAGGTTTATGAAAGTAAATAATTTCAAGATTTTATTAGCTTCATTAAACCCTTCAAGGCCAGTGTGTTAATAACATCTTTTTGTTCAGCCCATCCTCTTCTAGCAACAGCTACGCCTAATCGCATGAATTTTAGATGTTCAATGTTATGAGCGTCTGTGTTTATAACGAGTCTACATCCTGCCTCTTTCGCTGCTCGTGCATGAAAATCATTTAGGTCCAGTCTTTCTGGAAATGCGTTTATTTCAAGATAAGTTCCCGTTCGTTTTGAAGCCTCAAAAAGGTCATTCATATCTATTGGATTTGACTTCCTAGTTCTAATTTTTCGTCCAGTTGGGTGTCCCAGAATATTGACATATCCACTTTCCATTGCTGAGACTAACCTTTTTGTCATCTTCTTTTTCGGTTGATTAAAATATGAGTGAACGCTTGCAATCACAATATCCAAGTCTTTCAATATACTTTTTTTTGCCTGCAAAGCGCCATCTTGATCTATATCAACTTCAGCGCCCTTCAAAATCTCTATGCCTTCGAGCTTCTTGTTTGTTTTTTCTATTTCTTCTATTTCTTTTTTGATTTGATGATCATTCAGACCGCCGGCAATTACCATTTTGCTGTAGTGGTCAGTGATGCATATGTAACTGTAACCTAATGCTTTGGCTGCTTTAGCTATCTGCTCTATATTGTTTTGGCCGTCCATCCATTTCGTGTGCACTTGGAGATCGCCTTTGATGGCGTCGTACTCAATCAGTTTTGGCAGCTTATGTTTCTTAGCTACCTCAATTTCATCTTGGTTTTCTCTAAGCTCCGGTGGTATCCAATCCATTCCCAGTTTTCCGTATACTTTTTCTTCAGTTTCTCCGGCTATCTGCTCGTCTTTTTTGAACAAACCGTACTCGTTAAGCTTGTACGATTTAGTCATAGCTATCTTGCGCAGTTTGATGTTGTGGTCCTTGGAGCCGGTGAAGTACATTAATGCTGAACCAAACGACTTCGCTTCTACAATACGCAGGTCAACGCGTATGCTACTCTTCAAAATAACTGAACATTTAGTGATGCCTTTCGCAAGAACATCGCGTACATCTTCCATTCCCACGAAAAAGTCTGCGGTTTTTTCCGGTTTTATTGAAGAGACAAGTATATCTATGTCTCCGATTGTTTCTTTCATCCTTCTTAGCGAACCCGTTATTTCCACTTGGTTGACCGCTCCCCTTTTTCTCAGCTGCTCTTTAATCTCTTCAGCTATGGGTAGAGCAAAACCTAGGAGAATTCGCTCTGTGCCGCGTCTGGCAAGTTCCAAATGCTCAAGTATTTTCTTCTCGGTTTTTGGACCGAAACCTTTGATTTCGCGAATTTCACGTTGCCTAGCAGCACGTACCAAATCATCCAACGTTTTTATCTTTAATTTCTCGTAAAGTTTTTTCACGCTTTTTGGGCCCATGCCCTCTATAGAGGTTAGAGCCTCAACATCTACGGGGATCTGCTTTTTCAGTTTCTCAAGGTATTGGGATGTTCCGGTCTCGACTACCTCGGCGATTTTCGTTGCAATACTTTCACCAACTCCTGATAGTTCTTTCAGTCTTTTTTCTTGGTAAACTTCCTCTATCGGCTCAGAAAGAGATTCTACTGTTCGCGCGGCTTTGCGATAGGCACGCGGTTTGAACTCTACATTCTGCATTTCCAAAATATCCGCGATTTCATTAAGAATCTTAGCTACTTGCAAATTCTTCATTAAATAATCCCATTCAAATATATTTACTATCAAAGCTTTTCAAAATAATTAAGTTCTTATGAATACCAATCCCAGCAAGAACCATTTGAAAGTTGTTCATGTCAAGTGTTCCAGAAACCAGTAGGTGGCTAGTTTGGCTACTTCTTCAAGTTTTCCTATTTCCTCAAAAAGATGCGAAACCACAGACACAATTTTAATTTTCTTCTTTTCAGGTCACCAAATCCTACTTGGTATTAACATCAAGCTAGTCGTATCTAATTGGATGTATTGTCATATCCCGAGAAGCATCTTGCTTGATGCAGTGTGTCTTTTGATGATTTTTTGGAATTATTATGGATAGCGATTTTAATTGTTGCTAATTCTTGATTCATAAAAGCAAAAGAAGTAATAGTGTGCGACTGAAGAAGAAAAAGGGTCTTCAATAATACAGTACACAATTACCTTGTAGAAGTTTCTACTTTTTGCCCGTCCATCTCGTACAAAGTCGGTGTTTTCGCGAGCTCTTTGATTATGGATTTAGGTCTTGACCACTTGTAGGATGTATTAGGCAGGTATCTTCTCATATAGCGGCAGTTTGGATTCACACATCTGGCGAAGACTTCCCAGTAATGCTCGCGTTCATTTTCAACCTTGTTGTAGGTGTAAGAGTATGCTCGTTGCTCGCAGATGCAACGTGGAGGTGTTGGAATGATCTGTTTCATTAAGCCTATAATTTTGTCTAGTTTTGGAAGAAGTTCTCTTCTTTTGTGCTGTTTCAGTTGTTTTTTCAGTGCGCCTTCGATTTCCAGCCAATGAGCTTGAGGGTTTTCTGTCTTTAGCTGGGTCGTTAGTCTATGTACTTCAATGATTTCGTCGTTTAAAACCCATTCTCGAGGTCGGCCGGGTTTTCTGGTTTGAGTCATCACGTATGGATTATTTGAACTAAGATTTAAGTGATTTTTGGTGCTATGTTATTTGAAAGAAAAAGTTGTTAGATTTGATAGTTAATATTCCACTTTTCTCGGTAGAATTTTTGCTTGTTCAACCCAATCTTTTGTTTGGTTTATTGTAGGTGTTCTTCTTACTAGCTTTTTCGCGTCGTTTACGCCAACTAAAGTCTCTTGAAGGTTTTCAGGGTTTCTTCTTGCAAGTTCAACCACGGTGTTGACTCCTGCCTCTTTTAGAAGTTCTGAATATTCTTCGCCAATTCCTTTGATTCTGAAGAGATCAGCCATGTTAACCCACTCTAGAATTATGGTTTCGGAAATTCCAGTTTTTTCAGCTAGTTCTTTTCGCCCTTGTTTAGTGCCGCCGAAGTTTAATAGTTCGTCTGTTGTCTTTATACCGGTTTTGTTTAGCTTCTTTGCATACGTAGGTCCGATGCCTTCAATTTCTTCTACCTTGGCGGAACTCGGAAGAGGCTTGGTAGCGGTTTTAACTGTTGCTTTCAAAACTCTTTCTTTTGGACTCTGAGATTTATTATAAACCGCATTGGCAGCGCTAAATATCAGCCAAGCAATTACTCCATACATTACTCCGTTGAAGGTGCCTTCTACTAGATATTCGTAATTGGTCTGTTGAACATCGATGATGTACTCTTGGATAATCCAGTTTCCTATTGGCAAGCTTATGCCGACAAGTGCGATTGCTAGAAACAAAACAAAGAAGATGACAAAAACAATTGCCCCTTTCACATTTTTTCCTCCGTTGATATATTTTATGCGTGTCGGCTTTTTAAAACAAGCGGAAGTAAGTTGCGTTTTTTTAAGTGTAGTTCGAGGATGTCTGAGGAAATAGTTCTTTGCGCTACGAAGTCCATATTGTGTGAAATGGCTTTAATAATCAAATGTATATTAGAATTGAAGGGTGAAATGGTTATGGTTTTCTGCACTAATTGTGGAGCAGCAAATGATGAGACTGCCGCTTATTGTGTTAAATGTGGAACAAACCTTGATGTTTCCAAAAGAGATAGTTGGGATAGGCGAATGGAGAGATGGGGAGAAGACTTTGGAAAACGTGCGGAAGAGTGGGGAGAAGATTTTGGAAGGCAAGCTGAGGCTTGGGGAGAAGATTTTGGAAGGCAAGCTGATAAAGAGTTATCGAATATTGGGGTGATCTTTGGCCTCTTGATTGGTGTGATAATGGTTCTTGTTGGAATCACTTGGATAGCGGGAATAGAGTTAACACAATATTTTTGGGCACTCATAATAATTGTATTCGGATTGCTTGTTCTTGCTGGATCAATTTATGGCTTGAAACAAAGACCTTGACTGGCATGTTACATCATCCTATTACGCTCTTGTTCATATTCAGTTTTTTTGCAGTTAGGATTAGTTCATCATAATTGTATTTCTGGTTGTACAGTCATAGGATCTTTCTAAGAACTTTCTTGGTACCTTAGCCAAGTTATGCGCTGGAGTAGTACTTAAAAATAGGATTACTAGTTGGAAGTCGCTAAGTAAAACTGAGAAAAGACAGTATATTTCGATTAAAACCCTTGTTGAGGACGAATTTAAGATTCTGAAGCGGTTAAGCCTGTTAGTGACTTTATATGTCATCTACAAATGAGTGAGGTGCCTGAATTAGTTGCAGTTACTCGATAGCGTCATTGGTTGCCGCAGAATTGTTTTCAACTTTTCTGGCGCCATCCGACGAGGATCACTCAAGTATATTTCATTATGCTTGCCGACCATTTTGCCTTTATGTTGGATTATAAATTCATGAATCTTACTTATAGTGGGCTCTTCTTCTGAATAAGGTCCAAAATACATTATCTGAGCTGCTTTGCCCTCGTGAAAGCTTTCAAATCTAATTCTTGAGAGGGCAGGAAATTTCTTTTTTTTCTTCAATTGCTCAATTGCTTCATCAACAGCTTCTTCAATTACTTGCTCAGGCTGCATGATCATGGCTGTCCATTTCCACAAGTTTTTATCTTCAGCGAATTTTGATGTGTCATCAGCCCACCACAGCCCTTCAAGAGGCATAACGACGTAGTCAAATTCTTTCATCTTTTTTATCATGAACTTTAGCGTGTAAGAAAGACTGAATAAGGCTTCTACTGCATCCTTGTACTCTTGAGCTGTATTAGGATTGCCAGAACCATCTATCATTAAAAAATTCATTCTTGGAACCTCAACGATGGCGATCTCTTTCGAAGAAGGATTGTAGAGGTCTTGAAAGCTTTTTTTCAAATCTATTTTTTTCAAAAAGCTCCACCAGCATTAATTAAATCTATTCTAATTTTCATAATTTATTTTTGGTGCTTATTTAGATAACTAAAAACATGTTTATTTGCGACTTAAGCAATACCGCACAAGCAAAATCTGAAGAAATAAAAAAAAGAACCTCAAAATGCTATAACAAAATTAACCTGAACACCCAACTTACAACTTAACTGTATTAAAATAAAAAATTGGCTAACACAAAAAAGGCAAACGCTTGTTTAACTAATCAATGGTTTTTCTTTAGAAATTGGGAAACAAGAAAAAAAATATCTCTCCATACTTCAACGATTTCGCGTCGTCTACTGCTAATTTTTGATTTATTTTAATCCGAGCGAACCTTTAGGATATTCGTACGCCCATTCCTCTTTCTATTCACTCATTTCTTTTGTCTTCTGATTTTGGGAAATACAAAAAGACGCAACGTGTAAAACGCAGAATATGAAAAAATAACCATTAACGGAAATCCGAAGATTATGTAAGCAGCGAAGGCATCCCTCTCAATTTGGGGAACACTTCTTGCAAACCACCTCAACACTTGCTCGTCGTACTCTTCCTCATAAACCATAAACTTTGGACCTGAAAGAAACGGAATAAACCAAAAAAAAAGCGCAACAACAAAAAACACTATGTAAACGGCGGTAGCTAAATTTATCGTCAATATGAGTAGGCGTTTCCTATCTATTTTCATCATTCTCCCGCTTTAAGTTATTTTGACTCTAGATCGCGCTTAAAGTTTTTGGAATGAGGTGAGTGCGACTTGGTGGTGTTCGAAGAAGGCTAACATGTTTGTTTCGCGGGGTTAGGAAAGTTTTATGTGCATTGCTCTGAGCAGATAGGCTGCTGAAGTTTTCACGGCTGATATACCGTATGTACCGCCTTTTCGCATCATCTTAAACACGTAACCTAGGCGCAAGTAGAAGTCTTGATAAGCTTTGTAGCGTATTTCAGCTAGCTTTTTCATGCTAAGCAATGGTGTTTCAAAAGTTGGTCCGGCGGTATCGTATTTGTCGAAGTCGGTTACTCTAAGCCAACCGTTCTTCTTGACTTGGTCGTATAAAGGCGTGCCAGGATAGGGTGTGGCCACATAGAAGCCAACATCGTCAGGGTTCAGTTCCTTAACGAAGTTGATTGTTTCCTTTGCGGTTTGTTCAGTTTCTCCTGGAAAGCCTAGTACCACATTGGCAATCGTCATTAATCCAACTTCATGTGCAGTCTTGTAAGCTAATCGTGTTTGGTCTAGTTTTATTCCCTTATTCATAGCGCCTAGAATAAGTTCCGAGCCTGATTCCACGCCAAGCCAAACGGCTATGCAACCTGCATCACGCATGGTTTTTAAAAGTTCACGGTCAACCATGTCTACACGTGTGCCGCAGTCCCAGACTAGGTCTAGTTTTCTTGCGCGAAGTTCCTCGCAGATTTTCGTGACACGTTCGCGATTTACGGTGAAGGCGTCGTCGTAAAAGGTAAGTTGATTTACGCCGTACTTGTTGTGTATCATTTCCATTTCGTCGACGACGTTCTTGGGGCTGCGCATGCGGTATCCTCTGCCGAACATTCGTACGGTGCTGCAGAAGTCACACCAGTAAACGCAGCCTCGACTTGTGATTAAGGGGAAAAGTACTTTGCCCATTCTTCTTAGCGCGTTAAGCGGCAGGAGGTGGTGTGCTGGGAAAGGAAGGTCGTCTAAGTTTTCGATAAATGGTCTGTCTGGATTGCGGACGATTTTGCCTTCTTGATTGCGGAAGGTTATGCCTAGGACGTTTTTCAAGTTGGTTTTTGTTTGGAGTTTATTGAGGACTTCTATGAAGGTCATTTCCCCTTCTCTGCGTGCGACGATATCTAGGCTTGGGTACTCATCGAGGGCGTTTGTATCCCAGAAGGTCCCGTGCGATCCGCCGAGCATGGTGAACGCTTGTGGCTGCGCCTGTTTGGCTAAGGTAATTAGCTTCATGGCAGACTTGTAAAGAAGGGTTGTTGCTGTAGCACCAATGACGTCTGATGGGGTTCGTCTGATGCGGTCCCGGAAGGCTGCGTATGTCAGTTTTTCTGCTTG
>SMTZ1_10003305_pt1 | contig 17078 bp, 7 predicted proteins | sample DeeMarSWOR136_30_FD_25667 | JGI IMG/M metagenome (IMG submission 25667)
ATTGAGTCCATTTTGTTTGTTGGAAATGTTCCATCACTATTCCAGAAGTAGATTCGACAGGTCGGTGCTCCGCTCCAGGGATTGGCCAGCATCAAAACTGCTGACAGGGAGCAAGACTTGATAGCGGTGAATCGGGTGTTGAAAAGATCCATATTGTTATCGTTCGGAAGGCAGACGCTGGAGCCTCCCCACTCGTTATCATATCGTATCATCCGGAAGTTTGATTTTTTCTGTATTCTCAATGTTGGATCGCCCAATAGTGTCAATCCGTAATAGTAACATTCTTCCCACCTCCAGAAACCACCGGCTGCTTGAGCCAGAAACCAGTCGATATACGCCTGGCCAATCGGCTTTTGATAGCCCAGGGACGGGTAAAAATCGTGACAGTATATCATGGCCCCTAAAGTTGTGTTTCCAATGGCTGCCAGGCCATAACTCGGACTGAAAATATACCATCCGGCCATGTAATCGGTCGTGGTATACCTGGCATTGGAGCAGGCACACAGAATGTAGAAATATGCTTTCGGGTCGATGGCGGGTATTTCCCAGCTTTCAGTATAGCTCCACTGGCCGGCAGGGTTTGTGAAGCCGTGGTGCACCGGGTTGGAATGAGCCCACAATTGAATTAATTCGTAAGGCTCGGTCAGAGTGTTTTCGTAGTGGGTATCCCAGGTTGTCCATGGGTCACTTATTGCCGTACATCCTCCAATGAACTCAGACTGGGGGATATTCAAATGATAGGTTAGGAAAACACAGTCGTCGTCGAGATAGGCCAGCCCCCGATGCGCCAATGGCGCCAGGCTACTCCGGTATAAGTGATTCTTGCGAAAGTAATTCTCGAGCAGTTCAATTTCGGACAAGCCGCTTGCAATCAATGGCGAGGCGGTTAGTCGTCCGATCCAAATCTCAGGAGCCCTATTGCCGGTGTGAAGATCATATAGACCGTCGACGTCCGTATCTTGAAACACGCCGTTCATATCCATATAGAAGAAATCGCAGGGGAATTCAAGGTGAAAAGGATAGGGCGGATCATAACAACCGTCTAGATGTCAACGCCGAAGCCCTCACCGGCCAGATCAAGCGCATGAAGCTCCAGACTGGCCTCGAGAGGTTCCCAGAGGTCAGCATTCACCATCACGGCTACCCGGGAACTGCTCCGAACGGAGCCCAGAGGATACTGGGAGTGCACATGCTCGGATTGAAGCGGCTCCGGGGCATCCCGGCCGGCCTTCCATTCGTTGTAGGTAAAGGGGCCTCCTTCGTCAAGGTCAATCCACCGAATCAGATCGTGGTGATTTGGACTGACAACCGCCCGAGCGCTCGACGCCTCCGAAGAGTTGCCCGCGTTTGAAACCGGGAGGGTGTTCTCGGTGCTCAGCGTGCTTCCAGGGACGATACATAGCCAGAGCAACGTGTGGACGACGACAACCGCCATACGGACCCCTCCGCTCCGGTTTGTCAGGGAAGCAGGAAGGAGCCAAAGATGACCCCGTCGTCTATCTATCCGAGATTTCCCATATAAGAGTCTCAAAAACACAACTAATCCCTTTCAACATCTGAATAGTTCAGAAATCTCTTCTAATTGTCAAGAGTCCACTCGTTTCCCCGAGTGATCGCTTCTCTGAACACAAAAATCACGGCCTTTTGCCGTTGCCAGTCTTCCTGAGACAGTTTCTGGGCAGACTCTCGCTCTCTGTCCCCACAGAAGACGATGTCTTTCAGTAACTTGCCACATCTACTTATACGGGTCTTTCGTATTCAAGTTGCAAATATGAGATTTAAAAAGCTGGTGTCGATTGTCTCTTATATTCTTTAGAAACAAGAAACCATACAATAAAAGGATTAAATCATTTTAGCCACTGGAAATCACTCTAGAGATGCCAAACTTCTGTAAACTTGAAGAGAAAACATCACATTTATCCATCTTTCTATCACTAACTTTTTCATTTTATTGCGGCTTATTTAAGAAAGACTCACTTATACTAACGGGAACTGGTTTCAAGCGGCCAATCCGCATGAGGATTTCATGGAACAACGATCTCGATACCAAAACCTCCGCCATCAAAAATATCACATAACGGGCATGACGAGCAACTCTGGCTCCGACCTTGATTAAGCTCTCTGGGAACGTCCTCGTTGACCACTCTTGTGCTGATTTGGGCAGCGACGGGCGACTTTTACGTAATTTTGGATCAAATAATCCCCCCATCTATTCATATCTTAAAGTATTAACCGGATTGCTCAAGGCCGCCTTCACCGCTTGAGAGCTCACCGTTATCAGTGCAATCAGCAACGCCAGGGCGCCCGCCAGAACAAACGTCCCCCACCCGACGTTTATCCTATAGGCATAGTTTTCCAGCCACCGGCTCGCGGCATAGTAGGCCACTGGCCAAGCGATTACATTGGCAATCAGAACCAGCAGCAAAAACTCCTTTGAGATCAATCGGACTAGTCCAGCCGCTGTTGCGCCGAGAACCTTTCTGATGCCGATTTCTTTTGTCCTGCGGCCCACAGCAAGGCTTGTAATGCCCAACAGACCCAGGGAGGCGATAAATATGGCGAAGAAGGATGAGTAGCCGAAAATGCTGCTCCATCTCTCCTCTGTGGCGTACTGACGGTTGAAATCCTCATCCAGGAAGTAGTATTCAAAAGGCAGGTCCGGGGCAATCTTCGACCAGGTGTCCCGGAGCACCCCGATTGTCTGCTGGACATCCTCCGGACTGATCTTTACCGCAATGTATGAGATAGGGTATCTCGGCGACATGTGCAATACCGCAGGCTCAACACCGGTGTGTGGCGAAAGATAATTAAAATCCCGAACCACTCCTACTATTGTGCCAATGTTATCTTCCAGCGCTCTGAGCGGGACTTTCACCTTTTTGCCCAGCGGCGACTGCAAACCGAATTTGTCGACGAAAGACTCGTTCACCAAGACGGAGTGCCTGGGGTCTGCTGGAAAATCCGCAGAGAGATTCCGACCCTGCAGAACTTCCATCCCCATGGTATGCAGGTAGTTCTCATCGACTCTAAATACATGGCAGCTAGCATCCACGTCACCGCACTCTGCGACAGTGGCCGTGTGTGTGCTGACTCTGCCCAGCGATTCGCCGGAACCGGCCATGCTCTTTATCGAAGGATGAGATCTCAGTTCGTTTCTCAAAAGTCCCAGCGCCTGTTCGCCATCAGCAGTTCCAGTCTTGATGACCACCACCTGGTCGTCTTCGAAACCCAGGTTCATGTTCTTCATGTGGTTCAACTGACGCGACATCAGCAGAGTGCAGATTACGAAGAATATGGAAAGCGAAAACTGAAGGACCACCAGCGAACGGTTGAAGACGCTTGGTTTGCCCACTCTGACCGATCCTTTTATGATCTCCGCAGGGTTGAATCGTGACAGATAAAGCGCGGGATAGCCTCCGGCAGCAACACTCACCAGCAGTAAAAGAGCCAGCAGTGTCGGCAGGATGGTCCAGTTTCCTAAGATGTCGATGGAGAGCTCGGTGTTTGCCAGTCCGTTGAAAACAGGCACAAGAACCTCCGCCAACACCAGGGCGATGCACAAGGCAACAATACTGAGAGCCAGCGACTCTCCCAGAAACTGCCCCATCAGTTGCTTGCGTCCGGCGCCCACGATCTTTCGAGTTCCGATTTCTCTGAGACGAGTCGAAGCCTGACCTGCGGCGAGGTTGGTAACGTTAATGCAGGCTAAGACCAGTATGAAGATCCCAATCCCCAGAAGCATGTATAGATATATGGGGTTGTTGGTCGGTTCAAACCTGTGACTTATGTGCGGATTCAGATGGATGTCCTCAAGCGGCTGGAGATGGAACCGGGCCCGATCCAGATCGTCACCGAAAATGGGTCTGAGATGCGTGTCCAGGAATCCGGGCAGCTTTTGCTCCAGCAATGAGGGAGAGGTACCCTTGGCCACCTGAACGTATGTCCGTGTGGTGAGCGCTCCCCAGTTGTCCTTCAGTTGCGGACTGAGGTCATCCAGGATAGCAGTATAAGGCAGAAGGAAATCGAACTTGATGGTGGAATTGTGTGGGACTTTCTTGACCACGCCCGTGACCACGAAGTCAACGAAATCATCCCCTCCCCTGATGGAAAGGGCTTTGCCCATTGGGTCACTATCTGCAAAGTACTTCTCTGCTGCGGCTTCGCTCAATATCACGGAATGCTTATCCTCCAGTGCCACACTCGGGTTGCCCTTCAGCATATCGAAGGAGAACATGGAGAGTACGTCCGAATCGGCGAAGAGCAAGAGTTGGCTAAACACTCTGCCATTGTGCTTCACTACCGTGGTTCGGTTCAGGAAGCGACTAAAGCGAATCACTTCAGGGTACTGGTCTGCTAAGGCAGGCCCCAGCGGAATCGGCGAGAGAGCGGAATAATCCCACTCACCGGTCTCCTCCTGGAAAGAGCCGACAAATCTGTAAATGTCATCTGAATTGTCGTGAAACGCATCAAAGGTTAGTTCCATGCGGACGTACTGGAAGATCAGAATGCATACGGCCAGCCCAATGGCCAGGCCCACGATGCTGATCAGCGAATAGCCCTTGTGCCTGACAAGGTTTCTTATCGCAACCTTGAGGTAGTTTTTCAACATCTCCCTTCCACCTCACTTAAAGGTTATCTCGACAAATCGATTATTCGTATCTCAATGTGTCAACCGGATTGGCCAGCGCTGCTCTTATTGCCTGGGAGCCTACGGTGATCAGAGTGATAATCAGGGTAAATAGCGCCGCCAGAAGAAAAGTTCTCAGGCCTATGCTTATGCGATAAGCGAACTCCTGCAGCCAGCGGCTCATGGCATAGTAGGCAACAGGCCAGGCGATGAGGTTCGCAATGGCGACTAAAAACAGAAACTCTCTGGATAGAAGTCCCACGATGCTGCCCACCGAAGCGCCCAGCACCTTCCGTATCCCGATCTCCTTGGTTCGTCTTTCCGCCGCGTAGGAGGCCAGTGCCAGAAGTCCCAGACAGGCGATGAAGAGCCCCAGAAAGGTGAAAACGGCGAATATCTTGCCCACCCTCTCTTCGGCCCGGTACTGCCGGTCGAAAGATGCGTCGAGGAAATAGTAGTCGAACGGATACTCCGGAAAAAGCTCCTGCCATTTCTCCTTGACGAAAGCAACAACCTGCTCTGCGCCTTCAGTTCTCACGGTAAGCGTCAGGTTCCGAAACATGCGGGGTCGATAGAGCATCACCAAAGGCTCCACCAGGGATTGTAATCCCCGGTAGTGGAAATCTCTCACCACGCCGATGATCTCCATCTCCTTCTCGTCGTAACAGCCCACCAGCCGCTTGCCGACTGCCTCCTGGGGTGAGGAGAAGCCCCATTGCTCCATGGCGGTCTGGTTAATGATATAGCCTCCCTTAAGATCGTCATCATTCTGCTTTCCGAAGGCGCTGCCGGCGAGAACTTCCATTCCGTATTGGGGGATGAAATCGTGATCCACATACATGTAGTTCATGGCCCGCAACTTCTCGTCGCTTTCCGTGGCCAGCTTGGTGGTCCAGCAAGACAGATGTTGGCCCGGCAACTGTGCGGAGGCGGTGGCACCAGCCACACCCGTGTGCCTGCGAAACTCCGTCTTGATTGACTCATAACTGTCTATGGCTCTGGCCGCGAGGCCCAGGCGGATCACCAGCTTCTGCTCTTTGTCGAAGCCCAGGTCCTTGTTCTTCATGAAATATATCTGTTGATATGCCAGCAGAGTCCCGATCACCAGGATGATGGAGACGGAAAACTGTCCCACCACCAATACCTTTCTCAAGGTGGTACCCCGACCGCCTGAACCGGATGTCCCTCGCAGGATGTCCGCAGGACGAAAGGCCGACAGGAAAAAGGCGGGATAGCTTCCGGAGGCTATTCCCACGACGATGGCCAGGCCGATTAAAGACAGCAGCCATCCGGGCTCAATCAGGTTGCCGACATGAAAACCGATGCCGGTAAGTTGATTAAACAAGGGTGAGACCAGTTCCACCAACACCAGAGCCACCAGCAGAGACAGACTGGATAAGACTACCGACTCCGAGAGGAACTGGGCTGCCAAGCGGAATCGCCCGGCACCCACCGCCTTCCTCAGGCCGACTTCCCTGGCCCTGCCGGCAAATCGCGCGGTGGTCAGGTTGGCAAAATTGATGCAGGCCAAAAGCAGGATGAAAAAACCCACGGTACAGAAGATGTACAGATAAAGCGGGCTGCCCGGTGGTTCCGTCTCACCGATCAGGTGTGAATGCAGGTGTATGCTGCCGACCGGCTGGAGGAAGAGAATCAGCGTCTCGCCCGATGCTTTCAGCTCTTTGCCCACGTGCCTCTCCGCGAAACCCTTCAACTGCTCCGAGAAGTTAACTAGGTCCGTGTTTGGAGCCAGCTTCACATAGGTGTAGAAATTGCCCAGGAACCACTCGTTAAGACCACCATATTCCAAGGCCTCGAGTGTGCTGAAGGATAGGAGTATTTCGTGTTTAAAGTGGCTGTTCTCCGGACAGTTGGCTGCCACTCCGGTGACCTCACAGTCAAGTCCTTGAATATTTAAGATTTGGCCCAGAGGGTGTTCGTCTCCGAAGTACTTCTCGGCGACGCGTTGAGATACAACCACGGTCATCGGCCTCTCCAGCGCGGTCTGGGAATCGCCTTCGAGTAAAGAGATGGTTAGAATTCGGGGGAGATCGGTCTCCGCAAACCAACTGTGCTCTTCGTAGAAGACCTTCTCATCCCGCTTGACCAGCAGGTTTCCCACCGGCATCGTTCGGGCAGCGTACTCTATCTGAGGATAATCTTCTTTAAGCGCAGGAGCCATGGGCGCGGAAGTCACCGCCGCAATTCTTCTCTCATTCTGGGATTGGCCGTCCTGCGCCACCCGAAATATGCGGTTACCGTCGAGGTGGTAGTTGTCATAGTTCAGTTCATATAGAACATAGTTAGCGATCAGGATACAACAGGCCATACCGATGGCCAAACCGACGATGTTGATCAGAGAATAGGCCTTGTTCCTTGCGGTGTGCCTCAGAGCCACTCTCAGGTAGTTGCGTATCATAATCGGATCTCCTCACAGCTTGTCCACGATCCATCCATCTTTAAGATAGATTATGCGATTGCCGTATGATGCGTTCTTCTCAGAATGGGTGACTTGAATGATCGTGGTCCCTTCCTTGTTCAACTTGCTAAGCAATTGCATGATCTCCTCTCCCTGGCTGGAATGCAGGTTCCCGGTCGGCTCGTCCGCCAGAAGCAATCTGGGCCTGGCAATGACCGCCCGAGCTACTCCCACCAGCTGCTGCTGTCCTCCGGAGAGCTGGCTGGGGAACAGGCCTTTCTTCCCCACTATCTGAAACCTGTCCAGGGTGTCACAGACCATGCTTTTCCGTTCTGCTGCCTTGATTTTCTTGTACAAAAGAGGTGTCTCCAGATTTTCGTACACGGTCAGATCATCGATCAGATGATAGCTTTGGAAGATGAAGCCGATGTGCTGTTTGTACAACTCAGACCGTTTCCTCTCGTTCAGCTTATGAACCTCCTGATCCAGAAAGCAATAAGTTCCCTCAGACGCCTCATCGAGCATCCCGATGATGTTGAGAAGGGTTGTCTTGCCTGCTCCCGAGGGACCCATGATGGTGATGAACTCCCCCTCGTTCACCTCCAGATCAATATTGCGCAGCACGAAGATCTTTCCGAACCCAGAAGGATACCATTTAGTGATGTTGGTCGTTCTTATCATCGGAGCGACTCCGGTTTTAGTCTTCGGCTCCCGAGAGCCTTTTTCCTTTAGATTAAGATTCTGTTCACTCATATCGCAACGTCTCCACTGGATTGGTTAGGGCAGCTTTCACTGCCTGAAAGCTTAGTGTCATTAGCGTAATCAAAAGCGCCAGGAGACCTCCCGCTACGAAGACCCACCACCCCAAGCTCGTTCGGTAGGCGAAATGCTCAAGCCACCTGTTCATGGCTAGGTATGCGAGAGGAGATGCGATCAGAATCGCGACCACAACCAGCATAACAAACTCCTTGGACATCATTCGAATTATACTGGTCACCGAGGCACCCAGCACTTTTCGGATTCCTATTTCCTTGGTGCGTTGCTCAGCCATAAAAGACGCCAGGCCGAACAAACCCAGACACGCGATGAAAATGGCCAGGGCGGTTCCATACCTTGAAAGACTGGCCAGTCGCAGTTCAGCTCGATATTCCCTCTTGTAGCGATCATCCAGAAAACCGTACTGAAACGTCCCAGCAGGTTCCAGTCGCTTGTATACGGTTTCGATGTAACTCAAGGCCTGCGAAGCGCCATCAGGCGCAATCCGGATATAGACGTAGTTGATGAAATCGTGGTAGATCAAGATCATCGGCTTTAGGGTTTCATACAGCGGCTCTAAATGGAAATCCTTCACCACTCCGATGATTCTTTTGTCATTGCCCCAGTAGCTGAATCTCTTCCCGATGGGATCTTTTATTCCCATCAGCTCAACCGCCTTTTCGTTCAGCACGATCCCGTCGACCATCTCAGACGGAAACTCCTCCGAGTAGAACCGGCCTTCAGCCATCTCCAGGCCAAAGGTTTCAGCATAGTCCAGCGACACCCAGTCAAAATGTATCTCCAGCCTTTGATTTGGATCCCTTCCGTCGAAGTCCCAGTTGTTGCCCAGCGAGCTGTTGATGTGCGTTATCCCTTGAGCAGCAGCGGTGACGCAGATGACTTTTGGATTTTTCTCCAATTCCTCTTTGAAGGTGGTGTAGTATTCTTTGATTCCCTGGGAAGCAAGCAGGTAGAGGACATTCTCCTTATTCAACCCCAAGTCTTTGTTGTTGATGTACGTTATTTGGCTGGAGATCACAATCGTTGCTATAATCAAAACCAGGGAGAGTGCAAACTGGAACACCACCAAGATGCGTCTTAGCTGAAGAGCACCTCTGCCTGATTTCAGATGACCTTTCAAGACCTTCACCGGCTGGAAGGCTGAGAGATATATGGCTGGAAACATTCCGGAGAGGACACCCGTCAATATGACTATCGCCAGCAGGCCGACGATGAGCACAGGATTCGAATAGACTAAGGAAAGCTCCTTGCCCGCCCGGTAGTTGAAGACCGGCAGCAAGAATTCGGCAAACGCCACCGCGGCCGCAGCTGCAATCAGAGATAACAGGATTGATTCTCCAAGAAGCTGCTTGCCAAGTTGTGCCCGATTCGCTCCAACCACCTTTCGCAGGCAAATTTCCTTGGCCCGGTTCACCGACCTCGCCGTGGAGATATTGATGAAGTTCATGCATGCGATGATTAAGATCATGGCTGCGGCAAGCGCAAAGATATACACATAGTCAATTCTTCCACCGGCCCAGCCCAGCGGATAGAGGTGCGCTTTAGTCACCGGATGGAGGAACATAGTGTGTGGACATTCCGCAGTTCCCTTCTCCTGCTTGTAGAGATCGCTGCAGAAGAAATCTATCTTCTCTCCTACCTGTTGGTAAGACGCCGGTTCCTCAAGAAGCACAAAGGTGACATAGTCGTTGCCCAGCCATTCGTCGATGTCAAAACCCAACTCCCTGAGAAGCCCAAATGGCGCCAGGCACTCGAATTGGAGGGTGGAGTTATGGGGAACGTCCTGCATGATCCCAGTGACCGTTAGCTCGACCTGCTCGTTAAGTCTCAGCACCTTGCCGACCAGCTGATTCTGACCAAAATACTTCCGTGCCATAGTTTCGGTAAGCAGAATGGAGTGCGGATCATCAAGGGCCGTGGCAGGATCGCCCTGATTCAAAGGAAAGCTGAACATGGTGAGAAACGACGGATCGACAAAGTATATCTCTTCCTGGAATGTGTTTTTGTCGTATGCCAAGGTATAGAAGTATTCGCGAAACCTTGCATACTCGGATATCTCCGGGATGTTCTCTTTCAGCAGGGGACCCAGCGGTGCTTGCTGGGTCGGTATGGTCTGTTGACCGGTTTCCAGCTTCTGGGTCAAAGCGATCAGATGAAGCCGATCTGCGTTTTGGTGGAATCTGTCGTAGCTCAGCTCATCCTGAATCCACAGAAGTATGAGAATGGCACATGCCATCCCGATGGCCAGTCCGGCGACATTGATGATCGAGTACCCCTTGTGTCTGATGATGTTCCTTAAAGCGACTTTCAGATAGTTTCTAAACATGACCCAATACCTCAAGGAATTGGTCCTTGTATGCGCTATTCATATCTCAACGTCTCCACTGGATTGGTGAGAGCGGCCCTGATGGACTGATAGCTGACCGTGACAATGGCGATTCCCACCGTGAGAGCAGCGGCGATCACAAAGAGCACTGGGTTCATCTCGACTCGATACGGATAATCCTGCAGCCAATTGCTCATAAGATAATAGGCCACCGGCGCGGAGATGAGGTTGGCCACCAGAACCAACAGCAGGAATTCCTTGGACAGAAGTTTTGCTATGCCTGGCACCGTGGCTCCCAGGACCTTGCGGATGCCTATCTCCTTGGTTCGCCGCTCGGCCATGAAACAGGCCAATCCGAAAAGCCCCATACAGGAGATGGCTATGGCGATAATGGCGAAATACAATAGCGTATCTCTAGCAACTCTCTCCCCGTAGTAGAAGTATTCGAAATCGTCATCCAGGAAGTGATACTCAAAGGGGTACCCGGCACCGAAGTCATTCCAGAATGTGCCCAGATATTCTATGGCTTCATGAGTACGTAGAGGATCGATTCTGGCAAAAAGCTTCCAGTTGGTACGTTCAGGCTCCAAATAGATGACCAGCGGGCCGACCGTCTGATCCACCGGCTTGAAATGAAAGTCTTTGACGACTCCCAACACCACATAATCATTGCCATATTGCGATAGTCTCCTGCCCACGGACGATTCAAATCCCATGATTTGGGCAAAGGCTTCATTTATGACGACAACATCCCTTCGGCCAGCAGAGATCTCCGGGGAGTAGAAATCACCTTCGGCCATCTCCATGCCTAATGTCTTGAGGTAATCATAGCCCACCCCCAGGTAAGTCACCAGCGGGTTGACGTTGGGATCCCTACCCTCCCACTCCCAGTCCTCGCCGTTCCAGTATATACCGGAGGGGGAGTGGGTGGACTTGGTCACCGACAAAAAATACGGGTTGGCCAGAAGCTTGGCTTTCATGGCCTCGAAGTTGCGCTGAACCTCCGCGTACATTGGCAAATAGACCAAGTTTTCTCTGTCAAAACCGACGTCCTTGTTTTCCATGTAATTGTGCTGCCTGTAAATCACTAAGGTGCTTATGATCAGGACCAAAGAGACAGCAAACTGACACACCACCAGAATTCTCCGAGGCCAGGGACGTTTGCCTTCACCCACTTCTGAGCCCTTGAGCGTTTTGACTGGTTTGAATGCCGAAAGCAACAAGGCCGGATAGCTGCCTGCCAGGATGCCGGTCACAATGGCAATGGAGATTACCCCCATGATGACAGTGACGTCATTAAAAAGATCGAAAGAGAGAGATTCACCCATCAGGTGGCAAAAGGGAACAAGAAGCAACTCAACCAGAAGCAAACCGATGAGGCCGGCTACCAGCGCATGCATGATGGATTCGCCGAAAAACTGCTTGATGAGTTCTTTTCGGCTAGCACCCACCACCTTTCGCAGTCCCACCTCTCTTGCCCGTCTCCCGGAGCGAGCCGTCATCAGGTTAACGAAGTTGATGATGGCTATGCCCAGGATCAACAGGGCGATTATTACGAACCTTTTCACCGCAGTTATGTATCCACCCTCTCCGCTGATCCAATGGAGATGAAGCTTGGAAAACGGGAACAGGTAAGGCTCCAGGTTGGAGTCGGCCTTGGATCGTTTAACTCGGCCTCTGATCTTCTCGCTGACAGCCTGATAGTCTACTCCTTTCCTTAGCTGCGCCATGGTGTAAAAGCAACAATTGTACCAGGTATCCGTTCGGTCGGTGCGGGTTAGCACGTCGGCTAAGCCTATGGGCGACAGGAAATCAAACCACAGGATTGAGTTGTTGGGCATGTCTCGGGCAACTCCGGTGACAGTGACATCGCATTCGTTGTCGATTCTCAGAATTTTGCCGAGGGGGTCCTCATCGCCGAAATACTTTGCAGCCATTTTCTCGGTAACGATAATGGAGTAGGGATCAGATAAGGCAGTCTGGGGATCACCTTTGACCAGAGGGAAGGTGAACATCTGGAGGAAAGAGGGATCCACCATTTTTATTCTTTCGGTAAAATGATTCTGCCCATGCTTCACCAATGCGGAATGTCGGTAGTATCTGGTGGCATTTACGATCTCGGGATAGTCCTCTTTGAGGGCTGGCGCCAAAGCCGGAGGTGACCCGATTGCCGGGGTAACCTCACTGCCCAGTTGATACCAGACGGGGACCCAATAAAGCTGGTCGATGTTTTCGTGAAACCTATCGTAAGTAAATTGGTAGCGGGCCCAGAGGAGTATAATAATGCATACCCCCATCCCGATGCCCAATCCAGCGACGTTGAGAAGCGAGTAGCCTTTGCCCCTTATCAGATTTCGGATGGCCATCTTCAAGTGATGTTTCAGCATAGTTTCTCTCCTCTTACTCACACCTCAAGGTTTCCACCGGATTGGTCAGTGCAGCCCGGATGGCCTGATAGCTGACTGTAAGGACCGCAATCAGCAAGGTCAACAAACCGGCAACGGCAAACACCGTCGCATCCAAACCTGTCCTGTAAGCGAAATTCTCCAACCAACGACTCATCACCAGGTAGGCTATAGGACTGGCGATCAGAGCGGAAATCACCACCAGGAAGGCAAACTCCTTCAGCAGAAGCCGGACGATGCAAAAGACTGTGGCCCCCACAACTTTCCTAATTCCTATCTCCTTCTGTCGCCGAGCCACGGCCAGCGAGGCCACGCCGAAGAGCCCCAGGCACGCCACCAGAAGTGAAAAGGTCGAAGCATATTTGACGATATGTTCCCACCGCCTTTCGGCGGCATACTGTTCGGCCACCTGATCATCCAGAAAGGAGTATGAGAAAGGGAGACCATAGGCGGTCTCTTTCCAGGTCTCCTCCAGCAGGGCTATTGTGCCCGCCACATTGTGGGATTTGATTCGAACCGCTATCTCCCCTATGCTGGATAACCAGCCGGTGCCAGGGAGGTTCAAAACCAGAGGCTCGATTTGCCTTTGAACAGGGTAGAAGTGGAAATCGTGCACCACGCCGATCACTCTTTTCTTTTCAAATCCGAACGGAAGCTGACGGCCCAGGGCGTCTTCCCAGCCGAATGCCTCTGCGGCAGCCTGATTGATCAAGACCGAGCCTGAGGCATCGGAAGGAAATTCCCGCGAGAAGTCACGCCCTTCAACTAAGTTGATGTTGAGGGTCGACAGGTAATCGTAATCGACAAAATTTGTATAATAGAACGGCCGCGTATCAGGTTCACGACTGCCTGGAGACTGACTTATGTTTTCGCCGAAGTTTACACACAGCCCCGAGCCCTCACCGGTGTATACACGCAACCAGTAACTCCCCAGAGGAAAAGAATAGGCGGTGACGCTGAGAACCTCCGGACGAGCGGAGAGCTCGCTGCGGAATCTGTCCAGTACAGCCGCAGATGTCTCTCCGGTTGCATCCACCGGGATGGTCACCACCCACCGCCGATCATAGCCCAAGTCGCGTCCTGCGATGAAACTCATCTGCTTGGAAATGGTCAACGTGGCGATGATCAGGAGTATGGAAAATATGAATTGAACCACAACCAAAGCCCTGACCAGCCCACTCTTGCTGCTGACCGCGGAGCTGCCCTTCAAGGATATGGCTGCAGGAAATCGTGACTGATAGGCTGCTGGATAAGCTCCGGCAATAACGCTGCTTAAGATCACCAACAGCGACAGCGCCGGAATCAGAGTCCAGTTGGACCATAGATCCAGAGTGAGCTTTCTCTGAGAGAGCTCACAGAATATAGGCAGCATCAGCTCCACCAAGACCAGGGCAATCAGCATGGCTCCCAGACTTATCAGCAGAGCCTCGGTCCAGAATTGCCTCATCAACTGACGTCTATCCGCACCGACTGCCTTCCTGATTCCCACCTCGCGGACTCGACCGGCCGCACGTCCCACGGTCAAGGTGGTGAAATTGATACCGGCAATCAGCAGAATGGCCAGCGCGATTCCCGAGAGAACGTAGGAATACATGGGATCGCTGGTCGTTCCCGTCACTCCTTCATAAGCCGGGTTCAGGTGAATGTCGGTCAAGGGCTGCAACCGATGGGATAACTTGTCGTCGTTGCTCAACCGAATCCCCGCGGTAAGTTGGGCTATGTGACGGGTTAGCTTGGCAAGGAATCCCTCAACGTCGGTTCCCGGCTGGAACTGGACGAAAGTCTGAGGACTGCTGTTGTCCCAGTCGGTAAGGACCCCCTCCGGGTAGATGTGTTTGGTCTGTTCGAAGGGAACCAGAAAATCAAAATCCACACTGGAATTATCCGGCGGAGGCTGAGTCACGCCGGCGACCGTGAATTCCACTGCAGTCTCATCCAACTGGATGGTCATTTGTTGGCCCACAGGATTGGCATCCCCGAAGTACTTCCGGGCAATCTCGGTAGTAATCACCAGGGAGGACAGATCGGAGAGAACCCTCTGGTTACCCCCACCCAGCACCGGGAAGCTGAACATCTCCAAGAAAGCCGGATCGACAAACTGCAATGTTTCGCTAAAGGATTTATCCCCGACTCGGACAACCTGCTGCGAGCCCACGATACGGGCAGATCGGAGCACCTCCGGGAAATCAGCTTCCAGAAGAGGGCCTAGCAGCCCGCAGGTGCCTGGTTCTGCGCTGGGGGTGCCATCCGGCGACGTACGCACCTGGATCAGCCGGTATATGTCATCTGATTTGACGTGGAATCTGTCGTAAGACAGTTCGTTTTGAACGTAAAGGAAGATCAGAATGCAACAGGCGATTCCTGCCGACAGACCTACCACACTTATCACCGTATATAGCTTTGACCGAATCAGATTGCGGTAGGCTACTTTGAAATAATTTCCGAACATCGTCACCACCTATCTCTCCTACTCGTATCTCAAGGTTTCCACCGGATTGGCCAGGGCGGCCCGGATTGACTGATAGCTGACCGTTGTGACTGCAATAATCAACGCTGCCACACCTGCCGCCAAGAAAATCCACACATCCAGACTGATCCGGTACGCATAGACTTCAAGCATCCTACTCATAGTGAAATAGGCCAACGGCCAGGCGATCAGGTTAGCCAGCAACACCCATTTGCCAAACTCCCTGATCAGCGAGAAGGTGATCTCAAAAACCGTGGCTCCCAGCACCTTGCGAATCCCGATCTCTTTGGTGCGTTGCTCAGCGGTGAAGGATGCCATACCGAAAAGCCCCAAACAGGCGATAAACAGCGCCAGAATTGTAAATGAGTTGATTATCTTCCCCATGCGCTGATCGGTTCTGTACATTCTGTGTATGTTCTCATCCAGAAACTGATAGTCAAATGGTATTCCGGGAAACAGCCTTCCCCAGGCAGTCGTCAGTGAACTGATGGAAAGGGAGATATCCCCGGGTTTCATCTTCACCAGAAGATACCGCAACATGTCGGGCCGGTGCTGAATGGCCAGTGGTTTGATTTCGGAATGAAGCGAGCTGAAGTGAAAATCTTTCACCACTCCCACGATGCTGGAACCCAGGACCTCTTTCCCCAGGGGTGATTCCATCCCCATGGCCCGAACAGCAGCCTGATTGACCACCACGCTTGCGGACGTATCCGACACAAATCGCTGCGAGAGAAACCGGCCTTCGGCCATCTCAATTCCCAGGGTCGTGGCAAAATCCCAATCGGCAAAGAGACGATGGATCAAAATCTCTCCTTGGACTTGCCCATCCCCCCATTCATGGATCAACGTGGACATGTGCAAACCGGCGGGGGGACTGGATACTGCCGAGATGCTGGCCACTCCTTCGGTTTTGGACAGCTCACTTTTCAGTAACTCGGATTTTCTGGGACTGTTTCCCTTCAGGTTGATGCAGAGCACCCGTTCTTTATCAAATCCCAACTTCTGATTTCGGATGAAGTGAAGCTGCCGGCCGATCACCACGGTTCCGATGATCAGAGCTATGCTCAGCACAAACTGCATAGATACCAGAAGCTTTCGTAAGACCGCCCCTCTCGCACCCGATCTTAAGGATCCCTTTAGCACGCTCGCCGGTGCCAGGGAAGAAATGAAAAGCGCTGGATAGCTGCCGGATATGGTGCCCGTGGCAATGGCCGTGCCCAGAAGAATGAGAATCACCGAACCATTTTTCATCAGGCTGAACGAAAGCTGCTTGGTCGAGAGATCGTTGAACAGAGGAAGGAAGATCTCAACCAGAAGCAAAGAGAGGCACAGGGCAACCAGTGAAACCAGAATCGACTCCCCGAAGAACTGGAGTACGATCTCCTTGCGGCTGGCTCCCACCACTTTTCTTAGACCCACCTCCTTGGTCCGTTTTCCCGCCCGGGCGGTGGCTAAATTCATATAGTTGATGCAAGCGGTCAGTAGAATTAAAGTGGCTATCAGCGAGAATATGTAGAGGCTGGATTTGTCGCCGGAAAGATGAATGTCGGTCACCGGTTTAAGCGAAAGCTCGACGATGGCGTCCTGATCGTGTCGCTTGATCGTTCCGGCGATCTTTTTGGACAACAGGGCCAAGTCCGCATTCTCGGCCAGCAGCACGTAGGTTTTGTGAGCGAACTGGCCCCAGCCCTCGATATCCAAGCCGAATTCTTTTACGGTCTCAAATGGCACCACCAGATCGAATTGCAGGTGTGAGTTGCTGGGAACGTTTTGGATGATCCCTGTAACTGTCAGATCTACCCGATCGTCAACCTTCAGGATTTTTCCGACGGGATCCTCATCGCCAAAATACTTGGCCGCGGCTCTCTCGGTAATTACTACCAAGTTCGGCGAGGAGAGCGCCTGACCCGGTTCTCCTTTGACAAATAGGAAGCTGAACATGGAGAAGAAGGAGGGATCCGCAAACGTCAGTCCATCTTCGCCAAAAGAGTTGCCGTCTGATCGGACGATCAGCCCGCCCATGGTCCGGTATCTGGCCGCATCGACGATTTCAGTAT
>SMTZ1_10003773_pt1 | contig 17078 bp, 13 predicted proteins | sample DeeMarSWOR136_30_FD_25667 | JGI IMG/M metagenome (IMG submission 25667)
ATTGAGACAAGTGCCGCCTAAAGGCCCCCGGTCTACCAGAGCCACCTTTAGACCGTGCGATACCGCTTCATCTGCAAGAAGCGCTCCAGACCCAGATCCAACGACGATAACATCGTATTTCTTCATTTTAGGGCCTCCTTTACTTATCTCGAAAATCGATCCTGCTAAAATGTTAGACCCTTATCATGGTCTCCGTCAACGTCAGCCGCTTCAGCTCGCTCGCTTGGCGGCAGCTATTGACATTTGGGGGAGAAATAATTTACGCTTCACACCAGAAAGGAGACAAACCAATGCAAGCATATTGTGTCAAGTGCCGTGCTAAGAGGGAGATGAAGGATGCTAAGGCGATAACCATGAAGAACGGTAAACCAGCGACTCAAGGCGTGTGCCCCGTATGTGGCACCAAGATGTTTAGAATAGGGAAGAGCTGAAGACGCGCTTCAATCAGCTTCTTGCCGGGAATGCTGGCGCTCACGCCGGTCCACGTGCTTGGAGATGGCATATCTCTGGCAGGGCAACCAGCAATGTGCCAGGGCATGCTTTCCTGCCAGTGGTGCACTTGACAGGGCACTCAGCAACAGCTATACTTGGTGGTAGAATTGAATATGGGGTGAAAAAGGCAAATCCATCGAAAGATGGAGATGCAAAGTCGCAGATCTGCAGCATGTAAATGAATGATGGCTGAGCTGCTGGTGAGTTGGAGAGCTTGACAAAACCTTGCGTGGCTACCGCGCAGGGTTTTAATTATGGGTCTAAGGCGAAAGGCAACATAGTTTCTTTTGGGAAGGGGGTGCTGCTATAGGAGAGTTCGAGGATAGAGCTAACATGTTACGCGCAAAAGAGAGAGTAAATGGAGTATTTCTAAACCGGAAATACAAATACCAAGAAAGATAGGAGGATAGGAGAGTAAAAATGCCATACGGGAGAACACTGTACGACTTTGACGAGAAAAGGGATGGGCGAGTTTGCTGGTATTCCACGGCGCAATGGGCCACCCCTCTATTCCGGCCACTCTATCTTGAATTTTACGAAGTGATCATGTGTCAGGGGATGAAGACTGGCTTTGAGGACATCGTGTGTTGGCCTACGTGCAGGGGCTGGAACATCAGAAATCTGAACGGCATGACCTACTTGACGGGGATTGTGGTAACCGATGAGGAGGCGAGCAAGCGCGAGCCCATATTCAGAGAGAAAATGGCTCCGGTCATAGATGACCCCTTAGGATTTTGGGAAGTCTATAAGGCGCAGTTAAAGCAAATCTATGATGACCACATCGGGTTCGATGTCGAGAATGCAAGCGAGATCAAGCTCGGCTATTACTTCTACGAGTGCTGGTTCGCCAGCGGTAAGATGCAGGAGATCCACATCGCACTTGCGGGAATCTATATGGCAATGATTAGCTTCTTTCAGACTATCTGTGCCGATTTAGCTGGAATCGTTCCCTCTGACCCCAGGTTTGGCAAGCTGATGTCAGGGTTCGATACCATGTTGTTTCGGGCCAACAAGGGATTAGCCGATCTTGCTAGCCGTGCTATAGATTTGGGGCTCCAAGACCTTTTCAATACCCTGAAGCCGGAAGAGGTTCTCTCCGCGCTCGAGGAAAGCGATACTGGAAGGAAGTGGCTCCGAGAATTCCAGGCCTATCTCGAGGTTTATGGCACAAGGGGAGTTCGGATGCAGGACTTCACCACCACCTGGCTTGAAAAGCCGAGCCTGGCCATTCCGGATATCAAGCGAATGATGGCAGTTGGAGGGGTTCATGCCCCGGATATGGTGCGGGAGGACTTGGCTAAGGAAAGGGAGGAGACAGCGAAGGAAGTCCTCGCCCTGGTTCCCTCAGAGCAAAGGGATTGGTTTGAAAAGCTGATGAGGTTTGCCCAAGCTTCCAACTTCTGGATCGAGGACCACGCTGTCTATGGCGATTACTATTCCTATTACCTCGCCAGACGCGCTGCTCTGGCATTGGGGAAGAGCTATGCTCACAGGGGTGTGCTTGATGACCCTGAGGACATATTCTTCCTCCATCACAATGAAGTGGTATTTCCAAGCTTGCAGGTCAGACATATAGTTCCTGATTTGCGCCCCCTGGTGAAAAGTCGCAAGGAGGAGTGGGAGGCTCTGGCAAAAGCTGAGCATCCGATCTTCATTGGCGATATAAGCCAACTACAAGAGCTGCTAGTCAAGGATCCGATGTTGGCTATCGGAGCCGCTATGCCTATTGCCAAACCTGAGGATGTGGGGGCAGACGTTGTTGGTGCCACCGGAGCCCCGGGGGTGGTGGAGGGAATAGCCCGGGTGATACTGTCATTCGATGATCTGGCGCAGCTTCAACCCGGTGAGATCCTGGTTACCCCATTTACTGCTGTTCCCTGGACACCTTCCTTTACCATAATCAAAGGGCTGGTGACAGATATAGGGGGTAATGCCTGTCATAGCACAATAGTGGCTCGAGAATTTGGAATACCCGCTGTTACCGGCACTCAGATTGGCACACAGAAGATCAAGACCGGCGATAGGATCAGGGTTGATGGCAACTTGCTCCGGGTTTACATCCTCGAGAGGGCATGAGCGAGAGTATTACCGTATATACTTAAAGGAGGCCGAAGAACCGTAGACTCGGTGCTGATGGCGGCTTCACAAATAGAACCGCCCGGGATAATCTTGGAAAGGGTAAGGCGATTGTGATAACAGAGAGCATCGCAGAGCGGATAGTCCATCTAAGAAAGCGTGTCACTGACGTCCCTGAGGTTAGCGTCCAGAGAGCGCGTTTGCTCACAGAGTCATACCAGGAAACCGAAGGGGAACCCATGGTCATCAGAAGGGCAAAGGCGCTGAAAAAGATACTATCCGAGATCAGCGTCATCATCAACGATGGGGAACTCATTGTGGGCTCCTTTACCGGCCTGCCAAGTCGCGGCTCCTTGGTATTGCTCGACTATTCCTCCGACTGGATAGAACAGGAAATGGCTGACCTGCCTCAGAGGAGCTACGACAGATTCCATATGACTGAAGAGAGCAAGGAACAGCTCAGAAGCATACTCCCCTACTGGCATGGGAAGACAGTGAAGGACAAGGCACTTTCGCTCATGGGGCCAGAGGGCAGAGCGAGGTACGAAGAGCTGTGGGAGGTTACCAGCAACGATATGATGCTGGGCGGTCAAGGCTTTGCTCATGTCTCGGTGGATTATGAAACGGCGATAAATGAAGGATTGGAGTCCATCAAGAGAAAAGCCGAGCTTAAGTTGGCGGGCATGACAGCACAGGAACGCACGCAACCAGAGGCCGACTTCTACCAGGCAGTCATCATCGCTTTAGAAGCACCGATAATACTTGCCAATAGATATGCAAATTGGGCTCGTGAGTTGGCAGAAAGGGAGGCTGACGGGCAGCGCAAGAGGGAGCTGAGGGAAATCGCTGACATTTGCGAGCGTGTTCCGGCCAAACCAGCCCGAAGCTTCCATGAGGCACTGCAATCGCTCTGGTTTGTGCAAATCGCACTGCTGAATGAAGCATACGGCTACGCATTCGCACCCGGCAGGCTGGACCAGTATTTGTTTCCATTTTTCAAGGCGGATATCGAGAATAGGGAGCTCGACAAGCCAAAAGCCAAGGAGTTGTTGCAGTGCTTATATATCAAGTTTAACGAATTAACGCTGCTAATCAAACGAAGCCTTGCTGAGTACTTTGCTGGGTTTCCTGAAACGCAGTTGGTGGTGCTAGGCGGCGTGGATGCCGAAGGAAGAGATGCCACGAATGAGCTATCGCACCTATGCCTCGAAGCGGACAGTGATCTCGGTTTGCCTCAACCGGAGACTGTTATCAGAGTTCATAAGCACATGCCAGAGGATTTCTTAATGGAAGCATGCCAAGCGGCGAAGAAACACCGCGGCAAATTGAAATTCATCGGCGACGATGTGGCGATACAGATGAAGCTTCACGCGGGCTATCCTCTCCGCGATGCCAGAGACTATGTTCTTGTCGGCTGTTTTGAAGCCTTCGTTCCGAGGATGTCGCATGATGTTGCTGGTGGTAAGCTGAACTTGCTCAAATGCCTGGAGTTGGCTCTCAACAATGGTGTTGATCCCACTTCAGGGAAACAGCTTGGCCCAGAATCGGGCGACCCCGCATCGTTTACATCGTTCGAAGAGGTAGTGAATGCCTATGCAAGGCAGGTGGACTCCTTTATGGACCACGTTGTGGCATACAATAGCGCCATCTTAGCAGCACACAGCGAGTGGGCTCCTACTCCATTTCAATCTGCGCTCATTCAAGGATGCCTTGATCGAGGTCTCGACTGCACCGCAGGTGGAGCTTTGTTCAGTGGCATCTGGTTTTCTGCACTCGGAGTGAGCAATGTGGGTGATTCGCTGGCGGCAATAAAGAAACTCGTCTTCGAGGAAAAAGCCATTTCTATGACGGCGCTAGTAGACGCCTTGAGGCACAATTTTGAAGGGTACGAAGACCTGGAAGCGATGTGTCAACAGGTAGCCAAGTTTGGCAATGATGACGATTACGTGGATGAGCTGACCAGACAGGTGGTGGCGATGTTCTGTGATTCGTATCAAAGGCAGCATCCTATTTGTGGAAGAAAGTGCATAGCATCCATAGGGACAACCACCGCTCATATACCCATGGGGGCAACGGTCGGCGCTTCAGCAGAGGGAAGAAGAGCCGGAATGCCACTAGCGGATGGAGGCCTTTCACCGGCACAGGGCAGAAACATAAATGGTCCCACAGCAACGTTCAAGTCGGTAGCCAAAGCACAATACCCGGGGATGATGTGTGGTTCAGTACTGAACATGAGATTCAACCCAGACGCTTTGAAGGACGAGGTTGCGCTGAGAAAGTTTGCCGCCCTTATTCGAACGTACTTTGAGCTCGGCGGGTACCATGTCCAGTTCAACATTGTAGATACTGAGACTCTAAGAGAGGCGCAAAATGCCCCAGACAAATACAGAGATCTGCTGGTAAGAGTAGCGACATGGACCGCCCGCTTCGTTGAATTAAGCCCTGAAGTCCAAGACGATATCATACACAGGATCGAGTTTCAGGGCACGTAGTATTGTACTGGCTTTGCCTGCCTGGCCCGTGGAATATCCGCGCAAAGGAGACAAATTAAGACAGGGTTAATAGGCCAAGTGGCGCTGGTAACCGGTTCGAGTCGGGGGATAGGGGCGGCTTGTGTTAAGGCATTGGCAAGAGAAGGGGCATCAGTCGTTGTCAATTATCGCGAAGATGAGCACGGCGCGAGAAGAGTACTGGAAGAGATCAGATCCGGTGAAGGCAAGGGCATAATTGTACAGGCAGACGTCAGCAGAGAAGAGAATGTTCGCCGTATGGTAAGCCAAACGGAGGATACTTTTGGCAAAGTTGATATCCTGGTCAACAACGCTGTTGCCCCACCCCTGAGCAAGAACTTCCTCGATATTACGTGGGAAGAGGTGCTGCTAGAAATTGATGTGATCGTCAAAGGCGCCATGCAACTATGTCAAATGGTGCTACCGGGCATGATCGAGAAGGGGCGGGGTAGAATAATCAATATCGGCTCAACTCAGCTTTCGTATCCTACTCACCAAGTTCACGGTTACACCATGGCCAAAGGCGCTCTCCTTGCTCTGAGTAGAGCGCTTGCTGTTGACTTCGGCCAGCATGGGATTACCGTGAACTATATACTGGTAGGGTACATAGAGACTGACCTTCATGATCGGTGGAATGTCCCCGAGGGCGTGATCGAGCGTCAGGCAGGGCTGCAGGCGATAAAGAGGATTGGCACGCCAGATGATGTAGCAGCCGCAGTGGTATTCTTCGCTTCAGAGTCGTCGTCCTTTTTAACCGGTTGTGCCCTGTACGTAAGTGGGGGGAAACAATTCGGGGCAGTATGAAAACGGAGCAGTTGGAAGCTGCTGAAGAAACTGGGGTGGTAACCGCGATTCATCGAGGGTCTTTTGTGGATGGTCCTGGTATCCGCACCACCATATTCATGAAAGGGTGTCCCCTGCGGTGTCTTTGGTGCTGCAATCCAGAGTGCCAGGAATACCAACCGGAAGCCAACAGGCTGTTTCCACGGAAAGGTGAGAGAGTCTTTGGTACGCGCATGAAAGCGAGCTCAGTTATAGATGTAGTCAGAAGGGACATACCCTTCTATCGCAGTTCAGGTGGCGGTGTCACAATAGCTGGTGGGGAACCGACGGCACAGCCAGAATTTGTCCTCCAGTTGATCAAGATGTGCCAGCAGCTGGGAATACATGTCGCCTTAGACACCTGTGGCCATACAATCAACGAGCAGGCCTCGATGGCGTTAGAGCAAGCAGACCTGCTCTTGTTTGATCTCAAGGTTATCGATCCTGGTGCGCATCTTCAATATACTGGAAGCTCGAACGAGCTGATCTTAGCAAACCTTAAGCGGCTGGCCGAGCTCGACAAGGCAGTAATCATACGCATCCCCCTCGTTCCAGGGTATACCGACACGATCCAAAACATCGCCTCCATTGCCCAGTTTCTGGCTGGGATCGACAATTGGATGCCAAAACAGATTGATCTCCTGCCCTACCATAAAGGCGGGCTTATTAAGTATGAGATGCTCGGCAGAAAACCTGCCATTAACGCTGGCCTCGATCCCCCCAGCCAAGAGCATATCCTGCAACTCAAACAAAACCTAGAAGTCAGTGGATTTCGAGTACAAATTGATGGGGGATAGGGTTATTATAAACTATGGTAAAACCATGGAAATTGCCCCACGGATCAAATAGAAAACAAAGGAGTCTCAATGCCAGCAGAGGAGTTTAAGTACGACTATTGGACTCAAGGAAGATTCGAACATCCGGGCCAGTTTATATCATTAAGGGAGCGTGATCGGAGGTGGGATAAGATTCGTGAGGAGATGAGCAAACTGGGACTGGACTGCATCTTAGCCTATTGCGGACCAATGGGCTGTTTCCTTTCCGGCATGGCTCGCTATATCACCAATTGCCACGGGTTTAACGATGGCTGGGTTCTCCTACCCATAAAGGGAAATCCGGTGCTGTTTCCCTGGAATGAGAATATAGAAGAGCTGGCGAAAAGACAGGTGTGGCCTGGCGTGGATATAGCGATCGGGGGAACTGTCGGCACCTGGGCGGTGGCAAACCAGGTCAAAGAATACGGCTACGAAAAGGGTACCATAGGGATTGTTGGGCTCTCCGACTACCACGTTATGGAGGGCTGGGTGCCTTATACCTCCTATATGAACCTGCAACGGTTCCTGCCTGAGGCTGAATTCAAAGATGCAACTACTATGATTTCGGATATTAAGATGATCAAGAGCGAAGAGGAGATCCAGCTTATCGAGAAAGCCTCGGATATAGCCGATAAGGCTATCGAGGCCATGGCAAAGCATGCCAAGCCCGGGGTTATGGAGCACGAGCTGTGGGCTATAATAATGTATACTGTAATCAGCCTCGGCGGCGATGCCAGTTGGACGGGGTCGCAGCATCTTATGACCGTGGGCGATTGGCTCTGGCAAGCCTATGCTGTCCCTCAGCACCACATGATCAAAAATGGCGATGTCCTACTGACGGAATTCTATCCCAGATATGCAGGCTATCTATCTCATCCCCATCAGCCCATCCTTTTCGGTAATGTCCATCAAGACTATGAGAGGTGCTACCAAGTCCTTTTGCAGTCGATCAAGGAAGGGCTCAAGGTCTTGACGCCAGAGCATACCTGGATAGAGGCGGGCGAGGCCTTTGCGCGACCAATTAGGGAAGCCGGTATGTATTCCGTTATTCCTATGGCAGCGCACGGGATCGGCATAACCATGCCTGAGCCACCGTGGATTCCGATGTCGGGGGTGGAGAGGAGGAAGACCAAGCCTGAACACCCGGGTCTATGGGTTGAGGCAGTGCCTGAGCTTGAGTTCATGTGGAAGAAGAGCCAAGATCTGTTGAACCGGAAAATCGAGCCCGGTGTCGTGCTCACTATTGAGCCCAGAGCGGTCATCGGTGAGGAGCATAGAGGGCTGCATATGGGACCTACTGTGGTCACCACAGAAGGATATCCTCGCTTGTTGACGAGGTATGGAAGAGAAGCAATAAGAATTTGAACCATCGTTTGGAAGCCGCAACCGAGAGTCGATTCGAACACCTAGCCGAGGAGGGACAAAGTGCCAGATGATGTATGGGTTAAAACCGCCTGTGGTATGTGCCTTAACCAGTGTGCCATAATGGCTCACCGTGTAGATGGGGTGGTGGTGAAGATCGAAGGGAATCCCGACTGTCCTACCAGCCGTGGCAGGATCTGCCCTCGGGGTATGAGTGGCATGATGCTCCTTTATGACCCGAATCGGGTAAATTTCCCGCTGAAAAGGACAAACCCTGAGAAAGGCATCGGGGTGGATCCGAAGTGGGTACGGATAAGCTGGGATGAGGCCCTGGACACGATAACTGAGAAGCTGAAGAAATTAAGGGCCGATGATCCAAGAAAGCTCATCTGCACTTCCTCTTCGGGTACTCATGACACCTCGGGGGTCAATCGATGCTTTGGGCATGCTTTCGGGTCTCCCAATTCCTGGTATTCAGGTGCCGGGACTCATTGTGGAAACGGACAACACTATTTCGGTGGCTTGATATACTGCTCGTGGGGAAGGATGATTGACCCTAACTATGCCAATTACTACTTGAGTTTCGGTTGCCCTGTCGGCTTTGGCGTCGGCTACGGTGTTACCTACATGGCTACAAGGATGGCTGATGCCAGAATGAGAGGGATGAAGCATGTCGTCATCGAGCCCTGGATGGGAACAGCTGGCCCTAAGAGTGATGAATGGATACCTATTAGACCTGGTACTGATGCTGCCCTAGCTCTGGCTATGGTCAATCTGCTGCTTAACGAATATCACATATACGATGCGGAAAGCATAAAGCACGATACGAATGGGCCCTACTTAGTTCTACCCGATGGCTACTATTTGCGAGACAAGGAGAGCAACAAACCGCTGGTGTGGGATCCTGTAGACCGCAAGGCCAAAACTTATGATGACCCCACAATAAAGGATTTTGCTCTGGAAGGGAGCTACTCGGTGGACGGGGCCTCGGCTACGACGGCCTTCTCCTTGATCAAAGAGCACGTCAAAAAGTATACCCCGGAAATGGCCTCTCAAATAACCACCGTCTCTCCCGAGACCATACGCAGGTTGGCCAAGGAATTCGGGGAGGCGGCCAAGATAGGAAGTACCATAGTAATCGACGGGAAGAAACTGCCATATAGACCGGTCGCTGTGGGATACTTCAGGGGAGCCCCTGCTCATAGGCATACTGCTTTAACCACTATGGCACTTGAACTTTTGCAACTAATAGTTGGTGCTGTCAATGTGCCCGGTGGTGTCCTGGGCCTGAATTCCCGTGCCCTTGGCTACCCTGAAACTGGTCAGCCCTCCTATAGCCCGGGTGAAGGCCAAGATGGGCTTCTGGCTCCGGGACTATGGCCTCACCCCGTTCCCCCTTGGCCTCCGGTCGATGCTAAGAAGCCGGAAACAGTGGCAATGATGGAACTCGTCCCTACCGCTATCTCAACATCACCACTCATTCCTTTGGGTATAGCGGAGCGAGAAAGGTATAAAATACCCTACAAGATTGAATTCAACCTGCAGACAGGCAGCAATTATATTGTGACTCTCGCCGACCCGAGGGTGGTGGAACGAGCGTTTAAAGATATCTTCACCGTCTCCTTTAGCATTTACCTGGATGAGTCAGCGGAGTTTGCGGATATCGTCTTGCCTGATGCTTGTTTCCTTGAGAGGTTTGATATGCGGGTTGACACCATGAGCAGCATGTCACCGGTGGATGAATGGGCTTGGCACGTGAGGCAGCCTGTGGTTAAGCCTATGTTTGAGCGCAGGCCTGCCCAGGAGGTCCTTATCGAATTGGCGGAGAGACTAGGCATTCTGAGTGAGATGAATGAGGGGCTGAATAGACTCGCCGATCTCAAGGAACCGTACACTTTGGATCCGAGAAAGAAGTACACTTGGGAGGAGGTCATAGACCGCAGGTTTAAGTCGTTCTTCGGGCCTGAGCGAGGGCTGGAGTGGTTTAAGGAAAACGGACTTCTGAGATGGCCCAAGAAAGTGGAAGAGGTCTACTGGAGACCCTTTACCAAGGGCCGGTCGCCAATCTACTTCGAACATTTTAAGACAGCGAGGGAGCAGATAGAGAGGATAAAGAAGGAGTACGATATCCCCGGCTTCGATACCTCAGACTTTCAGCCCTTGCCTGATTGGAAGCCCTGCATGTCTCACGAGGAAAAACGCCCTGACTATGACCTATACGGCATTTATTACCAGACTCCTCTCCACACTCAGTCATCCACCTATAATAACCCTTGGCTCGATGAGATCTCCAGACTGAACCCCTGGATGTATAATATCGCGATAAATACCGAAACCGCTGAGAAGAAAGGGATCAAAGACGGGGACTTGGTGTTGGTCGAGTCAGCAGCCACAGGCAACAAAATAGAAGGCCGGGCTAAATTGAGTCAGGCTATTCACCCTGAAGTGATTGCATACATCCGTGGCGGAGGCCACTGGGCGAAGCATTTGCCCATTGCAAGTCAGCCGAATAAAGGGGTTTGCCCTACCTGGCTACTCCCATTAAGCTGGGACTCTATAGACACAGTTACATTCAACCAAGATCTATGCGTCAAAGTGAAAGTCACTAAAAAGACATAGAGGGTAAGGTTAAAATGAGATATGGCATGGTAATAGACCTGAAGAAGTGCATTGGCTGCTATGGATGTCACATAGCCTGCAAGAGTGAAAATTGCACCCCTCCTGGGATTCTGTGGTCGCGCGTACTGCAATACGAGTGGGGGAAGTACCCTTCTATAAGGAGAATATCCCTCCCGGTGCTTTGTATGCACTGCGCAGACCCGCCGTGTGAAAAGGTGTGCCCCACTGGGGCCACTGCCAGACGGCCAGATGGGATTGTCACCTTAGATAGTATGAAGTGCATAGGCTGTATGAGTTGTGTTATCGCGTGCCCCTATAGGGCACGGAGTCTGCATGCGAAAGAGGCGGAATACTTCCCAGGTCAGGGGCTTACCCCCTATGAAATGGTTGGCTATCAGAAGCATCCCACCGGCGTAGTGGAAAAATGCGACTTCTGCCTGTCAAGGCTTGAGCAGGGGCTTGAGCCAGCTTGTGTCGTCGGCTGCATGGCTAAAGCGAGATACTTTGGCGACCTCGATGATCATTACAGCGAGGTGTCGCAATTGATAAGGAATAGGGGAGGGTTTCAGATCTACCCTGAGCTGGGCACCGACCCCTCTGTATATTATTTACCACCATAGCGGAGGTATAATCAATGGCTTCGGAAAGGCAAACCTCTTGGGGTGGCTTGGTAGCTCTTGACATGTTCCTCGGAGGAATAGGAGCAGGAGCTTTCACCGTTGGCTTCATACTGGCTCTCCTTGGCGAGATGAAATGGCTGGCTGTTACCGGCATAGCATTGGGGCCAGTACTGGTAATACTGGGCTTGCTTTGCCTGTTTCTGGAAGTGAAATCGCCTTGGAGATCTTACCGCCTTTTTTCCGGTTTATCCACATCTTGGCTGTCCAGAGGGGGACTGATACAGATCCTATTCATCATATTAGGTTTAGGATATGCTTTGCCCAGCTTCTGGCTTTCGGGATGGCTCGATTCGGGGGCTGGAATAGCACTCGGAAGCGAGGCACTTGTTCTGGCGTTGGCTATCGCCGTTTACCACGGCATGATTCTAAGCGAGGCTAGGGCAATACCTCTTTGGTCATCATCTGTCCTGCCAGTGCTGTCTTTTTTCACTGCTTTATGCACCGGACTGGGATTGCTGCTCCTGATTTCCCCGGCTTATGTGGGACTTTATGGGAGCACAGAAGTTGTGGATGCGATGGGCATATTGGGAATCCTGGGGATAGGTTTCATCATTGCTGAACTTATCACTCTGTCGTCTTTCATCAGCTTACGCCCAAGTGCCACCTACGTAGCATCAATTCGGAGCATAAGGACGCCTCTCATTGCAGCTGTCATTGGCTTCATGTTGGCTTTGTTCTTGTTGTCGCTTGGCTTGGGGATTGGCGAAGTAACTCCTTTCATGTGGACTTCTCAGGTTTCAGGGGCACTGTTGCTGGCAGGCGGGTTCATCATAAGATATTCGATACTCAGAGCAGGTTATTATGCCCCGCTGCAAATTTTGATCTAGTGCGCAAGCTCATTAATAGGGTTCGTGAACGCGGGCGCAGCGGTCTATATCAGAAGCCTGGTCAGCCTTTACGGGTGAGTGGGGCCCCAGCCTCCCAGCTATCGTCCAGCTGCAATCACCGATCCATGTGGAACGTCATAGCCAATTAATCCAATCCTTATCCCGTGGCAATCGTGGTCATTCAGCAGAAGCTCTCTCAGGCCACCGACTATGATCTCGTGATCAATGCGAATTCCCTTCCTTTCCATATCTGCCTTTGCTTCCTCGAGATTGGTTACCTTCAGGTGCAGCCGTCGAAATCCTTCGGTCTCTGTGGGGGACACGTTATGCAGTTCTATCCCCGAGGTGCTTACTGCTACGGTGAGTCTCTTCCCCTTAACCACTGGTTTCGGAGTGAGATGATCAAATCTCAAGTCTAAGAGATGGGAAAGGAAGCTCACTTCGGCCTCTACATCTCTGACGCCAAACACTACCCGATCGATTGCCTCTATCCTCATTTAACCCTCCTTTTGATTCGGATTTGAAAGTCAGTCAAGGCTATCCTGCCAATCTCAAACACCAGCCAGACAATAAGACAGGGTATTGCCCTTGACTCCAATTCTAGGATGACTTACATTGCGATACAACCGGCGTTTTCTCTGCTGATGAAGTGTCCCCTTTTTGCTCACCTCGAGCAGACAGAAGCCCTGACAGGGCTCTCACGCATGCTACTATTCCCGATGGGGATGTGAGGACAGCAAGGGGTGTGGCCAGACGGCTCAGAGAGCATACACCCGCGGAAGTTCTCAGGGTGGTTGAATTCCTGGCTTTGTGCCACTCGGTCCTATCATCAAAGTATTCTATTGGGATTGGTGTATATTTTCATTCCTCTCTCAGCTGTAATTCTTACATCCGTATCTGTGGTGATCCTCATCCCTATATCCCGTACAAATCCTATAATTGTCAGTCCGCACCTTTCGCCAATTTCGACTCCCAATTTTGTTACCGCAGTCTTTGTCGCCACAACTGGAATATTCGCTCGACAAATCTTTGACACCATGTCAGAGACCAGCCTTCCGGTTGAGGTCGCAAATGTATTTCTAAAATCAATCTCATTAATCAATGCATAGCCTATCACTTTGTCCAGTGCGTTGTGCCTTCCAACGTCTTCCACTATGCAAACTGGTTCTGCCCCTCGTTTAAACAGTCCCGCTGAGTGTATGGCTTCGGTTTCGGCATATATTTCAGATTTTAGGATCGCGTTGACACCGTCGAATATATCTTCTCTACTAACCTTAAAATCAGAATGTATTTCCGGAGACCATTTTGCCTTATCTTCCATCTTGGGCAAAGTTACCTCAGCTCTATTATCTTTTACTGTGATTGATTCTATGTCGAGAACATTCTCTATAATTCCCTGCCCAAATAGATATCCGATGATAAACTCCTTCTTCATCATAGGCGTTATCATCGCTGTGGTATAATGTCTTCCGTTTATGAAAATTGACAGGCCAAATTCTGTGACTACCCTTTCCTTGGCCTTAGTGACTTCCGCATTTACCCTTGTATATTCAACCCACTCCAGGCTTCTATCTTCTGACATTTTACCTCCGCAATCTATATGAGGCTGGGCAAAGTGCTGACTCTAGGATAACCTACCCATTGTTCGACCTTATGGATACTCTAGCTTTTTCTATAAGTATAACAGCTTTAAGGCTAGCTGGATAGCTTCGTTTCAAGGGATTTTTTGAAGGATTGAGAAACAATAGAAAAGTATTGATATGTTTGCCATTCTATGCTAATATACATATGACGTTTGTTACACGCTGTGTCCATATGGTGACATACTCGAGAGCACAGTGGATTGACGGGGGTAGACTAAGCGTGCTATTCTCTTAACGGGGTTATTTTGAGGCTGAGTAACCTAGAGGTGGCTAAAAAATGAGGTACGCAGAGACAGGGTATAATTTACAAATTGATCTATCGCGAGGAAGCATTGAGAGGGAAGAAACTGACCCAAGATTAATGGAACTCTATCTGGGGGGTCAGGGCACTGCTACCAAGATTCTATGGGATATGGTCCCCCCGGAAGTTGAACCCTTTTCTCCCGATAATGTACTAATATTTAGCACCGGTCTTTTGCACGCCACACCCGTTCCCGGTGCCAATCGTACCGCTGTGAGTACCTTTTCTCCCCAGACAAACTTACAGGTCCATTCAGGGATGGGAGGATTTTTTGGACCGGAACTGAAACACGCCGGTTACGACAAAATAGTCATTCGCGGCAAGGCCCCCGACCTGGTTTATCTTTGGATACACAATGATAAAGTAGAAATACATGATGCCACTCACCTGCGGGGGAAAGGCTGTCTGGAAACTGAAGCACTTGTCCGAGAAGAGTTGAAGGAAAACAATGCTCAGGTGGCCTCTATCGGCCTGGCCGGTGAAAACAGGGTTTATATGGCTAACATCGGGCACGGCAGTTCCAGTGCCTCCCGAATGGTAGGCTCGATCATGGGAGACAAAAGGGTAAAGGCAATCGCTGTTCGCGGAACAAAGGACATCTATATCGCCCGGCCTGCGGAACTCTTTGAGCTGTGCCTTCGCCTGTTCAAAGAAATTGAAGCCAATCCGCTGCTTGGGGACTGGATGGCGTATGATGATAATGACAGCTTCCACCATGACAATTTCGCCTGGGGCAACGCGCGCGTGCGCAGAAAGGGCTACTGGACCCCAGAAGTCGAAGAGAGGTTTACCACTTTAAAGCAGACATATATGGATCGACAAACAGGTTGCTATAATTGCCCGAAGTACTGCAAGCATTCGATGTCCTACCCGGGACGGCAAAGATTTTTCTATAAATGCTATGCCAAAGATACCTATCATATGGCGGCGTTTCAAGACCTGGAGTTCAGTTATGACATACTTCCTGTTGCTCAGGAGTACGGACTGGACTCGTACTCAACGCCGCAAGCTATAGCCTTTGCAATTGAGCTTTACGAAGCCGGCATTTTGACCGATAATGACCTGCCGGCATTTCCGTCCGATGTCAAGGAAAGATTTATTTTAGCCAATGGTGTTTACTGGGCTGCCCGCCAGATTGGTAAGGGAGCAGAGGAATATGACCATAATACGACGAAAAAACTTGAGCAGCTGCCCATCAAGCTGGGAAAGCTGAACCCCCCTTATTTCCTGATGATAGGCACCAGTGAGAAGGGGGCCATCACCCAGACCGAAGGGTCGTTCCCCCAGGATCCCATCCCTGACAGGGAGGAGAGAGAGGAGTTTGTCAGAAATTGGGTCGCAGTCCCTAATGACAAGCTTAAACAGTGGTTTTTGGAATGGGAAAAACGTGACCAAATACCTAACGAAGCATCTTGCGCCGTTACTGAATGGAATGAGATAATGCATTATCTTGATGACTCCCTCGGGATCTGCGGCTTCTTGTCAGCATTCAGAGGCCAGTTTGGGGGCAGGGCAGGGGGCAAGCTCACTGGCGCAGGGCCTGCATATCACATACATAATATGCCGCAGTTAATCTCTCTTGCGACCGGGATGGAGCTTGATGAAGCCGGACTTTGGCAAATAGGCCAAAGAATCCGCAATCTCGTCAGAGCCGTTAATGTGAGAAGAGGTATGAGGAGAAAGGACGAGGTGCCTCCTGCTGACCACTGGGCAGTAAGAGACCATGAGTTCGAACAAAAGCTGCTTGACGATTACTACCAATATAGGGGATGGAATAATGACGGTGTCCCTACCAGAGAGACTTTGGACAGACTCGGTCTGGATTACGTGAGCGAAGACTTTGAACAAAGAGGGATTTTAACAACAAACAGTGAGACTGTTCGTGCACAAGAGACTTCGTCGGGAACAGAGAAGAGTAAAGCGAAGGGGGGAGTGAAGAAACGAAAAAGATTAAAGAAATAAAAGTCGATGTTGATAAATGCATTGGTTGCCGGGCATGTGAGCTAGCCTGCTCCGCCTTTCACGCTGTGCCCAAATACAGCAGCATTAATCCGGCGCGGGCCCGGATTCGGGTGGTTGTTGATGAACTGAAAGATCTATATGTTCCGATACGTGCCGGCGAGTATACTCAAGCCGAATGTATTGGCAGACACATTTATATAATTAATGGTAAGGAATACAGTGAGTGTAGCTTCTGCGGGGCTTCCTGCCCGTCCAGGGACTTGTTCAAAGAACCCGATTCCGGTCTCCCTCTAAAATGTGATTTGTGTGAGGATGAACCGCCACTGCCGGAGCCAATGTGCGTTCAGGTGTGCGCACACGGTGCCCTGACTTACGTGGAAAGGGAAGAGGAAGGAGAAGAGCAGGAGAAGCCGGAAGAGATGGAAATAGGGCTGGAATCATTAGTAAACAAACATGGCTTGGAGAAGGTGAAGCATGCCCTCGCCCGAATGTCAAAGGGCTAAGTTAGTCGGAAGAAGAGGAAGATAGTGGAGATTGTAGCCCCCTTCAAAGAGGCAATAGATGCCATAAAAGAGGCTGGTGGAGAAGCCTTCAAATTATGCTATCAATGCGGCTTATGTGATACCGTTTGTCCGTGGAACAGGGTCAGAAACTTCAGTATGCGCAACATAGTCCGTCAGGCTACGTTCGGCTTGCCCGAAATAGAAGGTGATGATATTTGGCGTTGTACTACCTGCGGAAACTGTGTCCAGTGGTGCCCCAGGGGAGTGGGAACGATAGACGTCAGCGTATCATTGCGCAGGATTGCCTCGGAAGCATTCATTTCTCCTGCTCCAATCCGTACCGTAAGCGCGAGCCTCGCTACCCTAGGCAACCCCTTGCGTGAAGAACGAAGTGCGAGGGCAGACTGGGCAGAAGGTCTGAATGTCAAAAAGTTCACAGAGGGGACGGAAATTCTATATTTCCCCG
>SMTZ1_10010337_pt1 | contig 17075 bp, 14 predicted proteins | sample DeeMarSWOR136_30_FD_25667 | JGI IMG/M metagenome (IMG submission 25667)
TCTGGCTCCAGACCACTGCCGACTGTCGCATCAATTTAGCTACTTCGTTCAGGGCTGGCTGGTTGGTGACTCGGCTAGCTTCTTCCAGAAACTTAGCATACATGGGGCGGAAGGCGCTGCCACCGGTACCCCCGGTCTCGATATAGATAAAGCCATTCATTAGAGCGCCCAGTAGATTCAGGCCCGTAAACTGTTTGGGCCACTTCATCACTAGCTTTGACCACTTTTCCATCCCCTTAAGCCCCAGGTTGCTAATGGGGGGCTTGAGCATACCCTGGCAGCATTCCCGAATACTTTCCCTGATGCCTGACTCAAGATCCTCAGGCCTTGAGGGGTATCTTATCTTGAGCAGCCGGTGCTTGGGGGGAAAGGGAGGGAACTTTGAGCCTCGCGCCCGAGCCAGGTCATCTATGGTTACCGTTACCGGATTCTGCGATCGGTCGTAGATATGGACTTTATTGGCTTCCTCGTCGAGACCGAAGACGACAAATACGTGGCCACCAAAGTGAGCTACCTCAGGCAGGGCGAAATAGGGTAGATAGGCCATATTGATGGTCACCTCAGCGCCAATTCGGCGACAGATATTGCTAGCAAATTCGGTGCCTTTTCCCGAGCGACTCCCAACAAAGGGGGCGGGCATCATTTTCATATACCAGTAGATGAAGCCGATTCCCCCACCCAAACCCAAGAGCATCTCCTCTGATAGCAAAAGCCCGTGATAATCCAGTACCCTTTTTAGGGCGGTGGTTTCACAGTGCTTTCCGATAAATGGTTCTAGACCCTTAACTATGAGCTTGCGAGACATAGCTTCATACCTCTCTCGGGGTCAGTCTATCCCGAGGCTTCCCAGGATTTTCTGCTCCCTGGCTTGCATCTGCTTCTTAAGTTCTGGCGTTTCATCACCATATCCCAGGAGGTGGAGCACCCCGTGAGTGACCAGAATGGCTACTTCTTTATCAGTAGAGTGGCCCTCTTCCTCAGCCTGTGTCACCGCTTGAGGGTAGGAGATAATGACTTCACCGAGGTGGGGTATTCCGTCGGGGGGTGGGACAAAAGAAGCTGACCCTTCCTCAGCGGGTAGCATGGGAAAGGCGAGGACATCGGTAGGTGCGTCCCTACCTAAGTACTTCCGGTTTAGCTCCTGCACCCTTTCCTGGCTGGTGATGACCAGGCCAAGCTCGGCTTTAGGGTCGGCATGCTGTAGGGTAAGGACTTGTTCTCCGATGCGCTGTAGCCAGCCAACATCCAGATGCGTCTCAAGCCCGTCATCAATCAGGACATTAATCTCCACGGGACAATAATAGCACAGGCTAAAGGTCAAGCCAAAGAGGAGAACCCAGAAATTAGGTAGCTTTCTTGGAATCAACGCCTCGGGAAGGTATAATGCCCTAGAGTCTTTTTATAGTGGCTTTCTAGAGTCCCGGAACTTTGATAAGAGATTGTAATGGTGGTAACTAGACAGCGTTTTAGCCAACTTTTCCGCAATATGGGCTTTATCCTTGCCCTGGCTTTCATCATCGGGTTAGCTCTCCCTCAGGGTGCTCCACAGATGAGCCCCACGGTAACCCCCTTACTGGCATTAATCATGACTCTCTCGATTACCGGGGTCTCACCTAAACTATTCCTGAATTTCAAGGTGGTCTCGCGCCCGATTCTGATTTCTTTACTGCTAAACTACGCCGTCCTGACCTTTACTATCATCGGGCTTGCCTCCCTTCTTATCCCGGATTATGAGCTGTGGGTCGGTTTTGTAATCCTGGCATCAGTACCTCCGGCCGTGGCAGTGATACCCTTTACCTACCGCCTGGACGGCGATGTCAACTTTTCACTGGTTGGCACGGTAGCTTCGTATCTGGCCGCTCTCTTCATCACCCCGCTCATTTCCATGGCATTTGTGGGTACCAGCTTCATTCAGCCGGGGAGGCTACTCATAACCTTGGGTGAGCTAATTGCCATTCCCTTTGGCGTCGCGCACTTATTGAGGCGAACTGGCGTTGCTTCTAAGCTGGAGAAATACCGAGGTACTATTATTAACTGGGGATTCTTCGTGGTGGTTTATACCATTGTAGGCTTGAACCAAGATGCTTTTCTGGCTCACCCGGCTACGCTATTGCCCGTCGCGCTTATTGCCTTTGTTAGCACCTTTGTCCTTGGTTACTTAGTAGACCGCTTGGCTAGGTTCTTGGGTAGAGATAAGCCTAACCGGGTGAGCCTTATCTTATTAAGTACCAGGAAAAACTACGGCATGGCGGCTGCCATTGCCCTGGCTATATTCAGTCCTCGAGGTGCGATACCAGCGGCAGTCGCCACGGTCTTCGCCATAGTCCATTTCATTTGGCTTACCTTTTGGGTTAAGAGGATGGTTTAGAGGATAATAGGCCAAAATATACTGGCGCCTTTATCACCCGTTATAATGTGGCGGGCGTCGTAGTTGACTTTTCTACCGATTCTAGGCTAAAATGCTTAGGCTGAAGTGCTTATACGGATACCAGCGGTAGCTAGTTTTACTAGACTGTCTGTTTTCCCTCATAAATCCCAGTACTAGTTAATGCCCAAGAGGGTTTCAGTAAGTGATGAAGATTGCGATTGGTGGTAAAGGGGGAGTTGGCAAGACCTTGCTGACGGCCCTGCTTTCCAAGGTATTTACGGAGTCTGGTTACTCGGTAATAGCTATCGATGCTGACCCTGACGGTAATCTGGCAGCCACCCTGGGTTTCCCCCATTCTGAGCAGATAGTCCCCATATCTGAAATGAGTTCCCTTATTGAAGAAAGGACCGGCGCCAAGCCAGGTGAAAGTGGCGGCTTCTTCAAATTGAACCCCAAGGTTGATGACCTACCTGAAGAGTATTCCCAGCAGCACCGTGGCATTAAGCTAATGGTGATGGGTCGGCTGAAGACGGGCGGCAGTGGCTGCTACTGTCCGGAGAATGCCTTACTGCGTGCCTTGGTCAGCCATCTACTGCTCGCCAGAGATGAAGTCGTTATTCTGGATATGGAGGCGGGGATTGAACACCTGGGGAGAGCCACTGCTAGGGCGGTGGATAAGCTGATTATCGTCGTGGAACCGGGCCGGCGCAGCGTCGACTCGGCTTACCGGGTAAGTAAACTGGCTAAGGATATCGGTCTTGAGAATATCGCCGCGGTCGGAAACAAGGTTCGTAGCCCGGAGGACAAGGAATTCCTAATTTCCAGCCTGGCTGGCTTCGAGTTCCTCGGCTTTGTTCCTTACGATCAAGCCATAGTTGATACCGATATGGCGGGTCGGCCGCTTCTCGATGCCAGTCCCAAGGTCAGCGAGGAGGTAAGAGATATCTACCAGGCGCTAATGGCTACTGACGCTAAGGGAACGCTGGGGCATGACAAGGTTAAATCCTGACATTGAGATAAAGTGGGTAGGCTAGTTGCCCCCTATTTATTATCATCGGCTTGGCGCGTTAGAAAGCCGAGTAGAAGCCGTTTTATGCAAAAACCAGTAGGAGAGGGTCTTACTGTGAGTTTACTAGGCTAAATAGAGCATTTCCTAAATACTACAAAAGTGAAAAGGAGGTACCAGTGGCTTACGATGCGGTAAAGTTGAAGGACTGGCAGATTGCCGAGGCAGCTGAAGCTAGCATGCCTACCCCGGATGAATGGCGTGAGAAGCTGAATTTGGAGAAGGACGAGATAATCCCCTTTGGGAGGATATGCCGACTAGATTTCCTGAAGATTATCGAGCGCCTCAAGGCTAGACCGGATGGCAAGTATGTTGAGGTGACGGCGATAACGCCGACACCCCTTGGTGAGGGGAAAACGACGACCACCATGGGTATCTTGGAGGGGATGGGCAAACGGGGGCTTAATGTTGGCGGCTGTATTCGTCAGCCTTCAGGGGGTCCCACCATGAATATCAAGGGCACCGCCGCTGGTGGCGGCAACGCCCTGCTTATTCCCATGACCGAATTCTCCATGGGTCTTACCGGGGACATTAACGATATTACCAATGCCCATAATCTGGCGATGGTTGCTCTTACCGCCCGGATGCAGCACGAGCGTAACTACGATGATGAGCAGCTAGCTAGGCGTACCAGGATGCGCCGCCTGGATGTTGACCCGACCCGTGTGGAGATGGGCTGGGTAATGGATTTCTGCGCCCAGAGTCTCCGCGAAATCATCATCGGTCTCGGCGGTCGCATGAACGGCTATATGATGCAGTCCAAGTTCGGTATCACGGTGAGCTCTGAGCTTATGGCCATGTTGTCCATCGTGAGAGACCTAGCGGATCTCAGGAAGAGAATGGATAAGATTACGGTTGCCTTCGATAAGAAGGGTAACCCAGTTACCACCGGCGACCTGGAGGTGGGGGGTGCCATGACCGCTTGGATGCGTAATACCATCAACCCCACCCTGTCCTGCACGGTGGAATATCAGCCCTGTATGGTCCATGCCGGCCCCTTTGCCAATATCGCCGTCGGTCAGTCCTCCATTATTGGCGACCGGGTTGGCTTAAAGCTATTTGATTATCATGTTACTGAGAGCGGCTTTGCCGCGGACATCGGCTTTGAGAAGTTCTGGAATGTTAAGAGCCGCTTGAGTGGCTTAAAGCCGCATGTCTCGGTGCTTACGACTACCATTCGGGCTCTGAAGATGCACGGCGGTGGGCCCAAGGTGGTCGCTGGCTTACCTCTGCCTGATGCCTACACCAAAGAGGACCTCGGTCTCTTGGAGAAGGGTCTCCCCAATATGCTGCACCATATCAACACCATCCGCACGTCTGGCATCAACCCAGTGGTGTGTATCAACAGCTTCCATACCGATACCAAGGATGAAGTTGCTATGGTTAGGAAGGCGGCTGAGGCAGCTGGGGCTCGTTGTGCTGTTTCCACTCACTGGGCCGATGGTGGTGACGGTGCCCTGGAACTGGCTGATGCCGTAAAGGAAGCCTGTCAGGATGAGAATGAGTTCCGGTTTCTCTATCCCTTGGATATGAAGTTGAGGGAGAGGGTGGGCAAGATTGCCCAGGTAGTCTACGGCGCTGATGGCGTGTCCTGGAGCCCTGAGGCTGAGGCTAAAGCCAAGATATTTGAGGCTGACTCTAAGTATGACGACTACGCTACCATGATGGTGAAGACGCACCTCAGCCTGACTCATGAGCCGGCGCTCAAGGGTGTCCCCAAGGGGTGGGCGCTACCCATCCGCGATGTCTTAATCTATTCTGGAGCCAAGTTCCTCTGTCCCTGCGCCGGCGCCATCAGCCTGATGCCGGGAACCTCTTCCGACCCGGCTTTTAGAAGGGTTGATGTCGATGTCAACACGGGAAAGGTCACCGGGCTCTTCTAGCAAAACTTTCATCGTTTGTGGAAATTGGATGTAGATGGCGAACGTAAAGAGGAAGCTGAGGGTTCGCTTCAGCCCGGATAATGTTGATATTACCGTACCGGAAGGCTGGAGTCTGCTTAAGGCGGCGCTCTCTGCGGGAGTGCATATTAACGCTGCCTGTGGGGGTAACGGTGTCTGTGGCACCTGCAAGGTTCTGATTAGGAAGGGAGAGGTAGAAAGTACCCGTAGTGATAAGCTTTCTGCCGAGGAATACCAGCAGGGTTACCGGCTGGCCTGTCAGAGCCGGGTGCTCAGTGACCTAGTGGTTGATATTCCGGTAGAATCACGGCTGGAGACGGCGGTTCTCAGCCGGGAGATGAAGATGGCCACGGCTGAGGCTAAAGCTGCCGAGCTAGTCGCTACAGGGTGGGGTTTCAATCCGCCCTTGAGTAAATGTTATGTTGAGCTAGAACCATAAGAAATAACGTTAGTGATCTATCGCGACTACTGCGAGGTCTAAAGCGGCGTTGCAATATCAGTAACGTTTCGGTGGACTTCGACGTAGTTGGGAACCTGCCACAAGTCCTGCGCAAAAAGGGTGGGCAGGTTACGGTTAGTACCCTGGTTAAGGCGGTCAAGACTAAAGCCGACAAGCGTAAGCCGACGGTAATAAAGGTCGAGGCGGGCAATACCGCCCAGAAGCATTATTCCTTGGCCTTTGATATTGGCACGACTACGGTTAGCGGTCAACTGCTTGACCTGAACCGGGGCCGGGTCCTCGCCGAGGGTATGGCATATAACGGACAGAGAAGCTACGGGGCTGATGTTATTACCCGCATCGGCTACTCCCAGACGCCAGGTGGTCTTAAGAGATTGCAGCAGGCTGTGGTAACCACGATTAACCAGATTATCGATGAGCTGGTGAGCCAGAGTCAGGTTGAGATTAGGCACATTGGGCATATGATTGTAGCCGGTAATCCCACTATGGCTCATATTCTCCTCGGGCTTGACCCTAAGTACCTGAGGCTAGCCCCCTACACGCCGGTGGCTAGCTTCATTCCACCGATAAAGGCACGTTCTCTGGGTATCCGGGTAGGAAAACACGTCTATCTCTTCACCTTTCCTTCGGTAGCCAGTTATGTTGGCGGCGATATCGTTTCCGGGGTGGTTGGGGTTGGCTTGCACCAGAGGAAGGCTAACCCTGTATATGGATATTGGTACCAACGGTGAGGTAGTGGTGGGTAACGCAGACTGGATGGTAACCGCATCTTGTTCGGCGGGCCCCGCCTTTGAGGGTGGCGGCATTAAGCACGGCATGATTGCTACTAAGGGGGCGATTCAGGACTTTGATATTGACCCGGCGACCTTAGAGCTAACCCTGCACACTATCGGTGGGGAAAAACCGAGGGGAATCTGCGGCTCAGGGCTGATAAACACTATCGCCGGGCTGCTGGAGGCGGGGGTCATCGGCCAGAACGGCAAGTTCAATGCTGATCTTAAAACTAGCCGGATTAGAAAAGGCGGTGATGGCTATGAGTACGTTCTTGCCTGGGCAGGTGAAACCGAGACGGGCCTGGATATCGTCATTACCGAGGTGGACATTGACAATCTTATCCGGGCTAAGGCAGCCATGTATGCCGGCTGCCAGACGCTGACCAAGAGCGTAGGCCTCAAGTTATCTGATCTGGAGCAGGTAATCATCGCTGGCGCCTTTGGTAGTCATATTGACATCGAAAGAAGTATCACCATTGGTCTATTGCCTGATATGCGTCAGGATAGATTCATCTTTGTCGGTAATGGCTCGCTCACTGGAGCCAGATTGACCTCCTTCTCTACTGACCTGCTCGATGATGCCCGAAAGGTGGCCATGATGATGACCAACTTGGAGCTTAGCGAACGGGTCGATTTTATGAATAACTATGTGGCGGCGCTGTTCCTGCCTCACACCCACACTGAGGAGTTCCCTTCGGTGGCTAGGAGGCTGGCTGGCTGATGGTTTCTATTGCGGTAGCCGGCAAAGGTGGCAGCGGGAAAACTACAGTGGCCAGCTTAGTCATTCGTTACCTGATGCAGAATAGCACCGGGCCAATCCTGGCGGTTGATGCTGACCCTAACGCCAACCTGGGTGAGAGCCTGGGTTTGAGTGTTAAAGAGACCGTTGGCTCCATAATCGCTGCCTTCAATGAGGAGAAGATAAACATCCCTCCCGGCATGACCAAAGAGAACTATCTGGAATATAGACTGAATCAGGCTTTAGTTGAGAGCCAGAGACTGGACCTGGTGGCGATGGGTCGTGGTGAGGGGCCGGAGTGCTACTGCTATCCTAACCTTATCCTGAGGAAGGTTATTGACCGGCTGGCTGATAACTACGCTTACCTGGTTATGGATAATGAGGCCGGGCTGGAGCACCTGTCGCGGCGCACCACGCAGAATGTTGATGAACTATTGATGGTGTCTAACCACTCGGTGAAGGGGGTGCGGGCGGTGGCTCAGATAGCCGAGTTAGTCACCGAGCTTGGGCTGCAGGTAAAGAGGCGCTCGGTGATAATTAATTTTGCTCCCCCTGAGCTAGCTCCGTTCGTTATAGGGGAGCTGTCCCGGCTGAGGGTTGAGCCGGCGGCTAGGATACCTTTAGACGATGAAGTCTACCAGTATGACCTTGAACTAAAGCCTTTACTTGACCTACCCGATAGCTCCCCAGCAGTCGGGGCGGTTAACGATTTAATGTCTAGGCTTCTTAATTAAGACTGGGTCACGATACAGAGGAGAGATTTAAGGCCTCGGAGATGCCCTGGGGCTAGAATAAGGATGTAAGGGAGGCGAAAATGACAGCACAACTGATCAAAGGCGCTGAGGTCGCCGCGCAGATTCGCGAAGAATTGAAAAAAGAGATTGCCGACCTCAAGGCTAAGCACAACGTCGTGCCCGGCCTGGTTACCATCCTCGTCGGTTCCGACCCGGCCTCGCAGGTCTACGTCGGTGCTAAGGAGAAAACCTCGAAAGAGCTGGGTATCTACTCGGAAAGGTACGACCTGCCGGTGGAGACTACGCAGGCAGAGCTCATGAAACTCATCGACAAGCTCAATAAAGACCCCAAGATTCACGGGATTCTGGTTCAGTTGCCCCTGCCCAAGCACCTGAACGAGGAGGAAGTCCTCTATGCCATTAATCCCAAGAAGGATGTCGATGGCTTTCATCCGGTGAATCTGGGTAGGCTGATGATTGGGAAACCTGATTATTTACCCTGTACCCCCGCCGGCATCCAACAGCTATTGATTCGCTCCGGCACCAAGATTGAGGGGGCCGAGGTGGTCGTGGTCGGCAGAAGCAACATCGTCGGTAAGCCAATAGCCAATATTCTCCTTCAAAAGCAGGAGGGGGCTAATGCTACCGTTACCGTGTGCCATACCCGGACTCAAAATATTTCACTTCACACCAAGCGGGCTGATATAATAATAGTAGCTGCTGGTAAGCCGAAGGCGGTTACCGCCGACATGGTCAGGGAAGGGGTGGTGGTCATCGATGTCGGCGTGAACGAGGTCGGCAGGACAGCAGAGGGTAAGAGAATCCTAGTTGGCGATGTCGACTTTGATGCGGTTAAGGAAAAGGCCAGGGCAATTACCCCGGTGCCCGGTGGTGTGGGTCCAATGACAATAACCATGCTCATGCTAAATACCTTAAAGGCGGCTAAGCTGGCGGCTGGTTTGAAATAGAAAGGGGGAAAGATGGGGAAAGATAAAGAGATCGAGTACCAGATTGAGGAAACGGCTGCTCCCAATAGAGAGAAGGTGGAGATGTTGGGGGCAACCTATGAGGTGGGTAAGCCTGAGGGGGAGGAGCTGGGGAAGTGGAGACAGAAACTAGCGGACCGTGAAGAAAAGCTTAGATATTTACAGACTGGCGAGCGGTATTGGTATGGTAAAGATTGGTATGGCAGCGAAAAGAGAAAAAATCCAGCCTGAGTAAGGTGGTGAGAAATGGCATTTGAGATTCCAAAAACCCAATATAGTGGTCAAATTAAAGAAATAAAACTGGGCGAAGGGGATAAGGCAATTACAGTTGGTGGCGAGAGTTGTTATCCTTTCTACCTCTGGGAAGGTAAGATGCCGTGTCTTCCCAGAGTCGCTATGGAGGTCTACGACTGCCCACCTGAAGAGTGGGCACCAGCCGCTCTGGAGCCATTCAGCGGGGTAACCGATGACCCGGTAGCCTGGGCGAAAAAGTGTATCGAGGATTACGGGGCGGAGATGATCTGCCTACAGCTTCTGAGCACTGACCCCAATGGTCTTGACCGCGGGGCTGAAGAGGCGGCTCAGATTGTCAAGAAGGTGGCCGACGCCATCACCGTCCCCTTAATCGTGTGGGGTACCGCCAATCATGAGAAAGATACCGAGGTACTAAGGCAGGTGGCTGAGGCCTGCCAGCACAAGCGGCTCATCATCGGGCCGGTTGAGGAGGGTGACCATAAGAAGATTGGTGCCTCGGCGATTGCCTACCAGCATACGGTGGTTGCCTCCTCCCCGATAGATATCAATCTGGCCAAGCAGCTCAATATTCTGCTCGGTAATCTCGGTGTCGCTGATGAACTTTTGACAATTGACCCTACGGTCAGTGGTATCGGCTATGGGATTGAGTATTGTTACTCGGTGATGGAGAGAATGAGGATGGCGGGGCTGACCCAGCAGGATGATAAGCTCCAGTTTCCCATTATCTGCAATGTAGCTAAAGAGGTGTGGAAGACGAAGGAGGTCCATATCCCCACTGAGGAAGACCCCACGCTGGGTGATGCTAAAAAGAGGGGCATCTTGATGGAGGCAATATCGGCTGTGATACTGCTTCTGGCAGGTGGGGATGTGATGATTATGCGACACCCCGAGGCAATAAGGTTGGTTCGGGAGATGATAGCGGAGCTTACCGCTTCCTGAAGTTAGTATTGGAAAGAAGGGGGAGACATAGATGGCGGAGCGAGATGTTACTAAAAGTGTTGATGAAGCAAGCTTGCAACTGATGGAGAAGGCGGCTCGAGACAGTATTAACACTGCCTTTGATAGAGCCGACAAGTTGAAACAGTGCACCATAGGCGCGGCTGGTAGTTGCTGCAAGAACTGTGGTATGGGACCCTGCCGGGTGGTTACGGTCAGGGGGGAGACACCGCGTGGTGTATGTGGCGCCACCGCGGAAACCATTGCCGCCCGCAATTTTATCCGGATGGTAGCTGGGGGGGCCGCTGCCCACTCTGACCATGGGCGGGGCGTAGCTGAGCTCTTTGTGGCTGCTGCCAAGGGCGAGGCGCCGGGTTATCAAATCAGGGATGAGCAGAAACTCCTGCAGCTAGCTCTGGAGTGGGGTGTTGAAATTGGTGACCGCTCTAACCAGGATATCGCGCTTGAAATTGGGGAGATAGCGCTTTCCGAATTTGGCCGGCAGGAGGGTGAGATACGCTTTCTGAGCCGGGCGCCCCTAAAGCGTCAGGAGCTGTGGCGGCGAGAAGGGGTAGCTCCCCGCGGGATTGATCGGGAGATCGTCGAGATAATGCACCGCACCCATATAGGTGTTGACCAGGACTATAATAACCTGATTAAACAGGGGGTAAGGGCTGCCATTGCTGATGGCTGGGGCGGCAGCATGATTGCTACCGAGTTACAGGATATCCTCTTCGGCACCCCGGCTCCCGTTTTGGGCAAGGTAAACCTCGGCGTGCTGAAGCAGGACGAGGTTAATATTATCATTCACGGTCATGAGCCCCTGCTCTCTGAGGTGCTGGTTGCTGTGGCTCAGGAGCCGGAGATGGTGAAGCTGGCCAAGTCGAAAGGAGCCAAGGGGATAAACCTGAGCGGCATTTGCTGCACGGCTAACGAAATATTGATGCGCCACGGTGTGCCTCTGGCTGGGAATCTCCTCCAGCAGGAGCTGGCTCTGGTCACTGGGGTGGTGGACGCCATGGTGGTCGATGTTCAGTGTATCATGCAGTCGCTCCCCGATATTGCTCAGTGCTATCACACCAAGATTATTACTACTTCGCCCAAGGCTAAAATTCCCGGAGCGGAACACATTGAATTTGACGAGCACAATGCTTTGGAGGGAGCCAAGGCTATCGTCAAAGCGGCTATCGAGAATTTCCCCAAGCGGGGGAGCAGTGTTGATATCCCCAAGCAGCAGAGTGATATGGTCGTTGGGTTCAGTCATGAGACCATTAATTACCTGCTGGGTGGTCTCTTCCGAGCTTCCTACCGGCCGTTAAACGATAATATCATAAACGGCCGCATCCGGGGCGTAGCCGGTGTTGTCGGCTGTAATAACCCAAGAACCAAACACGATAATGACCACACTGTTATGGTTAAGGAGCTCATAAAGAACGACGTGCTGGTGATTCAGACCGGCTGTAGCGCGATGGCGACGGCTAAACTCGGCTTGATGGTGCCTGAAGCCGCCGCCAAGTATGCTGGTAAGGGGCTGGCTGAGGTGTGTGAAACGGTGGGCATTCCCCCGGTGCTGCATATGGGCTCCTGTGTTGATAACAGCCGTATTCTGATGGCGGCTACCGCCATGGTGAAGGACGGCGGTCTAGGCGATGACATTAGTGACCTGCCGGTAGCCGGGGCTGCCCCAGAGTGGATGAGCGAAAAGGCGATATCTATCGGTCAGTATTTTGTTGCCTCCGGTGTGTTTACGGTATTCGGTGTTACTTGGCCCACCCTGGGTAACGAGGCGGTAACCAAATTACTGTTTAAGGATTCTGAAGAAGTATACGGTGGGATGTGGGCCTTCGAACCAGACCCGATTAAGGCGGCTCAACTCATGATTAGCCATATTGATAAGAAACGTAAGGCTCTGGGCATTGATAAGGCTAGGGAAAGGGTTCTCTATGATATGGCGATGCGGCGTGAACTGGAGGCGGTTTAAGAGTTGAGAACCAGAAACCAGAGAGTTCTTAAGAGGACTTCAAAGGTGTAAAGATTGGAGGATTGCTTGAATGTCTAAGATAATTGCTTCGGCAGCCATCAGAGGGGCGCACAAGATTGTCGGCCAGGCTGAAGAAAAGTGGCGGGAGGCAATGGATAAGTGGGGGGCTAACGAGCCAGTGGGCTTTCCCAATACCGCCTATTACCTCCCCGTCATTTATGGCATATTGGGCAGCAAGGTGGAAAAACTGGGTGATATGGAGCAGGTCTTGAAGAAGTGCCAGCTCATTCTGCCAGCACCGGTGCGGGAGAAACATGCTTTGCCCTATCTGGGACCAACCCTTGATGCCGGTATGGCAACCCTCTTTGCTGAAGAGCTAATAGAGGCTATAAGGTATCTTGAGACCCCGGATTTCTATATCAGTCAGGAAGAACCGACTGATGACCATATCTGGTTGGGGGCTGCCGATGATATCATCCTTAGAAAGAGGGGCATTGAGTTTGTCGATGGTACGGCTCCGGGCTTTGCCGCCGTTCTGGGGGCGGCGCCGACTAAGGAGATAGCGGTCAACATCGCCCGGGAACTCCAGCAGAAGAACCTGTATGTTTTCATGTCATCTGGGTACAACGGGACAAGCTTTGCGGAGCAGCTTTTAGAGGCGGATGTGCAGATTGGCTGGCCCACCCGTCTGGTCTCCTTCGGCCCTGATGTTTCGGCAACGGTCTTTGCTATGGGCTTTGCCACCCGCGCTGCCCTTTCTTTTGGTGGCATTGAGCCGGGCGACTTTCGCAAGGTTCTAATCTACAATAAAGACCGCGTTTTTGCCTTCGCCCTCCCCTTGGGCTTTGTTACTGATGAGTGGTATGCCAATGCTGCCGGGGCAATTAACTATGGCTTCCCCGTTATCGCCGATACCCCGATACCTGAGATTTTGCCTACCGGTGTCTGCACCTACGAGCATGTCGTCTCTAACGTCCCTCACGATGAGATTGTGGCTAAAGCCGTAGAGGTGAGGGGGTTGAAGACCAGTGTGTCTGAGATACCGATTCCAACCGGCTTTGGGGCTGCTTTTGAGGGTGAGCGGATTCGGAAGGGTATGTGGTACCTGGAGTGTGGCGGTGGCTTCACCCCGATGGTGGAGTGGGTTACCTCGAAGCGGATGGACGAGGTGGAGGATGGCAAGGTAGAGGTGATCGGTCCCGAAATAACTGATGTTCCCGTCGAGTCCCGGTTGCCACTGGCCATAACCGTTGAGGTTGCCGGCCGGGAGATGCAGGAGGACTACGAGCCTATCCTGGAGCGCCAGATTCACCACCTGATTAACTATACCCAGGGCTGCTTCCACAACGGACAGCGGGATATCGGCTGGCTCAGGGTCTCCAAGGAGGTCTTTGATAAGGGCTTCAGACTGCACCATATCGGCGTGCTGCTCCACGCGGCACTGCACCAGGATTTCGGCCGGATATTCGATAAGCTTCAGGTAAAGCTCTATACCGAGGAGGACAAGGTAAAGGAGATAGTCGCCAAGGCAAGGGAGGTATATGCCCAGCGGGATGCCCGGATTGAGGGTATGACTGATGAGGCGACCGAGATCTTCTACTCTTGCACCCTGTGCCAGTCCTTCGCTCCCAGCCATGTCTGTGTTATCAGTCCGGAGAGGACCGGCCTCTGCGGCTCCTACAACTGGATGGACTGTAAGGCCGCCTATGAGATCAGTCCCACTGGAACGAACCAGCCGGTGCCCAAGGGGGAGGTTCTCGACCCCAAGCTGGGGCAGTTTAAAGGGGTAAACGAGTTCATCTTCAAGGCGTCCCGTGGTAAGATAGACCACTATAATTTCTACAGCATTATGCACGACCCAATGACAACCTGCGGTTGCTGTGAGGCTGTGGCGGCGGTTCTGCCCCTGTGCAACGGAATAATGACGGTTCATCGGGAATATACCGGGGAAACCCCCTGCGGTATGAAGTTTACCACCCTGGCGGGTACCGTCGGCGGTGGACTCAGCACCCCCGGTTTCGTGGGGCATGGTAAGTACAATATCTGCCAGAGGAAATTCCTCGTTGGTGATGGTGGTTTATTGCGGATGGTCTGGATGCCCAAAGCGCTAAAGGAGGAGATTGGCGAGCGGTTTAAGGCTAGGGCTAAGGAGATGGGCGTCCCTGACCTGCTGGACAAGGTGGCTGATGAGACGGTGGGTACCACTGAGGAGGAGATCCTTCCCTTCCTTGAGGAGAAGGGGCACCCGGCCCTTACCATGGATCCAATACTGGAGTAGGAAAGGAGATTAGCGATGGCGCTTACCGGAATACAGATATTCAAGCTGTTGCCCAAGACAAACTGTGGCGAGTGCGGGGTGCCGACCTGTCTCGCCTTTGCTATGAGCTTAGCCGCCGGCAAAGCGGAACTGGCTAGCTGCCCCTACGTCTCCGATGAGGCAAAGGCTGAGCTCAGTGAGGCTTCAGCGCCGCCGATTAGAACGGTGACCATCGGCGTGGGCGATAGAGCTATCAAGGTGGGTGGTGAGACGGTTATGTTTCGCCACGAAAAGAGGTTTGAGAACCCGCCTGGCTTGGCCCTGCTCATCAGCGATACTATGGATGAAGCCGAGATTAGTGCCCGGTTGGCGAGGTTCAAGCTTCAGTATGAGAGGGTGGGTCTAACTCTGCGCCCCGAGCTAATAGCCCTTAAGGGCGATTCTAAAGACGCCGGCAAGTTTGCTGCCCTGGTGAGTAAGATCAAGCAGGATAGCGACGGCGGTCTCATTCTGATGAGCGATAACTCCGATATCCTGAAAGCAGGCTTAGCGGCCTGTGACGACCGGAAACCACTGTTGTATGCGGCCACCAAGGAGAACCTGGCGGCTGTAGCCGAGCTTGCCAAGTCCAGTTCGTGCCCGGTGGCGGTAAAGGGCTCAAGCCTGGAGGAGGTTGCCGAACTGACGACTAAGTTAACCGAGGCAGGCGTTAAGGACATTATTATTGATTCCGGGGCAAGGGGCCTCCGCCAAGCATTTCAAGACCAGATAGTAATCAGGAGCGCCGCTTTAAATAAGAAGTTCCGCCCCTTGGGCTTTCCTACTATCTGCTTCCCGGCCGAGATGACGGATGACCCGATGAAGGAGGCTGTGATTGCCTCGCTCTTCGTGGCGAAATACGGCGGTATTATTGTGCTTTCTGATTTTCAGGGGGAGAGCCTGTTCCCCCTGCTGGTAGAAAGGATGAATATCTATACTGACCCGCAGCGGCCGCTGGCGACCACCGAGGGGATCTACGAGATCGGTGGCCCTAATGAAAAGTCCCCGGTGCTTATTACCTCCAACTTTTCCCTTACCTACTTCATCGTCTCCGGTGAGGTAGAGAGCAGCAAGGTGCCTAGCTGGCTGCTTATTAAGGATACTGAGGGGCTGTCGGTGATGACGGCCTGGGCGGCGGGTAAGTTTGGGGCTGATACCATTGCCCCCTTCGTCAAGAAGTGTTGAAGAGGAACTAGCGGGCTGGGAGGTTCTGGTTGGTCCCAGGGAAGGGGCTCACATCCCAGCCTATCTTAAGACGTGGCAACCATAAGGAGGGAGAGATGATCCTTATCGGCGAAAACATAAATGTTATGTCGAAAACTATTGGTCCGGCGATTAAGGGGCGCGACCCCAAGCCTATTCAGGAGCTGGCCAAGGCTGAGGTTGCGGCTGGGATAGACTATCTTGACCTCAACGTTGGTCCGGCCCGCAAGGCGGGCGACGAGATGATGACGTGGGTGGTTAACACCGTGCAGGAGGTTACCGATAAGCCACTTTCTCTGGACACAACTAACCCAGTGGCTATGGAAGCGGGACTCAAGGCGGCTAAGGGTAAGTCACTGATTAATTCCATCGCCCCAGCCCGGTTTGATGAGGAGTTGCCCCTGGTTAAGAAATATGGTGCCGCTATGATTGGGCTTCTCTGGGGACTGGACGGCATGCCCCGGGATGCTAACGAACGAGCACTTATTGCCGTTGACCTTGTCTATAAAGCCAATGAACTGGGCATCCCCAATGAAGACATCTGGATTGACCCCATAGTCAGCCCGGTATCAGTGGAGATAAATCAGGTGAAGGCGTGTCTTGAGTTCATGAGCATGCTCGGGGAGATAGCCCCCGGCTGTAAGTCTACTGTGGGGCTTTCCAATATCTCTAATGGCACGCCCGCCGACCTAAGGCCCTATCTCAATCAGACTTACCTCATAATGCTCATGCGCTACGGACTGCATTCAGCGATAGTTGATGCCTTTGATACTGAGCTCAAAAAGATAGCCCGTGGCGAGATGCCCCAGATTACCGAACTGGTACATCGGGTAATGGATGGGGACATGCCTGACCTTGCCTCACTAGATAAGGAAGAGGTGAAGTACGTAAAGACGGTCAGAGTGCTTACTGGTGAGTCCCTATATTCTCACTCCTGGCTTGAGATTTGAGCTGCTCACCATTGAAAGAAGGGAGGCAGCAAAGTGAGCCTAAAATCCCAATTGGAAGCTGGTAAGTTTGTGGTGACCTCTGAGATCGGTCCGCTGAAGGGGACTGATACCACTGAGATTAAGGAGGTAGCCGAGCTCTTGCACGGCAGGATAGCGGCGGCTAATATCACTGACCAGCAGAGTTCGGTGATGAGGCTGGGTTCACTGGCTACCTGCTATCTGGTAAAAGAAGCCGGGCTTGAACCCGTTTTTCAGATGACCTGCCGGGATAGGAACCGGATCGCTCTTCAGTCGGACCTTTTGAGCGCCTGGGTCCTGGGCGTGGAAAATGTCCTGGCGATTACCGGAGACCTGCCGGCGCTGGGTGACCATCCGCAGGCAAAGCCGGTTTATGATATAGATTCGGTGCAGCTGCTCGAGGTGATAA
>SMTZ1_10006207_pt1 | contig 17070 bp, 16 predicted proteins | sample DeeMarSWOR136_30_FD_25667 | JGI IMG/M metagenome (IMG submission 25667)
TGGTCCCCGATGGCATCGGCAAAGAGTTCCACATCCTTCTCTGTGATCGTTCTTATGATTTGGGCTGAATCCCCAATCTTCAGTTTATCAATAGGTTTTCCTTCGGCCATAATAAATGTCTCCTTTGGCTTTACTGATCCCCTCGGCTCAGGACGATGCGGTGAGGGTCGACTTTTTCACGAAGGACTTTCAACTCCTCGGCGGTCGGTGGGGGAATGTGCATTAGATCCTCTTTGATCAAAAGCTCGAATCCTGTATTTTGAATTACTTTTTCTAAATTGACACCGGGAAGGAGGCCAATCAATCTCATCCTTTTCGTTTTCTCTTCGAAGTCCAACAGTGCCTTATCAGTAAAAACCCTGTAGGGGCCGGTTCCCGGGGGTAGCCCGGCTTTCTCCCTTGCTAGAGGTCCATCGATATAACCGGGAGTCGTGATAAAATCTACTTTCTCAACGAACCTTCTCTTTTCATGGTTCATGATGATCATTGTCCGCCAGCAGAGTGATCCGAAGGCATTGGCTCCTCCACTGCCTGGCCATCGCACTTCTGGATTTTCATATCGGCCCTTCACCGTAGCATTTAAGTTTCCGTATTGATCGATCTGGGCGCCGCCCAAAAAGGCATAGTGAGCGATGCCCAATTGGGCCATCTCAAAAATCTCCGGCATGTCGCAGGTCCGAATGGCTCTGTACGTGGTCCTCGAACAGCCGACCGAGAGGGGTAGGGTGGGCATCTGTGGGGCAATACCGCCGGCCTCAAAGACCGGCACGATGTTGGGAGCATGCATGTTCTGGACTAAACTGGCTGCGAGCATGGGTATTCAAGTTCCAATATAGATGATCGCCCGATCCTCGATCTCTCTCGCGGCGACAATCGCCATGCATTCGATGATGTTGTAATTTTTCTTTTCCATGAAAACCCTCTCTGCTTTTATTCCCTGACTCGTAAGTGTTCGAGATCTTCTAAATACCTCACCCTCTTCTGCCCTCCTATTTTTTCAAGATATTCGTGAAAATTTTCTACTCCATAAACATATTTTTCATAATATTTTTGAAGATCCTTTCCGGAAGGATCTCTCGCTGCATTGATGTATTCCCTCATATGTTCAATGTCGACGTAATACATTCCAGGCATATTATTGGGGTGTGCTCCAAATGGTACCTCGACGACCGCATCCACATAGAAACAGGGGATCAACGTCCGGTCCGGTGACAGTCGGATCTGTTCTGTATCGATGATCTTCTCTGTCGTGATGATCAGTCTCTTTGCCGATTTGGATTTACCCAGGTCTTCATTCAGGGCACCCTCAATCTGGGAATTCCCGTAAATATCGCACCGGTGAACATGGATGATACAGACATCTGCATAGATAGCAGGGACCAGGATCAACTCCTCACCGGTGAAGGGACATCGGATCTTCTTGGCCGCACTGTGCTTGAACCCATCTGCGCCCATCATATTCCTGATGGGAAGAAAGGGCACCCCCATGGCAGCGGCCTTGTTCTTTTCCGCATGTTTTCTTGTGATGTATGGGATGCCAAAAACTTCCATGCCCGTGATATAGCCGCAATCTATATTCTTGACACACTCAGCATCTAAGAGCATATTGAAATCATAGGTTCGAGTTCCCGCTGCCAGATTCAGATTTTTCTTTCTTTGCCGGATGATTTCATGGACTGCAGCCATGGAGAGTCTGACGAAGCTCACCCCACCCATGGTCAGGTAATCTCCATCATGGACGAATTGTCCTATGGCGGTTTTGATATCCGTCCTTTTGTCACGCCATGCATTCTTGACTTTTTCCTTCATGTGTTCTCGAAATTCATTGGGTGTGATCTTGGAAAATACCTGCCCGGAGCCTTCCTCGAGTATTTCAATGAACTTTTTCGCCATCGATGGCCACCTCGTGATTTTCGAAATCGATCTATTAGAATTGTTGATGGATGGGAATGGTCGCGGCCATCCCTCTTTCCTCATCTCACTCTTCTGGCTTCACCGGCCCAATATTTTTCCCGCAACTCCCTCTTAAGAACCTTCCCATAAGGATTCTTGGGTATCTCTTCGATGAACTCCACGGATTTTGGTTTTTTAAAACTAGCCATATGTTCCTTGCAAAAGTTGATGATTTCTTCCTGCGTGGCTTTTTGGCCTTGCTTCAACGCCACGATGGCCTTGATGGCTTCTCCCCAGGTTTCATCCGGGACCCCGATGACTGCCACTTCGTGGACAGCGGGGTGTTTAAGAATCACATCCTCAATTTCTCTCGAATAAATATTTTCGCCTCCGCTGATAATCATGTCCTTGGCTCGGTCGAGAATATAGACATAACCTCTTTCGTCCATGACCCCCAAATCCCCTGTATGGAGCCATCCGCCCCGTAAGGTTTCTGCTGTGGCCTTAGGATTTCTCCAATACCCCTTCATGACAACCTCCCCCCGGACGACAATCTCTCCCATCTCCCCAGGGGGAAGTTCATGATCCTTGTCGTCAACGATCTTGACCTCCACATCCGTCCTGGGAATCCCGGCTGAGGTCAAACGCTTCATCTCTTCTTCAGTTCCCTCAAGAAGATGCTCCTCCTTACGGAGATAAGAGATGGTCATGGGAGACTCGGCTTGGCCAAACAGTTGCACAAAAACTTGTCCAAGCTTACGTACCGCTGTCTTGAGATCTTCCACATAAATGGGGGCTCCGCCATAATGGATACACTTGAGGCTGCTGAGATCATACTGATCAATCTCAGGAGAGGTGACGAGTCGCTTGATCATGGCAGGGGCCATGAACATATTGGTCACTTTTCTTCTCCGGATGGTTTCAAAAACTGTCTTGGGGTCGAACGTTTTTGCGTGCAGGATGATATTCGCAGCTCCCTTGGCCACATTGGGTAGACAATAGAGACCGCTTCCATGACTCAAAGGTGCAGCATGAAGGATCACATCATCGGGCCCGAGAGGGGCCATGTCGGCAAAAAAATTCATCGTCATCATCATCAGGACATGATGGGTAAGCATTGCTCCCTTGGGCTGCCCCGTGGTTCCAGAGGTATAGAAGAGCCAGGCCAGGTCATCCCGTTCGACATCCACATCGGCAAAGTTTGGGGATTGTTCCTTGAGTAGGTCTTCGTATTGGAGCATTCCTTTCAAAGGGTCGGCAATACAGAGGGTATGCTTTACTCTTGGCATCTCATGTTTGAGGGCGTAAAGCGAATCCCTGAAGTCATCTCCTAAAACGACGGCGACGGCCTCTGAGTTGTCGATGATAAAGCTGCACTCTTTCGGGTGAAGGCGAAAGTTGATGGGAACAGTTCCAATCCCGGCTTTGAAACAGGCAAAAAGGGTCTCAAGGAATTCCGGGCAGTTATGTAAAAGGATGGCCACGTTCTCCCCTTTCTTGATCCCTAGACGCGTGAGTCCATTGGCCAGTTTGTTGATCCGGTTGTTTGCCTGCTGATAGGTCCACTCGTGATTCCCATACGCGATGGCCAGTCTTTGCGGGAAGGTCCGAGCGCTTTTTGTCAAAAGAGTTCCCACGTTCATAAGAACCCCTTCCTCATGGGCCAACGATCATGCAAATTTACAGGTGATTCCGCCGTCCACGATGATTTGAGCACCGGTGATGTATTTGGCTTCGTCTGAAGCGAGGAATAGGGCAGCATGGGCAACATCCCATGCATCGCCCATCTTTCCCGTGGGACACTGGTTATTCCGAACGTCAATCATTTTCTCTACATCTCCGGCCCCATAGACTCCTTTGAGCGGCTCAACGATCATTGGCGTGTTCATCAGTCCGGGTAGAATCGCATTGGCACGGATATTTTTTCCTGCATATTGGAGTGCAATCGCTTGCGTGAGCCCTAGGATACCCGCCTTGGTGGTGTAATAGGTTACATAGGGAACCCCGGTGTAACGGATGCCGGCAATAGAAGAGATGTTGACAATGACGCCGCCCCCTTGCTTCTCCATGTGGGGCAACACATATTTACATGTCAAGAACATGCTCGTTAAGTTAATCGCCAGAACCCGATCCCAGGTCTCCTCGCTGATCTCCACCGGGCCACCGACCACCACGATCCCAACGTTGTTGTGAAGGATATCGATCCGTCCATAGGTTTCGATGCATCGGTCGACCATGGTTTTGACCTCTTCGGGTTTTGAAACATCAACCTTCTGAACTGTGCAGCTTCCACCTTCCTGGTCGACCATGGCTTTTGTTTCCACGGCCGCATTAATATTGATGTCCACTGCGTAAACCTTTGCGCCCTCGCGCGCAAATAACACGGCCGTAGCTTTGCCGTTGCCCCATCCGGGTCCAATCGACCCGGCTCCGGTTACAATGGCCACTCGATTCTTCAATCGCTCGCCCATTTCAAATACCCCCTTGTAGAAATTTCGGCAAAAAAAGAATTGACGATGGTGTCGATGATAATCGTTAAAGGTTCCAAAGGTAGGTGGTAAACGTTTTAAGCCTAATTTAAGCTTTCTCGTTGATCCATCTAATGGGGAATCATATCATCAGGTATTTCTTTCTCACCTCTTCGTTCTTCTTCAAGTCCTCCATGCTTCCATGGTATCGAATTCTTCCCTTATCAATCACGTAGGCCCGTTCTGCCACCGCGGTGGCAAACTTCACATTCTGCTCAGAAAAAAGAATGGTTTCTCCCAGTTCCTTTAACTTGAGGATTTGTTCACCCAGGTACTTGACCACGAGAGGCGCCAACCCTTCAACCGGTTCGTCCAGAAGCAGCAAGTCAGGATTGCCCATGAGAGTTCTGCCTACCGTCAGCATCTGTTGTTCCCCACCGCTGAGGTATCCTCCTAGGTGTTTATCCAATTCGGCCAAATGGGGGAAAAGTTCATAAATCCGATTGACGGTCCAAGGCTGTCCATTGAAGTTTTTTGGAATTTTTATGGCCAGTTCTAAATTTTCTCGAACGGTGAGGTCAGGGAAGATGAGTCGATTATCCGGAACATACCCCATCCCCTTTTGAGCAATGTAATAAGGAGGTTTGCCCCGCATCTCCTCTCCGTGAAATTGGACACTTCCAGATTGGGGAGGCGTTAAACCGATGAGGCTTCTCAAGGTGGTGGTTTTCCCTGCCCCATTTCGCCCCAGAAGGCAGACAACTTGGCCGCGATCGACAGAGAAGGAGACATCAAAAAGGATGTGGCTTGTTCCGTAGTAGGTATGGATTTCCTTGACCTCGAGTATCATGCTTCTTCCCCGAGATAAACCTTCTGGGCTTCTTCATTAGCTCTCACTTCTTCTGGTGTCCCCTGCGCAATGACCGTCCCTTGGTGTAAAACAGTAAGCCGACGCGCATACCCAAAAACGACAGACATGTCATGCTCTGTAAACAGGATGGTTAGACCGATCTCCTCATTCAATCGTTTGACCAGCTCCATCGTCTCATGAGTCTCTTCTCCGGACATCCCGGCGGTCGGCTCATCGAGAAAGACCAGTTCGGGTTTGCTTCCCAAGGCAATGGCCAGTTCCAGCCTTTTTTTGTCTCCCTGCGAGAGATTCCCTGCAGTCATCTTCGCCTGTTGGGAAAGTCCTGTAATGTCCAGAAGCTCCTGGGTTTCCTTGCTGGCTAATCGGTGAGCCGGTGTAAATAAATTGAGCGCTTTTTTCTGTTGCGAGAGGATAGCCTGCCTGACATTCTCGTATGTAGTGAGCCTTGGATAGATATTGCTGACCTGAAAAGCACGGGCTATTCCCAGACGGACAATTTTATGGGGAGGCCAATTGGTGATGTTGACCCCTTTGAAGAATACATTCCCCGAGTCAGCATAGTGGTAACCCGTCAGGAGGTTGAAGAAGGTGCTTTTGCCTGCTCCGTTTGGGCCAATAATCGCAGAAAGCTCCCTGGTCCTCATTTCATAATTCACATGATTGGTGGCCTGGAGTCCCCCAAAAGCCTTATTTAGATCCTGCACCTTGAGAATGATTTCTTCTACCATATCTTGACCCGTCTCCGTGTTTACGGAGTCGATTCCTCCGGCTTTGGGCTCCTGGATCTCCTGGATCGCAGGCCCTCCATCCTACTTTCAAAGAATCCGAGGACGCCACCAGGGACAAAAAGAACGACGAAGATAATGACCAGGCCAATGATCAAAGGCCAGTATTCCGTAAATCCAGTCACAAAGGCAAAAAGAAAGGTATAGATGACAGAGCCTAACATGGGCCCAAAGAAGCCAAAAGGGCCACCGATGACGGTCATGAAGACAGGGGTGCCGGATTGATGCCAATTCGTGAGATCTGGAGCGATACTTCGGTTAAACGGACCCCATAAAGCCCCCGCCAGCCCGGCAAACATTCCTGCGATAACAAAGTTGATGAGCATGTATCTTCGAACGTTAATCCCGACGAAACGAGTTCGGTCGGCATTGTCGCGGATCGCCCTCATCGTATATCCGAAGGGAGATTCGCTGATAAACCACATCACCATCAACGCTAAAACCGTAATAAAGAGGGTAAAATAATAGTAACCATTGGCGCTGAAGAGAAGACCCGGCGCAATAATTCCCTGCAGGCCATCGTCCCCCCCGGTGAATGAATACCATTTAAATATGATGTAGTAGATCATCTGGCCGAAGGCCATGGTCAGGATGGCGAAGTAAATCCCTGTGAGACGAACACAGAAGTAACCGATGATAAAGGCGCATATCCCTGCCCCGATCATGGAGGCAGCGAGACAGATCGGCAAAGGGACACCCGCCTTCACCATGAGCATCCCCGTAACATAAGCACCGACCCCATAATAGGCGGCATGCCCGAAGCTGAGTTGACCCATGTAGCCAAAGATCATATTAAAACTGACGGCAAAGAGTCCCAAGATAAGTATTTCAACAGCCACATGAATCCAGAACTCTCCAACCAAAAGGGGGAGCACCAGAGCGAATACAAAGATGAGACCGAGGAACCACCCGTATCTCTTCATCGAGAAGTCCTATACCTCTACCAATTACGCCCTCATGGGTGTCCCGAACAAACCCCACGGGCGGACAATCAAGATGATTGCGGTGACGACGAAGATAAGAACCAGGGCACCCTGGGGCCAATACAGGATAGAGAAGGCGTAGATTTCACCTACGATGATTGACCCCACCAACGTCCCCAGGAGGCTTCCGAAACCTCCGATCACCACCACACAGAAGGCCTGGATAATGACTGCCATGTCCATGCCCAACGTAATCGAACCCACCGGTGCCTGCACAGCCCCGGCCATTCCCGCAATGAAAATTCCCATGACGAAGACTCCCGTGTAGATTCTGGGAATGGGGATTCCCAGGGCGCTCACCATTTCGCGGCTGAACACAGCAGCCCTGACGATATGGCCGTATCGTGTTTTTTGTAAAAACAGCCACAATCCTATGGCCACGGCAACACCAACGAGGATGACGAAGATGAAATAGGAATCAAAAGGGATACCAAAGAAAAAGACCGGTCCTGCCACTTCCGGAGGCCGGACAATGATCCTGTCTTCCACCCCCCAGGAAATCTTTATCAGGTCGCCGATGATTAAGACCATCGCATAAGTCAGGAGCAGCTGTTCAGGGAGAGACCTGTTATAGACTCGACGGATCAGAACGACCTCAATGAACCAACCGATACCCGCCATCACCAGACCGGCCAGGGGGATACTGACCCATAACGCGAACCCATACTCCTCCATCAGAAGCCAGAAAGAATGGCAGAAGTAAGCTCCTGCCAGCCACAGAGAGGCGTGGGCAAAATTGAGGATGTTCATCACCCCAAAGATGAGGGAGAGTCCCGAGGCAATCAGAAAAAGCATCATGCCCCGGGACAGTCCGCTCAGGAACTGCGACATCAACAACGAAAGATCCATATTGGTTCCCGTTTACCCGCTAGAAAGCTCCGTCTTCTGAGGCGAAGATTGCTTGCGTGTCAGCATTTTGGAACTTTTGAGAAGGGGCGGGGTTTCACTCCCCGTCCTTTCTAACAGGGTTTACCCGCCTTCGCAGAATGCCCCGTCCGGAAGGACGGGGATGAATGCGAAAAGGGTACCCTTCGAAGCTCCGAAGGAGCGTAGTAGGGTGTGCTTCGGCGGGTTTCGCCGAAGCTGTGAAGATGCCCCGTGCGGAAGCACGGGGAGCTTCACTTTTTCTCTGCTTTTCTGGCTTCAAGTATCTCCTCTTCTGGAGCCCATGAATCAGGACCTTTGACTTCCACCAAATCGTGATAAATAGGGAAGGGATATTTGGGATCGTCTGCCACCACCCCGAGATAGGATGAACAGCTTAGCTGATTATCGATTTTTCGGAAGGTAAGGCGACCTCGTGTGGTGTCAATGGTCATCTCCTTCATGGCGTCCTTCACTTTCTCGGTATCGATGCTTTTCGCTTTCTCGATACCTTGCTTCAAGGCATAGACCGCATCATACTCCATCACGGCCCAATCACTGGGATAACGATTATACTTCGCCTTAAAGTTCTTGACAAAATCTGCCATCATGGGGACATCGAGATGAGCAAAGAAAGGTGCCCGGCAAAGACCCACCATGCCCCGCGTAAGGGTTTTAGCCTGTATGATCAACTCCGAGACGCTGATCAAAGATCCTGGATATGGAATTTTTTCAAAAAAGCCATATCCTTTTGCCTGCTGCATCCAGGCCACGTTATCCTTTGAAGCGACAGAGCCAATGACAAAGTCAGGCTTCTCGGCCATAATCGCCGTGATATACGAGGTGAACTGTGTTTCTCCAAGCGCGGGCCAGAATTCTTTTTTCAACTTTAGATCTGGCGCCAATTGTTTTAGAAGGGAAACTGTATTCCCTTGTGTGGACCGGCCCCACTCGTAGTCGGAGGCAATGGTGACGTATTCCTTCCATCCCTTCTTCTTGGCCAGTTCGGCAACACCCAACACCACGGCTTTAGCCTGCATGTAACTGTTGGGTACCACCTGATAAGTGTAGGGGCTGAAGTTGACTTTGGTGATATTTTCTGAATTACTGATGGCGGGGATATGGAGAACCTTATATTCCTGGCAGACTGGCTTGATGGCAACAGCGCATGCGCTGGAATAGGTCCCCAGGACGCATCTCACCTTGTCACGCAGGATTAAGTCCTTGGTCTCACGGACCGCCACATCCGGCTTGGTCTGGGTATCCCTGACGAAATGCTTGATGGGATGTTTTCCCAAAAACCCACCTTTTTTATTGATTTCATCGACGGCCAGCTTGATGGCGTCCACTCCGTCTTTGCAATAGAGAGCCCCTGTTCCAGTGACCGCCAAGGCGACACCCAGATGGTAAGGCTCGGCAGCCTGAGTGTTTTCTAAAGAGATGATTCCAAACAAGAAAATGATCGAGAAAACTATTAAGGTCCCTTTGAAACTTTTTATCTTCATAATTACCCTCCCTTCTCCATTGTAATGATTTGGGGTTATCGCACTTCTTGCCTAAGCTTCTTTCCAACCAAAAAATTTTTTCGTTATCTGATCACCTCCTTTTTTAACGGTTCAAATATAATGGATAAAAAAAGAAGTCAAGGGAAATCTAGAGAACCTTGGCAGGTTCTCTGATTACACACCTGCCTGCCGCAGGCAGGGATTTCGAAAGATGATTACACCGATTTTCCCCCACCCATGCCCTCCCCCTCTGGGGGGGAAGGGTTAGGGAGGGGGTGAAAAGGCTATTTTCTAAGCAATCTTAAATAATCCGTGTAATCCGAACTAATCTGTGTAATCAAAACTTACTTTAGTAAGTTTTAACCATCCCACCATCAAATAGGAGGTCCCCACCGATGAGATATTTCCCGAGAAAAGAGAATCCGATGACAAAAAGATTTCCCACCTCAATCGGAGTCATCATCTCCTTAATCTGGGATCTCCCCATCATCACATCTTTCACGACTTCTTCGGGAGTGATGCCTCTTTGCTTGGCCTGTTCTGGAATCTGATTCAAGGCCAGAGGTGTTCTGACAAAGCCGACGCTGACGGTAAAGCCCCTGATCTTCCCTTCCCCTTCAGCCGCAACCGATTGCGCTAAACCCCGGAGACCAAACTTTGTGATGTTGTAAACTGGTTTGTTCTTAGTGACCATGTGGCCGTGAACCGAAGACATATTTCCGATCGCTCCAATCCCATCCTCGCTCTTTTTGATATGAGGAATGCAGAGCTTGGAAAGGTAGAAGGGGGCCCTCAGCATCACCTTCATCATGAGATCATATTTCTGAATTGGGAAATTCTCGATGGCGTCGATATGCTGCAACCCAGCGATGTTGGCCAAAAACTTTATGCTCCCGTATTGAGCTGCCTGTCGAACGCAGTTCTCGATTTCCTCATCTTTGGTCAAATCGGCTTTTACAAAGATGACTTCTCCTCCCAGTTGCTCGGCCATCTTGACCGTCTCTTTTCCCTTTTCCTCCATGACATCGGTCCCAACAACTGCGAGACCATTGGCAGCTAATGCAATGGCCGTCGCCCGGCCTACGCCACTGGCTGCACCGGTCACCACGGCCACATTCTTGGTATGGAAGTATTTGTCTTTGACCACCAAAATTTCTTCCTTCTGGATTCTTGGCTCCTGCAAGTCGAAGGACCCTGTTTGTGCCATCCTTTGTTCCTCCCTTCTCAGTTAAATGCCGGTTTTAATCCTGCTGGGCGTCAAATTCCTAGGCCAATTTATCATAAAAAAGGAGATTGTCAAAGTTCCTCGAAACAAAGGCGAGGCTGGGAAGTTGAAAACCCTTTGAACTTAAGTTAACCTATTAAAACAAATAGGGTTTTTAGTGTGTGAGGCCGGTTGTGATGATTGATCAAATAATTTTATTGACTTGTCCTGCGTTTTAAATACAATCATCTTTGGCTGTTAGCGAATCATGTAGTATTTTAACCCTCTCCCCGTTACTTGCGATTACCACACAGTCTCCTGAGGGAAGAGGTTAGAACCCCATAAACCTATGGAAGCCCGAAAGAGAAAGATCTTAATCGTTGATGATAATATGGAGTTCGCCAAGACGGTTGCTCGCAACCTAGAAAGGGAAGGATTCCTGGTCTCCGTAGCCGTCGATGGAAATTCAGCCATCCTGCAGGCCACGTCGGAATCGCCGGAATTGGTCCTCCTTGATCTAAAATTGCCGGATATCCCCGGTGTAGAGTTACTCAGGATCATGAAGTCCATCAATGAAAATGCGGCTGTCATCGTCGTCACTGCTTATGGAGGAGAGCGGGTTGCGATCGATCTCATGAAAGCAGGGGCCATCGATTTTTTGTCGAAACCCTTCAATTTTGAGGACCTTCTAAATTCTGTAAAGAATGCGTTTAAAATAAGCGACGCCGTGATTGAAGATAAAAAGCATGAGCGATATCCCCACCTGGAAAAATTCTTCCCCTTTCTTGCGCATGAGATCCGGAACCCCCTCCACGCGATCAGCGGAGCGCTGGCAATCATCCAAAGACGGTCCGATTTAAAGGATGAAGTCCTGAGCCAGTCCGTTAAAGTGATTCAGGACGAGGTCCAGCATCTTAATGAATTTGTTCAGGAGTGCCTCGATTTTGTCCGTCCTGCGTCGGAAAGCCGGTTTGTCGAGATCAATATCAATGAGGTGATTTCCTTCATTGTGAATACGATGCCTCACCGGTTTGATGAACTGAGCCAAAAGATCAAAGTAACCACGGACTTGGTTCCCGAGATTCCGAAGCTTTATGGCAATTACGAAGAGATCAAACAAGCCTTCTTGAATATTGTTAAAAACGGGTTGGAGGCCATGGATGACGAAGGGGAATTGATCATTCGGACCTCCTTTCAATTAGAACCCATGCCCGGATGGGTCAAGACCGTATTCATCGATCATGGTCAGGGAATGAAAGAAGAAAACCTGCAGTTTCTCTTTCATCCCTTTTTTACAACGAAACCGCGGGGAACGGGTCTGGGGCTAGCCATTTGCAGAAGGATCATTGTCGAAAGGCATCAGGGGAAAATCGAAATCGAGAGTCGAGAAGGAGAGGGAACGACGGTGACCGTGGAATTGCCTATTGAACGCCGACGTAGACCTCGTAAGTAAGGAGTCGAAGAGTAATGTTAAACGCCTCGATCTTAGTCGTCGACGATGACCCCAACTCTCTTTTTGGGATTTGTCAAATCCTAAGGGACGAAGGATTTCAGGTCATTCCATCAGGAAACGGGAAAGATGCCATACAGAAGCTCAAATCCAACGGCATCAATATGGTCATTACCGACGAAAAGATGCCTGACCTGAGCGGAATGGAGCTCCTTTCCGAAGTCAAGAAAATGGACCCTGAGATCCCGGTAATTCTCATTACTGCCTATGGTTCCGTCTCCATGGCCGTTGAAGCGCTGAAAAAGGGGGCTTTCTACTTCTTTGAAAAACCAATCTTCAATAATTTGGAACAGTTTTTTGCCATCATCCGCCAGGCTCTCAAGGCCCAGGAGATGGAGAGGGAACTCCTTCATCTTCGGAAGGAAGTGAGTGAAAAGTACTCCTTCCCCAACATCATCGGAAATCACCCGAAGATGCAGGAGATTTTTGAGATCATCGGAAAAGTGGCGAAGACCGATAGGACCGTTCTCATCCAGGGGGAGAGCGGGACCGGCAAAGACCTGATCGCAAAAACGATCCATTACAACAGTCAGAGGAAGGACAGGCCCCTGGTTACTGTCCATTGCGGCGCTTTGACCGATACGCTTCTCACCAGCGAACTTTTCGGACACACGAAAGGCGCCTTTACGGGTGCCATCAAAGACAAGATCGGACGTTTTCAGATGGCCGATGGAGGAACGCTCGTCCTCGATGAAATCGGTGAAGTTCCTCTTCATCTTCAGAAGACGCTTCTGAGGGTGATTGAAGACAAAGAGTTTGAAAGGGTGGGGGATAGTCGGCCTATTAAAGTGGATGTTCGGATCGTCTCGGCCACGAATCGAAATCTTAAGGAGGAGGTCACCAACGGACATTTCCGGGAAGACCTCTATTATCGGTTGAGCATTGTTCCGATTACCCTCCCTCCTTTGAGAGAGCGTATGTCAGATATCCCCCTCATGGTCAACCATTTCCTCAGACAGTATCAGGGAGAGAAAGGAACGATTCGAATTGACCCGGAAGTGGTGGAACACCTGAAGACATGCCACTGGTCAGGAAATGTTCGAGAATTATCCAATATCATCCAGCAGATGATTGTCCTCTGCAGGGGCGACACCATCACCATCAATGACCTCCCTCCTTATCTCTTACTTGAGGAGCAAAGCCTCCCGAGTGGAAAGGCGGGGAAGGTTCCCTTAACAAAAATGATCACAGATCTCGAGAAAAGGTGGATCCTCGATAAGCTGAAAGAGAGTGATTGGAATCAGGAGAGAACAGCGAAACTTCTCGGTATTACAAGGAAAATGTTAATAAGTCGGATGAGAAAATATCATATCAGAACCCCCAAAAATAAGGTGAACGAAGATTTTAGATCCTTACAAGAACCTCCTCATGACTTACCGGAGGATACTGGAAGAGGATAACTACGCGGTCGAAACAACTGTCACCATAGACGAGGCTTTTCAAAAGTGTTCTGCCACAAAGTGTGCCGTTTTCATTACAGAGTACGTTTCTCCCTTCGAGGAGATCTGCCGACTGATTCAATGGCTGAAGCATCATTCACCCGAAACCTATATTATCATGGTCACCCATGCAGAAATTGATCAGACCACGTACGAGGCCCTCTTTGACATTGGCGTCGATGATCTGATCATGAAACCCTATCCCCCAAGCAAGATACTCGTCCATATCAAAAAGGGGATACGTCAAAGGAGTCTCATCCTCAAGAAGCAGGAGGTTGAAAGGCAGTCGGTTCTCGACCCGGTTGCCCATGAGATTCAGCGACCCATTTTTAATCCACCCTACTTCAAAAAATGCCTCCGGCAGGAGCTGAAAAGGGCGAAGAGACATCAGCACCCCCTTTCCCTTTTAGTGATAGAGATCCCTACTGAAGTGACGATGGGCGAACGATTTGAACTTTTTTGTAAGGAGCTAGCAAGAATCGTACGGACTTATACGCGAGAAGAGGATATGGTGGGGAGAGAGAATGGCAATTTTGGTATTCTTCTTCCCGAAACCGACCACGCCGGGTCTCAGGCTCTGTTGAAAAGACTGACTCGACTGATCGAAAGCGACCAAACTTTCCAGTCTGACGAGGCTATGAAACCCTATACACAAACCCTTTCTTTTCAGAGCTTTACCTACCCTGAAGAGTTTCTCATTCCCGAATCCTTGATGTCTGTTTTAGAAGAGATCAACAAGGAATATTCCCACAATTAATCCAACCCCCTTTTAGTCCAAAGATAGAACCTGCCGGAATTGTTGAACATCTTAGTTGGTTCTGAACCTTTTGGCTCACGAATTGTGCCAAAAGGTCAATTTTTAAATAACACACTAATTTTCGTTAAAAATCATCTCCAATAAAACCTTTAAATTACAATAGGTTAAATCGTACTTTTGAATTGGCGCAGGGTTGGTACGGAAATTGCGATTACATTACTTCTGGTTTCCTCCTATTAAGAAATAAGGTTAACTTAATAAACTCAATAAACTCGGGTAGCTCAAGTAACTCAATCAACTCAAGTAACTCGAGTAACCCAATGAACCCAAGTAACTCATTGCGTTAGTTTAGGAGTAGACGATGTCAAAAGAAACGATCCTAATACTCGATAACGAACATTACATCCAATGGACCTTGAAGACCTTGTTAGAAGGAGAGGGTTATACCGTCCTTTCCTCTGATTCCATCCTGAAGGCCCTTCATATGTGTACAGAAAACGAGGTTGCCTGCCTTATCACGGAATATTGGATCGATCATTTCTGTACCGTTGGAGTCATACAGGAGTTGAGAAAGAGGTATCCTGAAGTCTATATCATGGTCCTGACCAGCAAAGAAGTGACCGCCGAGAGATATGAAGAGATCTTGAATGCTGGCGTTGATGATCTCTTTAAGAAACCATTCCCGGCGAAAAAAATTCTTCTCCATCTCAAAAAAGGCCTGAAGCAACGCTTCATTGCCATTCAGAAGAAGCGATTAGAACAGGAGCTCGATCGAATTGACCATCAAACACATATGGAAAGGATGGTTTCGAGAGAGAGGAGTCTTCCTCTGTAACGAATATCACGAATAGAGAACAACGAATATGACGAATAACAAATAACGATTAACAAATAACGAATAACAAATCTGGTTGTTCTAGGGTAACAAAGGTATACGGGGGGCCTGAGGAGGAAAATTTATGAAACCATCAAGTGTTTCGATGAGTGACGCATCGGGAGGATTCGATTCTCCCTCCATTCCCTCTATGGATAAGAACGGCAAAGCATTCAATCTTTTTCTAAAGGTCCAGGGAGCCATGCGACATGTTCCCAATTTCGCTGAGACCTGCAAGGCGATCCTAGACGCTGTGATGGATGAAATCGATGCTGAAAACTGCTCCGTTATGCTGAGGGATCCTGTTTCTGGCGAATTATCGATCTTGGCTTCTCGAGGTAAGAATGACAGTGAAAATGGCTACTCTCCTGACCCCTTTGCCGAATCAAAGCGCCAGCAACTGAAGGAGGGGATTGCGGGTTGGGTCTTAAACAGGCGGTCATCCTCAACGATGTAAAAGAAGAGCCTCGTTTCATAAAAATTGATGGATTGAAAAATAACGTCAGATCTCTCATCTGTTTTCCTGTTCGAGAGAAGGATCAGGTCGTCGGCGTATTTAACCTGAGCCATTCCCAGAAGGGAGCCTTTGACGAGGGAGACAGGCTGGCTTTGGCTTACATCTCAAACCAGGTTGGAGCAGCATTGACTTCCGCCCGTTTCTTCATGAAATTACAGGAGATGAACCGGTTAAAGCAAGAGTTTGGAGACTCTGTGGCTCCGGGGGAAACGCATACGTCTTCTCCTTCCCAACCTTCGACTTTTGTCGAGGTCGGGGAAATCATGCAGCGGGAGAAAGGGATTTTCATATACACAAGCGAAAAAATGCATCACATCAAGGAGATGATCGATCAAGTCGCCAATACGGATGTGACCGTATTGATTCAGGGAGAGAGCGGGGTAGGGAAAGAGGTGGTGGCCAGGTCCATTCATCTCAATTCTCTTCGGAGGGAGAAACCTTTTGTTAAGGTGAATTGTGCAGCATTACCCTCCGAGCTTTTGGAAAGTGAACTGTTTGGATACGAGAAGGGGGCTTTTACGGGGGCCTATCGTCAGAAGCCCGGCAAGTTTGAACTGGCCAACGGGGGAACCATATTCTTGGATGAAATTGTCGAGATTAGTCCTGCCCTTCAGGCCAAGCTTCTTCAGGTTCTCCAGGATAGGGAATTTTCGAGATTAGGAGGGAAAAAAGATGTCCGGGTGGATGTCCGTGTCTTGGTGGCGACGAATCAGAATATTGAGGAAGCTGTGAGCAGTGGTCAATTTCGTGAAGATCTCTATTACCGCCTCAACGTGGTTAACATTACCGTTCCTCCCTTGAGAGATCGCAAGGAGGAAATTCCGATTTTTGTCGAATACTTCCTGGACAAGTTTGGGAAAAAGTATCGTAAGAAAGCGACGCCTCTGTCCGATCAGATGATGAAGGTTTTCCTCCAATATCATTGGACGGGGAATGTGCGCGAGCTGGAAAATGTGATCCAGCGGATCATCATTCTTGGGAATGAAAAAGTGATTCTTGATGAATTATCTTCTGCGGCTCGTAAAGAACATGACGAGAACCCAGAGGTATCTCAGCACAAAGGGAAATGGCCCTCTTTGAAAGAGGTTCATCGAGAGGCGATTGTCAAGGCTGAATCAGAAGTCATTCGCAAAGCCTTGGAAATGACGAATTGGAACCGTAAGAAGGCAGCCAGCTTATTAAATATCAGCTACAAAGCCCTGCTCTACAAAATTAAGGAGTGTGGTATAGATAAACAACCCTCTTCCTAACTTTAATCGGTGAGAATCTTTTTCGACCGGTTGCTCTCAACCGGATAATAGAATACTAAGAAAGAAAACGCTCCTGTCGTCATTCCGAGCCAGGTTTTCACCCCGTCATTCCGTCGCGCCATCACGCCGTCTCCCCAATTACTTATATTT
>SMTZ1_10003591_pt1 | contig 17066 bp, 13 predicted proteins | sample DeeMarSWOR136_30_FD_25667 | JGI IMG/M metagenome (IMG submission 25667)
CATCCCCAATGTCGTGCTGGCTGATATAGGGCCCATAGTAGTCGAAGACCATCTGAAGGGCAGACTCACCGCAATACCAGGGCGTGATCTGCTCATGATAGGGAACGTCTTCGATATCGTACGCAGAAGGCAGGTCCCGGGACAGGATCTCGCCGTCGAGCGCGATTTCGTCGCGGCGATCGACGGGCGGAGGTCCCGGAGCAAGGTCGAGCGGCCGGGTGAGGCCTGCCGCATCCTTGTCCCGCTCCGTGTACGCCGCGCCCGTCTGTACATCGACGAAGACCTCGCTCACGCGTGCGCCGGCCAGACCGGCATGCCAGTACAGACGCTTGTCCGGCATCATCACAATCCGGAAAGCAAGCTGGCCTGACTGCAACTCCCTGACGTCGAGGAGTTCGCGTGCGATATCCTGCGCCCGCGTTTCACTCACCTCCAACAGACGTCTCGATCCATTCGTCGCGGCGTACCACTGCCACTGCCCTGTGCCGGCGTCGATGCCCACGACCGACGAGACCCGGTCAGACTCATCGACCAACGAGACCACATAGTACCGCCCTGCCAGCTCGGGATAGGAGTGCACTAAGATCGCATCTCTCACCGTCGTCCCCGGCCGGATCGGAAGTCTCTCCACCACCTCCGGGCAGCGCTGCCCGTACGCCACGACCTCTGCCGCAAGCTCTGCAGCCGCCGACCTCGCCATATCCGGGGCGATATCGCCAAACGCCGCCCCGACGCCCGCCAGTACCACGAGCAGGAGCAGCGCACATGCTGTCATGGTCCGGCGCCCACACATCCCTATCCATTGCCAGTGTATCACCGCGTCCCTCCCTGTCTGTTGTCTTGCACTCCTCTCAGTTGTCCTGTGCCAGCATCACATCCGTGTAGCTCCATACCCGTACATTACCACATTTTTTATGCACTTGTCAAGGAAATGCTCGCTCGTGCAGCCCATCCCCATCCCCTACGACCCTCTACGATCTCATATGGCAGTACCACCATGCCGGAATGCAGCCCCCGGAGAACATGACCACTATCAAGCTTCGATTCCGTCGATGACGTGCTCGATCGTTTCCCCCATCCTAGTCATCCAGTCGGCGGCCGTCTTCATGAGCTTCACTTCGGCACTCATCCCGGGTTCCGACCTGAACCCCAGGACCGCTGCCGGTCTGCCGAGATATTCGAGCAGAACCACGTTGTCCGCCGCGACCGTCAACCGGTACACATCGCGAAGGCTACGAAGGAAATTGCTTCCCTGCTTCAGCACCGGCACCCATTCCCTGCAGCCAATGTCCATCTTCCCGACTCTGTCGAGAAATCTCAGATTCACAGGAACGGAAAGACCGTACTTGGCTTTGCAGATGAGGCAGATCATTTCGATATCCCTCAATCCACCCATTCCTTCCTTGATATCGAGTCCGCCCGGGATTTCTCCCGGCAGGTGGAAGAGCTCACCGTCTATCTCGCGAGCCTGCCGATGCCGAGATCTGATCTCTCCCGCCATCTGTTTAATGTAACTGTCACGTCGATTCAAAACGTATGGCTGGATGAGTTCTCGCTCGAATTTCCGCCCGAACGCCGAGCTTCCCACCACAAGTCGTGCTCCCAGAATTTGACTCTTGTCCACGAAGACATCCTCGCGGTCCTCTCCGAGTATCTCGTCGAGCTCTCGCTTCAGCACGACAAACCGGCCGACGTAGTCCGCGAACCGATGATGCGGAAGTATCCCTCTTGCTGCGAGCTCCGCATTCATCTTCCGGACAACGTTCCTGCTATATTCAAGGATCTCAGGATCGTCTGAATCGAGCACAACGACCAAGTCGTAGTCGTCATCATATGCCCGTTCCCGCCCATGCCCGCCGGTCACGTAGATGGCCAGCTGATCGTCAGTGGCCACGCTGCGACCCCATGTCCGGTTCACCTCTTGCCTGCTCACGTCGAAGAGAGTTGTCAGATATGTATCCGAGAATTCGGTGAATGCTCCGTTCGTCTCGATGACCGGGACACCGGCGAGCGTCATCAACCCTACCCTGAAGAACTCCAGGTCATAGAACAGCCCCAACTTCTCGAAACGCTCATCCGGCGTCTCCGCCTGCTCGATCTCGCCCAGCACTCCCTTTGATACATCCTCGAGTTTTCCCCAATCGTCCAGCCCCCTCAAGTACTCGGGACGCTGTTCAAACACCCGATCGAAGCACCGCTCGAAGTACCTGCTGCTGCCGCAGCGAATCTGGATGAGATACTTGAGATTCGAATACGCCCTCGCCATCTCCTCGGTGCAGAGGTCCCAATCGAGCATCCCCAGAAGCTGCGCCTGGCGGTCGTGGCCGAGGCTCTTCAGCCACCTGTCCATCGCATCGGGGTAGAAGTGAAAGAATCTAACGAGAGGCTCTCCCCTGCAGGCCAATCTAGAGAGGTTGCGAAGGAACGCACTATTCACATCAGAGAGAAGCTGTCTGCTCACCACTTCTGGATGATATTTGGCCAGAATCGACACCAAAGTCATATTGGAAACGAAGTCCCAGTTCAAGAGTTCCCCGTACATCTCTATGAGAGCTGCCCGCTTTCTCTTCGGTTGGCGGTCGATGTCCTTGGTGAACCGCCTCAGCAGCAGGCCACCGTCCTCCTCGAGAGCGACGAGGAAGTCGTCCCAGTATCTGGTGCCCCTGAAGAACCTGGTCTCCCGGATGAGCTCTACTGCGAAGTTCTTGCCCGGTACGCCTCTCGCCTCCTCATCCTTTGCGTCCTCGATCATTCTGACGAAGACGCTCGTTGACGCGAGGTGCTTACGCACGTCCTCTACCAACCCACCCACCAATGACCTGGCGCCCTCCACGCATTCGTAGTAGTGAACCAATAGACGATCGCTGGCCGAGATCACCCCCAGCGAGTCGTAGCCCATCAAGCGGGCGACGTCGACGAGCCCCTGCCGGGCGTCGGGATCGTCGAGCCGTATCTCCTCCTCCTGGACGACGAGCATCTGATAGAGGTACCGGAATATCTCGAGGAAATCGAGGCACGACTCCAGTTCCCGGTAGATCGCGGTTCTCGCGGAGTCGACCTCCTTGAGCCTGTCGAGAATCTGCCACGCATTCGCCTCCCTGACTCCGTGGATCACCTTCTCTGCAGAGATCAGGCCCTTGATCATCCTCAGCCCATCATCCTTGGGATGGATCGCCCGCGCCCTCCGAGGACCTCGGATCAGCGACCTGATCTCACCCAGGATGCCGCGCAGATATCCTTCGTGGTGCCGATTGTCTCGGTCCGGGTGATGGAAGTAACGACTCGTGATCGTCTCCACGAACCGCTCGAACAGCGGCCTGCTCCCAAGCATTGGAGCCGCTCCAAGCATCTCCGATATGATCACGAAGTCGCATATCTCCTTGCCGAGCAGCGCCTCGTACTCCGCCAGAGATGCCGAATACCGTTCGTCTCCGACATGTTCTGAGAGATGAAAGTGGAGATTGCACGCCCGCCGCAACATCTCAGCTGCCAGCCGACCGACGGCCCGATTGAACCCCGCTGTGTCTCCTTCTCCCTCGGTTATGATCCCTACATCGATATCATCCTGGTCGGATCTCGTCCCTACTCCACAGATCACATATTCCGGGGCCTGCACACCCTCAAGGAAGAGCAATAGTAGCCTCCCCATGTAGCTCGCCGTCAGCCTCCGAAACTGAGCACCCACGTGGAGCATGAACGGGCGATATGTCACAGCTCTGCTGTACTCCTCAGCGAGGGGGATCTTGAGAACATCGATCGCCGTGAGGTTCATGAGAAGAAACTGAAGTGAGTAGTAGCATCCCAGACACGAGAGCTGACTCTCGAGGCCGTCTGCGACTTCCAGGACCGTATCCATCTCTGCACCGACATCGTCCGCCCGGGTCCAGAGATGGACCGCCCCAACTCTCCCTCTCCCCTCGAGCCTCGCATACAGATCCTCAATGTGGCTCTCTACGAATCCGAGGAATTTTCTGTGGTGATTCCCGAGCTCACCGGCTCGCTCTCTCAATTTCGCCAGCTGGTCCCTCACCGTAGCTCCCCCGTCACCCTGTCGATACGCCCGCACTGGTGACTAGCCGCTCCGTCTGCCGAAACTCACCTGCCGAATCTCCCGATCTTGGCGTCGAGCACCGCAGGCAGCTCGAACTCACCATACCCCAGATAGTCGCGGTTGGCGAGCAACAGCTCCATCCCTTGTCGAACGCCTTCGACCAACCCGAAGACACGAGCAGTCTGTTCCAAATACGACCAGAATCCTTCCTGCTCCGTTTCACTTTGCAACAGAAAAAGTATGTGCCGGACGTCCGGATGCATGCCATAGCCGCTCTCGACCACTGAGCTGAACCTCGGCGAGATGATCTTCTCGAGAAAGACATCCCACGGATGGGCGACAGGCACCCGGATCTGAAATGTCTCTTCCCCGAGTCGGACCTCCTGAATGAGTGGCCCATCTTTCTCGAATGTCGAATAGTGAAGACGGTAAAACGGAGGACGATAGATGTAATCGACATTGATCCACTTCGAACAGATTCGCCACGCGGTATGTAAGCTGGCGATCCCCGCTCCGCGCATTAGTTGATCGTCGTATGCAACGACTCTCACCCCGCCTGGAGGCCGCCGGTCCGCGAAGGTTTCGACCGCCTCCTCTGACGGAAAGAGCAGATCTATGTCCCACAGTGCAGTAAAACGCAAACGCTCCCTCAGCACAAGCGAGAGAGCGCCTACGATGATGAAAGGCTCGACCATCCCTTCCCAGAGACCAGACAGCTCGGCGAGTATCGAGATGAGATCGCGACGGCGCTCCGGGTCGACGAACACACACCAGGAGGGAGGAATCGGCAACCGCGGGTGCTGACCATCCATCGTCACATCCACAGTCCCCATCGTCATCGCCTCGATCTTCCTGGCACGTCGGCCCCTAGCCACCCTGAGCACGCTTGGCGGCTTCTATCCCTGCATGGAAAGCTTTGAGGTTGAGCTCCTCTGTTCCCTTCGGCACCCGGGCAAGGATTGCCGACTCGACGCCCTCGATTGAGACGATTCGGGACAGCTCTGTGATCGCACCGATGGCGACTATGTTGGCCACAAGCGAACGTCCGACCTCTTTCTCGGCGATTTCAGCAAACGGTATGTCGACGATTCTGAACGTGCCGGCTGGAGGATTCGGCACCAGCGAACCATCGACAAGCAGAATCCCATTCTCCCTCAGATGGCCCACATACTTATCACAGGCTTCCTGTGTGAGAGCGAGAAGGAGATCGAGTTGTTCCGCCTTCGGATAGTCGATATCCTCATCGCTTATTATCACCTCTGATCGACTCGCACCACCTCTCGCCTCGGGTCCATAGGACTGGCTTTGAGTTGCGTTCTTGCCGTCGTAGATCGCCGCCGCCTCGGCCAGCACCTTCCCCGCCAGTATGAGACCCTGCCCCCCGGAACCGCTCAGACGGATCTCGAACCTGAAACTCATCTCCTCACCTCTCAGCTTGAGCTCGTACTACGATCTTTGCGTACTCTCGTGTATACTCCGGCCGATCAACATCCACTAGAACACCTGTGATCACCTTGTCCTCCAGTTCTGTTTCTGTCATCTGCGCTGCCCGCTCTATTCTCACGGAGTGCTCTCGCTGCCACTGGAGCATGTCGATCGATGTTCCCAGACGATTTCTCCTGCCGAACGCAGTGGGACAACAGGCGAGCACTTCGACGACGGCAAAACCGGGTTTCCGTATCGCCGCCTCGATCAATCTGTCGAGCTGCACCGCATAATAGGTCGTACCTCTGGCAACAAAGGAGGCTCCCGCGGCGATGGCGAGCCCGCTGATGTCGAAAGGCGGCTCGATATTTCCGTATGGTGTTGTGCTGGCCATCGCCTTCATCGGAGTAGTCGGCGACGCCTGCCCACCTGTCATGCCATATATGAAGTTGTTGTAGATTACCGCAGTCATGTCTATGTTTCGGCGCGCGGCATGTATGAAGTGGTTCCCGCCGATGGCGGTTGCATCGCCATCTCCCGAGACGACGATGACAGTCATCTCTGGTTTTCCAAGTTTCACGCCCGTCGCAAACGCCAGCGCCCGCCCGTGCGTCGTATGAAGCGTGTTGAAATCGACATAGCCAGGAGTCCGCCCCGAACACCCGATGCCGGAGACCATCGCCACCTCATCGTTCGATAGACCGATCCGATCGATGGCCCGGAGCATTGCCTTGAGGACTATGCCATTGCCGCACCCATCACACCAGATATGAGGGAACTTATCTCTCCGTAGGTATTTCTCGTAATCGACCATCTACAACACCTCGCTGATCTGATCGAGTATCTCATGCGGCCTGAACGGTTCACCGTCTACCCGGGTCATGCTGATGATCTCGACCTTCTCACACGCAGCGCGTTCCACCTCTCGCACCATCTGACCCAGATTCATCTCCGCCACGATGATCGCATCCACCCGCTCAGCGAATGCCCGCACTTCCTTATCGGGAAAGGGCCAGAGCACCCTCGGGCGCAACAGCCCCACAGGCATCCCACCCTTTCTTGCCATCAAGACTGCTTGTCGCGCTGAACGCGCGGTCGAGCCATATGCAAAGACGGCCACCCTTGCGCCGGCCATCTCCAGTTCTTCGATTTCAATAATCTCGGCCCGATAGCGCTCGATCTTCCGATTGATTCTGCGCAGCACCCGATCTATCTCCACTCTGTCCATCGTAGGAAAACCGGTCTCGTCGCGACAGAGACCTGTCACATGATACCTGTACCCCGAGCCAAAATCAGCCATCGGAGGGATGTCAGACTCAGTATGTGGATAGGGAATGAACTCGTCGGGAGGTACGTTTGGCCGTGGCCGTTCGAGGATTTCTAAAGCCTTGGAGTCGGGGAGCAGTACCTTCTCACTCACATGACCTACGATCTCGTCGAGGAGAAGCACTACCGGTACGCGCAGCCGTTCAGACAGATTGACGGACCGCACTGTCAGATCGAAGGTCTCGCGGACACTCGAGGGGACAATGACCACGATCGGGTGATCGCCGTGGGTACCCCACCGAGCCTGCATCACGTCTCCCTGCGACGGCATCGTCGGCAGCCCAGTGCTCGGACCACCGCGCTGCACGTTGACCACAACACATGGTATCTCCGTCATCGATGCGTACCCCAGGTTCTCCTGCTTCAGAGAGAAACCGGGGCCACTGGTGGCAGTCATAGCCTTCCGTCCGACGAGTGAGGCTCCGATGACGGCTCCCATCGCGGCGATCTCGTCTTCCATCTGAATGAAGGCTCCGCCGAGCCGCGGCAGCCGTTCCGCCATCAGCTCCATTATCTCCGAAGACGGAGTAATCGGATATCCGGCAAAGAACCTCACTCCCGCGGCAAGCGCGCCCTCCACGCAGGCCTCATTGCCCTGCATCATCCTCGGAGCGCCGGTTTTTTTTTCTCGATCGGTCATATCGGTTCGCCGAGACGCGAGACGCCTCACTTTCCCTCCCTGACGATGATAGCGAAGTCAGGACATAAGAAATCACACAATTGACACTGTGTGCAACATTCGGCAGCAACGACCTCAGGATACTGGCCGGCCATTTGCAACACGTCCTGCGGACAGAACTCGACACAGATACCACAACCCTTGCAGCGAACCCGATCTATGGTGATTATCGCCGGCCCCTTCCTCGCCTTGTCGATCCTCGAACCCGTCCGGTTCCCGCCCCGCTTCGCCCGCGCCGCCGGCTTCGCCGTCCCCTTCGTCATCTCATCCCTCTGTCAATTGACTGAAAAGAGTGGCACCCTGCGGCAAGGCACGTGCCACCCTCACCGGTCCTCGTACTCGACTTTTGCCGAAAACGCTGCCTTAGTCAGTGCCTGCGTAACTCATCGGCACGACAATCCTACGTGGTCATCACACAGTTGTCAACAACCAATCCCCCATCTCCCGTTCAATCACGGCCGCGCAGGCCACCTCCCGGGAGCGAGGGCGGCTACGACGAACACAATCCCGATCACCACCAGCACCACGCCCCAGAGTCTGACGAGGATGTCCGGCGCCTTGAGCCACAGGTCGATCAGGCGTTCTTCCACCGAAGGCGCCATAAGATCGACAATCCCGGTGAGCGTGAGCAGGAACCCGATAACCATCACAAAGGGCCCCAGGGTGGTGTAGTGAGAGGCAACGATGAGAAATAGACCTACGATCAGCAAGACGACGCCGCGGGCCTGGATACGACTTCTCGTTCTCTGCCAGCTACACAGCCTCAGCTGCGCCCCTGGCCTGGCGATCCCGAGGACCCCGAAGAGAAGGCTGACGACAGCCGCCACCCACAACGAATGATGCATTCATTGCTCCTTTCTGGGAAGACGTTCTGACTCGTCGATTCTGAAAGGCCGCCCCGCTGCCTCGATTGCGAGCTGGGTGAGTGCAGGCGACTCACGATCGGCCCTTCCGCTCAAATTGCCGCTGAAATAGATTGTGCACCCTCTCGATGGTGTCTGCCTGGTGTGGACTCTTGTCATAACGTATCGCCTTGATGCGGGCGAACCGAAGGGCAAAGCCTGAGGCGTATCGCGGGCTCCGCTGGATCTCATTATAGGCGACTTCTACCACGATCGTCGGGCGCACGAAGACCGTCCCACGCTTTTCTCTCACCTTGAGCTCCAACAGGCGCTTGGTCATCTCCCGAAACTCATCGTCTGTCAGTCCCTTGAATGTCTTGCCGATCATACAGAACTCGTCGCTACCCTCCGATCGGGCCGCAAGGTGATAGTTCGACAGCCATCCTGTCCGCCGACCGTACCCCCAGTCGGCTGCGATGATGACGAGATCCAAATGCTCGGCGGGCTTGATCTTAAGCCATTTCTTGCCCCGTGCGCCAGGGGTATACGGACTGTCCAGGGCCTTGGCCATCAGACCCTCATGACCGGCATCCATCGCAGCCTGCAGAAAGGCTTCCCCTTCTCCTTTGTCGCCGGTCACGAGTCGGTCAGCAAGGAGGTTCTCGCTCATGAGCTGTGCAAGCTGATCCCACCTTTCAGCGTACGGTCGGTCGATGAACGGTTCCCCATCAAGGAAGAGAAGATCGAAGAGATAGAGCCGGACGGGCACCTCATTCACCATCGATTCGATGTCATGGACGCGACGGAAGCGTCTCATAAGTTCCTGGAACGGCAGCGGCCTGCCGTCGACGCTCTGGGCCACCACCTCTCCCTCCAGAACCGCCTCACGCCCAGCAACATCCTTCGCGATCGCCGCAACGACGTCAGGCAGGCTTTCCGTCACATCGCTCAGTCTCCGGCTGAATATCCGCGTGCCGCCCGCATGCACATGGATCTGAACCCGCGCACCGTCGAACTTGTATTCGAGAGCTGTAGCACCGCCATGTTCCTCCGTGGCCGTGCCCACATTTTCGGCTATCTGCGCCAGCATCGGTTGAATCGGATGCCCCACGGAGAGACCGATCCCCTCCAGAGCCGAGCGCCCCTCAATCACGCCGATGCGGGCCAATTCCCCAACATCCCCGACAAACATCATCGCGCGTTTGGCGAGCGCCAGCTTCACATCTGCCGCACGGGCAATCGCCGCCACCATAACCCCCTCCCCAACTCCGTGCTGCATCTCCCCGAAGATGATGTGCCTCAGCCATCGCGCCTCTGCTTCCGTCGCACGGGCGAACAGCCCGCGGAGCAGCTCCTCGCGCTCTCTCTGCGATCCCTTGCCTCGACAGGAGGCAATAGCTGAGAACCTCTCCGAGACGTCGGATATAGAGAGCGGAGGCACTCCCTGCCCTGCCTCCCTCGTCCCGGAGGCCTCGATCCTCGAAAGAGTCTGCCAATTCACGTCGAGCGTATCGTCATCAAGGCCGGCAAGGGGTCTGCCGATGATAAAACGTGCTGCAGGTCCCAGTTCGGAGGGTGTGAGTCCGCGCAGGAACTGGCTTACTAACGTTATCTTTTCATTGCGCTTAGTCGTCCCGGTCAGCTTCTCGCATAGATCGACGAACGACGAGAACGGCGTAGCCTCAGACATCGAGCATCCAAGTGTGAGAAAGCCAGAGCAAGCGATAACGACGATACCGTTCAACGCACCGTCGCACTGGGGGCCACCTCCCCCTGCCGGGTCCGGGCCTCTGCCGGCCGGAGGATATGGCGCGATCCAACCGTTGTATCTCCATTATAATCGCCTGCCGGAGAGACGGTCAAGCGACTTCGGCGGGACGATGTACCTGTATATCCCTCTTCGGCGGGACGGCGTCGCCTCTTCTCCACATCGGGGCGGCGAGCTCAAGAGGAAGGGGATCTGGAAATGGGTGGGTTCGAAGGGCAGGCTCCAGGGGCAGGTCGGCCCGATCGATCAGGGAAGGGGCCGATCCTCAGAACTGTCGCTCATAGCTCTGAGTCGTCTGTTCTGTTCTCTCCCTTGGCTGCCAATACGAGGTAGCGTCGCGGTCCCAGCGCCTTGCCAGGTAGTCCCTGCCGATGAGTCTCAGTAACAGCGCAACGGGGGTGAAGACAAGATAGAAGACGAGACACAACACGATCGTTGTCGTCAGCCAGCCGATCGCTCTAGCGCCTGCCATCCACAAGGGGTACAGGCGGGCCAGTGCCAGCGGCAGAAAGATCCCCAGGAGCAGCAGGAGACCGGAAATCCCGAACAGGTAGGGAGAGTACCCCCAGCCCCGCAACGTCAGAATCGTGCCGAGCAGAGCGAACCCGACCCCAAGCCCGATCCCGAACCTGCGAAGCTCTCCAGTGCTGGCTGTCCCGCGCTGATTCACTAGAGAGACCTCCCTCTTTCAATCCGGTTGGAACTGGCGGCGCCAGTCAGCGTCTTCCTCCAGTGGAGGCTGCTCTTTCTTATCGAGAAGATAGTTGCCCATGATCAGATAATCCATGTTCGTCCTCATGAAGCACAGGTAGGCATCGTGAGGCGTGCAGACGATGGGCTCTCCTCTCACGTTGAATGAGGTGTTGATCACTACTGGACAGCCGCATCGTGTGCGGAACGTCTCGATGAGCCGGTGATAGAGTGGATTGTCGTTCTTGTCCACCGTCTGTATCCTTGCGGAATAGTCCACATGCGTTACCGCCGGTATCTGCGAACGCACGACCTTCAGCCTCTCGACGCCGAAAAGCTTCTCTTCTTCCCGTGTCATATCCCGGCACCTGTCACTGCGAACGCGGCTCACCAAGAGCATATATGGGCTTTCCCGGTCAAGCTCGAAGTACTCCGATACGTGCTCCCGCAGCACCGATGGAGCGAACGGCCGGAAGCTCTCCCGGAACTTGATCCGACGATTCATCGTCTCCTGCATCTCGGGCGACCGTGCGTCGCCGAGGATGCTCCTATTGCCGAGAGCCCGGGGGCCGAATTCCATGCGACCCTGGAACCAGCCAACTACCTTTTCGCTGGCGATGAGCTCTGCAGTCCGCGCCACTACTTCCTCGTCGGAAAGCAACGAATACGGTATGTTCCGACTCTCAAGGAACTCCGCTATCTCGCCATTTCTGAACTCGGGTCCCAGGTACGAGCCTTTCTGAAAGTCCCGCACGCCATCGACTGCTCGTTCGTTGCCCAGATACTGATACCAGACGAAGAGGGCTGCACCCAGGGCGCCGCCCGCATCACCTGCCGCAGGCTGGATCCAGATATGCTCGAACGGGGCTTCACGAAGAATGCGCCCGTTGCCGACACAATTGAGCGCGACGCCTCCTGCGAGACAGAGGTTCCTCTCACCTGTCTCGGCGTGCACGTGGCGGCTCATCCGGAGCATTATCTCCTCGGTCACCTCCTGGATGGACCGCGCGGCGTCCATGTGTCGCTGCGTTATCTGTGTCTCCGGCAACCTCCGGGGTCCCCCGAACAGCCGTTCGAACTTCGCACTCGTCATCGTGAGGCCGGTGCAATAATTGAAGTACTTCATATTGAGGCGGAACGACCCGTCCTCCTTGAGGTCGACGAGCTCGGAGAGAATCAGGTCTGTGTACTTCGGCTCCCCATAGGGGGCGAGACCCATTACCTTGTACTCGCCTGAGTTGACACGGAATCCGAGATAGTACGTGAACGCGGAGTAGAGCATACCGAGCGAATGGGGGAATTTCATCTCGGCGACCATTTCTATCCGGTTGTCTTTTGCGACTCCGTAGCTCGAGGTGGTCCACTCGCCCACGGCATCGATCGTGAGGAAGGCTGCGGACCTGAAGGGAGAAGGGTAAAAGGCCGAGGCTGCGTGGGATTGGTGATGCTCCGGGAAGATGATGACTCCATCAAAACCCACCCGATCCTTGATGAATTCCTTCATCCAGAGTTTTTGCTTGAGCCACAGCGGCATCGCCTTGAGGAAGGAGACTATTCCCTGGGGAGCGTATGAGAGGTAGGTTTCGAGAATTCTCTCGAACTTGATGAGAGGCTTCTCGTAGAAGGTTACGTAATCGAGGTCCTTACCTGAGATGCCCGCCTCAGCGAGGCAGTAGCGGATGGCGTGCTCGGGGAATCCGTAGTCGTGCTTCTTTCGGGTGAAACGTTCTTCCTGAGCCGCCGCGATGATTTCGCCATCCTTGACGAGACAGGCGGCGCTATCGTGATAGAATGCGGATATCCCCAGGATGTACATGGTGTCAGTTCCGCCCGATTCCGGTTCGCCCGGTCAGATCCGACAGCACCGGGCAGTGCTGACGTCTCCCTCCTCCTCCCCGCCGTCCACAATCTCAAAGATATTGCTCGAACCGGACTTATGCAACCTCTGGCGAGTGATATTTCGCCCCACCCGGGAAGCCCATGTACGTTATTCGCAGAGGCGCCTCGCCCACACCATCAGACCCACAGAGGCCTTCACAGATGCCGATGAGCTAGAAGCGAAGCGGGGGCAGTCGCCAGATGCCGTTGTCCTCTATTCCGGCCGTCCCCTCGACGTTGTTCCAGGTCACGCTGGCGAACGCCTTTGTTTGTGCCGCGTTGATATCGAGGAAGAGTACGTTAGCCTCAGTATAGCCGTGAGGCGAAACCGACATCCCCTGATCCCAATTCTTGGTCCAGTTGTCTCCGCCATTCCGGCTGGCGTAGACCTTGCTGCGATCCGACAACGGATCACCTGCATCGCTCGCACTTATCCCCACGAGGAGTATCGAGGGATTGACGGGGGCCACCGCCACGGCACACGAATTCGTCGCCTCATCGTTGTACTCATCGGTCACGACGGGCAACCCGTTGCTCTTCCGGGTCCAAGTCCCGCCGCCCCACTTATACACACCCTTCGATTTCGATTTCAGAAACGCGTCGTTGAGCGTGATGAGCATACCGAGCCCAGTGTGCGAGGCGTATACCGCCGGCGGACCGGTCTCTGCTGCACTGAGGAGCATAATGGAGCCGCAGACCCGGGTCACCCCGCCGCTCCCCTGGGCCTGGCTGATCGAGGGAAGGCCCACGCTCCGCTCGATCCAATTACCCTCTGCCCGATTCGGCGAATAGAAGATGCGCCCCTTACAGTGGGCCGTAAGGCCGAATAGAAGCTCTGCGTTCGCCTCGATGTCGAGGACGCCGATGACGACGACGTTAGGCATCTGAGGGAGGACCAGGATATCACTCACCGAGACGGTGTGGCTCGTGAGATCGAACAGCTCGAATGGATCGTACCGGGGCGGTAGCCCATTGTTGCGTTCGCTCCAACTCTCTCCCCCATCAGTGCTCTTGAAGAAGCCGGGATGGTCTCCTGCTCCGGCCTCGATATCGATCTGGTTCACGTTGCTGACAGCTACGTAGACGATGTTCGGATCCGACGGGTCGATGGCGATTGCGTTCGCCCCCCATTGCGGCTCCGGAAAAGAGAGCCCCTTGTACAGAATGCCATCGTTTTTGGCCGTCCAGCTCTCTCCGCCGTCCGTTGTCTTGAAGACACCATGGACGTTACTGGCGGCATAGACGATGTTCTGATCAGAGGGATCGATCGCGATATCGAGCACATTCATATCCGGAGTCAGATTCCCGTCGTTCATCTGCGTCCAGGTCTCGCCACCGTCTGTACTCTTGAAGATCCCGCTCGCCGGCTCGGGCGGTCCGAGTGGATCTGGCAAGTGAGATGTGGCAGCCCACACCGTATTGGGATCGAGTGGATCGGCCACCACAGTCCCGAACGAAGTTGGCAATGTGAAGGGATCATTGAGAAGGGTTGTCGGACCCCACACATACTGCGCGTGCACAACCGTCGGCACGATCGCCACGCAGCCGGTTACCATCGTCACAAGGACGATCTCTCGGATCGAATCGATTCGATTCATGCTCATCTCCCCCTTAGCGATATCTTCTCCCGCGAGCCCGCCACCGGAGGGCGCGAGCTTTCCCCCACACTGATATGAATCCTACCATACAATAGCCCCTCTCGTCAAGAACGTAACACCATGGCAATTGAGCGTAGCGGTGTCCCTCCGATCCTCAATGGAACACATACGGCCTGTTCCTTACCACAGAAGAGAGTTTTCTCTGTGACCAGACTGCTGACGTGACCGACACATATACCCTGCAGACCCACAACGTCACTCACAACTGGGGCTGAGCCACGGCCCCCAACAACACTCAGCTTAGATACCACGCCAATATCTCTTACATCCGGTCCCGAGCTGTGGACCCGGTCCAGGTACCACCTTCCGAACCCACCAGCATCGCTGTGCGACAACATCCGCCTATGATAACCTTCTGAATCTACCAACGTCCCCGTCGTAACCTTCTGAACCTACCAACGTCCCTGTCGATACCAATGTCTCTGTCGAAAAAGAGCCGCCACAGGCGGCGCTGTGGCGGCTCCAGTTGTTGGAGGCGGGTCTACTATGGTGAGACGATGAATATGAACTCATCGTCGTCGTCGACCTGCATCGGGTAGATGCCAACGTTACCCACATAACGGTAGAACCCGAGGGGTGCGGCCTGGGGGACGAAGTGCCTGACGACCTTTGAGATCTGCTGGTACGGCTGCAGCGTGACACTTACAGGTCCGGCAACAGGGTTCCCGGGGTACGGATTCCCGTTCGGCAGATAGGCGTCGGTCCAGGCGGAGAAGCTCTGCGTCTGCTCCGTGTAGTTCTCGAGCGTCGCGGTGAGAGCGAGCGTATCACCCCGGGCCACGACCGTGCCGTGCGGCGAGAGCTCGATCCTTATATCCTTGCCGCCCGTGAAGTAGAAATTCTGGCCTGTATAGGTCAGCTGCTCGTACGCCGCCTGGCTGTGGATGCCGCGCCCAGACTGCCCCCAGCCGGTTCCCCAGCTGTTCTGGAAATAGAAAATGGGCGGATTGTAGTCATTGTCATACCCATAGAGCATGTAGGCGTGGCCGCCACCGATCTGGCAGGTGCATACTGGGTCACAGACGCAGCCGCTCCACGACCAGCAGGGGTTGCAGACGAGCCCGCCTCCAAGGACCGGCCCATGGTGGTAGATCGCGTCGATTATCTCCGCCATCGTGTACAGCGTATCGCAACTCTGCAGTGTGAAATCGTCTCCGCAGGGGCCGCTCACGTTCCAGCACTCTCCCGTGCAGGCCTCCCGTCCGCCGTTTGTGCAGCCGGCATGCTGAGGCCCGGCGTATCCGTACCCCGGATCGCGCAGCTGTGGCAGGATGGGTTGTTGCTCATCATGTCACCGTCGGTGACGATGGTGTTGGTGCAGGTCCCCTGTCCGCAGCCCTGGCCGATGCAGAATCCGTAGACGCCACAGTCAGAATCGTAGGGCTGAAGCTCGGGCCAGGTTCGAGTCCGATCGTACATGTATTCACGGCTCAGGTTTGTGGCGATGCACTCACATGTCCCGAGCCAGTTCTTGTCACACTCACAGGTATAATCGTTCGAGTTGCCGGTGCCATCGTAGCAGATGGCTCCGCACTCCCACCACTCGCGAGTCGACATCGAAGCGTGCCCTGTGCACGCACCGTACCCGTCCTGGTCGACGATTCTCGGCAATACCACAACGCTGAACGCGTTGGGAACCGGAAGGAGGTCGAGCTCGCCGCCGCGCAGTGCCTCGTCCGGTTTCTCTTGATGCTCGCCTTCAATGCACGACTGGAGGGACATCGGCTCCGGCCTGCTGTGGAGGAGCCGGGGAACGAGGCCGCTTGCCTCCCCGATGCTCGTCACGTCGATGCGGGTGACATCGTCGCGACTGGGAATGGCCAGATAGAGAGTGAAGCCCGTGCCGTTGGGCAGTTGAATGAGTCGGGCTTCGCTGCCGACGGATATACCCAACGTCTGCGCCACTCGCACCTCGAGCTCATTCCACTCCGCCTCATCGATCGATACGACAGGAGCGCCGCCGCCCTGCCACAGAGGTGAAGCCATGAGCGATCCCGAATATGGATGGAACAGGAGGAACCCGACTATGACAGCGTCACGGACCATGGGAACGCTCCAGCAGAGCGGTCCGTCTTCTCCGAAGATGAGCCGTGGCCTTCCCGCTTCTGTGCCGGTATATAACTGAAGCATTTCACGTTGGCCGAGGCCGGCCTCGTTGGCTGAGATCTGTTCCTCGGCTCTAGAGACTGTATTCGCGATCTGGATCTCCGCCGCCCTGGACACGAAGGCAGAGCTCTTCGTCCCCTCTGTGAGCTCCTGTACAGGGAGTATCTCGCTTGGATAGGGCGCTGCTGCCGACAGTCCGCTTGCGGCAAGAGCGAGGATCAGCACGGACGCAAGACAGGACACGGTAACCGCTCTTCTCATCATGGTTCTCGCCTTCTCCTTATGCTGCAGAAGCCGATCGGACACTTCTGGCGTTCTGTTGAAGGTTACGGTGCGGACCCGGCTCGGCAGCCGGAGAGCCGAATCCTGCACCCGCCCGGCACCTCGCCGCACCTCGCCGCACTACTCGATCATCTATCGCCGAGCATCCGTTCCGGATGCTCCACCCAATGCCAATGCCGGGGCGCCGCCCGCGTGCGCGGCCACCACCCCGGCATCGCCAACAGTAGCATATCACCACTTCACGAGATTGTCAAGGGAAAATGCGCAGACCGCTCTCTTCTTCCAACATCCCGGCGACGGAAATGGTTCCGCGACCCGCCCCCGTGGGGCAGCAACCCCCGGCCGCGCCGCACTGCCCGGC
>SMTZ1_10002977_pt1 | contig 17064 bp, 13 predicted proteins | sample DeeMarSWOR136_30_FD_25667 | JGI IMG/M metagenome (IMG submission 25667)
GATAGCCAGCTAATAAATGTCAAAATAGCTGATGATAAAGGCAGGTGTCAGGCATCAGCGGTAGCCAGGGGTATTATCTGGGCGGTGAATAATGGGGCGAATGTTATCAATATAAGCGTTGAACTTGGGGAACCTTCACCGGAATTAGAAAGCGCTGTAAATTACGCCTGGAGCTGGGGGGTAGTAATTATAACCGCTGCCGGTAATGAAGGTAGTCAATCACCAGTCTACCCGGCTTGTTATGAAAATTGCATTGCTGTGGCAGCTACCAGGCAAGATGATACCTTGGCGCCACTATCAAACTATGGCGATTGGGTGGATGTGGCTGCCCCCGGGTTTAATATCTACTCCACTTTACCCGATAATAGCTATGGGTATAAAAGTGGCACTTCCTTTGCCAGTGCCTATGTCAGCGGACTGGCAGCACTGCTGTTCAGTGTGGTGACTGATACCAACGGTGATGGCAGGCTTAATGATGAAGTTCGGGCAGCGATTGAGGATGGCTGTCAACAAGCTAGTACGAACAGCGTGGGATGTGGGCGAATAGACGCTACCACCGCATTAGCCGAGATTGGTTATATTTCCTGAGTTTGTGCCTAAAGTGCTGCCGAAACAATAGGCACATGCCCTCTCTTTATTAAGAGCCGCTTTTTGCTTGACATTACAAGCCTCCTTTTCCATAATTGTGGTGAGCCGAAGCCCTGAGTCTAGCCAAGGGGGAAGGCGTGGCAATCCACCACTTTTCCTCAGCCTCTTAGATTACTTTGTCGAGTTCCCTCACTCACGTTCAGGACAAGCCCGTCCTCGTCTGTTGCCTTAGTAATACATTGCCTCCCCTTAGCCATATTTGAAAAGATTGTGCTTTTAGTATATAAATATAGAGTATTCGGTTAATTTTAACAGAGAAAGGCTTGGATTTGGTTAAAAAGAAGGTAGAGAAACCCCAGCGTGATTTCACCAAGCGTCAGCTTTCCCAGTGGCAAAAGCAGAGAAGAAAACAGCGTATTATTCTTGGCTTTGGGATTTTCATTATTGTCGCTGTTTTGGGCATTGTTGGGGTTGGGATTTATAGTAAGTGGTATATTGCTGAGTATAAACCGCTGCGTCAAACGGTAATAAATGTGAATGATACTGAGTATAATATGGATTACTACATAAAAACGCTGAAGGTGTATGGGGAGGGTCAACCTAGTTATATTATGTATTATTTGGCTGATGAAGTGGTAAGATTCATTGAGCAAAATGAGCTAATGAGGCATGGGGCTATGGAATTGGGCATCAGTATTAGTAGCGACGAGGTTAACGGAAAACTCAAAAGTCTTGGCCTTCCTCTAGAACAGCCTTATAAAGATATAGTCGGGGCTGAGCTATTGGTAAAAAAACTGCTTGATGAGTATTTTGAGCTGGAGGTGCCGGTATCGGCTGAGCAAAGGCACATAATGGCAATGCTTCTGGAGAGTGAGAGTCAGGCAATTGAGGTTAGAGCCAGGTTAGAAGATGGTGAGAGCTTTGCCGATATAGCTGGGGAGCTTTCTGTGGAAGGTGTTTCCAAAAATGAAGAGGGCGATCTTGGTTGGCATCCCAGGGATATTTTGACCGTAATGCTAGGTACCTCAATACCTGAGGAATATGCCTTCGAGTCCGGAGTGGGAGTGTTAAGTCAGCCGCTATATGATGAAACGATAACCAAGGAGATAGGTTACTGGTTGATTAAGGTCTTAGAAAGGGAGGAAGAGTCAGGAGACGCTCATATTCAAGCAATATTGCTGGGTAACCAGGAGGAGGCACAAGAGGTAACGGCTATCCTGGAAGCCAGCGAAGACTATGACAAGGATTTTGCCGATTTGGCCAAAGAACTCTCTCAGCATGATGCGTCTAAGGAAGATGGGGGAGATTTGAACTGGCTACCTCCAGGGGTAATGTCCTCAACTTTTGATGAGTTTGCTTTTAATGCTGAGATAGAGCTGGGGACGCTGAGTGAACCCATAAGAGACGATACTGTTATAACCAAAGGGGGTTATTGGCTATTAGAGGTTGTGGATGAAGATGAGGATAGACAGATTGAGGATGATGATAGGGCTTCGCTAAAGGGTAAGCTTTTAGAAGAGTGGGTTTCAGGGCTATGGGATGACCCTGAGAATAAGGTTGAGAGCTATCTGGACGATGAGAAGAAGGAGTGGGCAGTAGAGAGAGCTATAGGGGGCTAAAATAATGAAAAAGCAGAGTATTGGCATTGGGTTAATGGGGTTAGGAGTGGTTGCTGGTGAAGTAGCCAGGGTTTTAATGAGCAAGACGGAGGTTCTGGCTGAACAGGTTGGCTGTCCTCTTGTCCTGCGGAAGGTAAAGGTATTAGCCGAAGACTTGGTTAGTCCGCAGGCACTGGAGATGGATTCTCAGCTTTTCACCACCGATGCTGATGAGTTTTTTACTGAACCCGGGATAGACATAGTCGTCGAGGCGATAGGGGGTGAGCGCCCCGCCGTGGAGTATTTGGAGAGGGCAATATCAGGCGGTAAGTATGTAGTTACTTCCAACAAGGAGGTCATTGCCAAGCACGGGGCGAAACTACTAGCCTCGGCTCAACAGCATAAGGTAGGACTACGCTATGAAGCCAGTGTTGGTGGTGGGATTCCCCTGATTGCACCCTTTCAATATAACCTGATAGCTAATAGGATAGGTGGTATTTATGCTATCATAAACGGGACCACCAATTATATTCTTACCAGGATGGCGAGGGAGAGAGTGGATTTCTCTGCAGCTCTGGAGAGGGCTCAGGAGTTGGGTTATGCTGAAGCTAATCCAGAAAATGATGTGGAAGGCATAGACGCTGCCTACAAGCTGGCTATTCTTGCTTCTCTAGCCTTTCGAAGTCAAGTTCAACCTCAGGATATTTACCATGAGGGGATTTCTCGGCTGGGTAGTCGTGATTTCCAATATGCTCAAGAGCTGGGGTTTGCTATAAAGTTGTTGGCTATAGCCAAACAGGACGATAAATCTATTGAAGTACGGGTCCATCCGGTTTTTATTCCCGAAGATTCCCTTCTGGCTAAGGTTGATGGTGTCTATAATGCGGTTCTGGTTGAGGGCGACCTTGTGGGCAGAGTGCTTTTCTTTGGTGAGGGGGCTGGTGCTCAGCCCAGTAGCAGTGCCGTTATAGCTGATATTGTGTCGGCAGCACAGGATATTGTTCTTGGTGTTGGTAATAGAACTATGTGGAGACTGGAGCCGGACAAAATCATTAAACCTATGTCTGAGATTGAGACACGATACTATCTCAGGTTAAATGTTGCTGACCGCCCCGGGGTGTTAGCTCAGATTTCTAAGGTTCTGGGTGACCACCAGATTAGCATTTCCTCGGTTATCCAGAAGCTGGCTGATAGTATAGTCCAGACTGCTGAAATTGTTATTATGACCCATCCGGCTAAAGAAGCGGCAATGCAAAAGGCTCTTCAGGAAGTGACACAGCTAACTATGGTTAAAGAGATAAGCAACTTCGTTCGGGTTGAAGCTTGATGATAAAACCAGGAGTTTTAGTTAAGTATAAAGATTTCCTCCCAGTTACCCTTAATACGCCTTTGTTCTCATTGGGTGAGGGGGACACTCCTCTGGTCAGATGCAGTGAGCTGGAGAAAGAAATTGGCTGTGGGGAGCTGTATTTTAAGCTGGAGGGGTGTAATCCTACCGGTTCATTCAAGGACAGGGGTATGGTAGTGGCTGTAGCCAAGGCAGTAGAGGCAGGGAGTAAGGCGATAATGTGTGCCTCAACCGGTAACACCAGCGCTTCAGCCGCTGCTTATGCTGGCTTTTGTGGGCTTACCGCTATTATTATTGTGCCTAAAGGTAAGATTGCTCTGGGTAAGCTGGCTCAAGCTATTATCTATGGGGCTAAAATAGTTACTATTGATGGAAATTTTGACCAGGCACTAAACATAGTCCGGAGTCTCACTCAGAAGCACCCGGTTACCCTGGTTAACTCACTTAATCCCCATCGTATTGAGGGGCAAAAAACGGCTGCCTTTGAAATTGTTGATACCCTAGGTGAAGCACCGGATTACCTCTTTATCCCGGTAGGTAATGCTGGTAATATTACTGCCTACTGGAAGGGTTTTGTGGAATATTATCAGGCAGGCAGGACTGGGAGTAAACCCAGGATGATGGGCTTTCAGGCTGAGGGTGCTGCCCCTATTGTCCGGGGCTATGTTATTGAGGAGCCGGAGACTGTTGCCTCAGCGATACGAATAGGTAATCCGGCTAGCTGGCAGAGGGCTGTTGCCGCTCGTGATGAGTCTGGTGGTATTATTGATATGGTTAGTGATGAGGAGATTCTTTCAGTCCAAAAGCTTCTGGCTACCAAAGGGGGTATCTTTGGCGAGCCAGCTTCAGCCGCTTCTTTAGCCGGGTTACTCAAGCTTTACCAGACGGGGATGGACTTGTCACAAAAAAGAGTGGTTTGTGTGGTAACTGGCACCGGACTTAAAGATACTGATGCGGCTCTAAGAAGTGCTGAGCCCTTCCTTGAGCTTCCGGCTGATTTGGTAGCTGTGGAACAGGCTTTAGGCTGGGGTTAAGGAGGTTAAAATAACTAAGATAATTAGTGAGGGCGTAGGGGCATTCGCTCAACACTTCCCGGCAGTAGCCACAATAGTTACGGCTCAGGCTAAGGGAAAAGAAAATGCTATGGCGGTGGCCTGGCATGCGCCTATCTCTTTACAGCCACCCCTTTATGGGGTATCTATTTCACCGAAGAGGTTCACCTACCAGCTTATTGCCGACAGTAAGGAGTTCGGGATTAACTTCTTACCTTTTGAGGCGGCTGAGCTGGTTGCCTCGGTAGGTGGTAGCAAGGGCAGTGAGGTAGATAAGTTTCAGAGATTTAATATTGCCAAGAATAAGCCAGTAATGACAGCGGTACCAATTCTGGAAGCTGCCTACGCTGCCTATGAGTGCCAGTTGGTTGATGATAGGAGTTATGGTGACCATAGGTGGTTGGTGGGAGAGATTGTAGCTGTGCATTGGCTAGAGGAGGTCTTTACTCCAGATGAAGTAATAGATTTGGATAAGGTTAGCTCTATTCTGTATTTAGGGAATGAGCTTTATGTTACTACATCAAGAGATACCATAAGAAGTCTGGACCGCAAGGTCTATGGCAAACGGTGAAGGAGGACTATAGTGTTCGATGAAGCTGGAATAAAGAAGGCAGTAGTTTCAATCATGAAGGCTATTGGGGAAGACCCAAAAAGGGAAGGCTTGGTGGAAACTCCAACCCGCATAGCTGAAATGTATGCTGAGCTTTTTATGGGGCTTGGTATGGACCCTAAGGAGGAGCTGACGGTAGGTTTCGAGGAAGGACATCGGGAAATGGTAATTGTGAGGGATATTCCTTTTTATTCTATGTGCGAACATCACCTTTTACCATTTTACGGTGTAGCTCATATAGGCTATATTCCCAATACTAGTGGGCGTGTTGTCGGTGCCAGTAAGCTAGCTAGAGTGGTGGAAATCATTGCTAAGCGCCCCCAGATTCAAGAGAGAATGACCACCCAGATTGCTGATGCTATTGTTGACGGGCTTAAGCCTGATGGGGTGGCGGTAATTGTTCAGGCTGAGCATTTGTGTATGATTATGCGCGGTATTAAGAAACCAGGAAGTGCTATTGTTACCTCAGCCCTCAGAGGCACCTTTCGTAATAAAGCAAGGACCAGGACTGAATTTTTCTCTCTGCTCCAGAGCAAATATTTCTCTACTCACCCATAATTTGAACTATAATTTGTCTTGACCGGGGGCGGTTGTCGAAATCAACCACAATTATTTGCTGCCAGGTCCCTACGGTTAACCTTTTATCAGTAAAAGGTACTACCAGTGAGGCACCCAGTAGTGAGGCACGGACATGCGAGTAGCCATTGCCATCGCCCCAGCGGTTGTCATGAGCATAGGGGATGTTTCTAGGCACATTCCGCTCCCACATACCCTCAAAATCGGAAACTAAGCCCGACTCAAATTCAATAGTAGATATTCCAGCGGTTGAACCGGAGATAAAAAGGGTAACTGTTCCATTCCTTATATCCGTCTCAGCTAACTGTTGTGCTACCTGTGGCGTAATGTCAACAATATCACACTCTCCTTTAGTCTGAAGACTAATTCTTTTAGTAACTACCATTTCTTACCTCCTGTGGTTAATAGTCGTAGAGCTTATTATCAACCCTATAAACCATTATTTCTGATAAAGTCTAATTCATCCCAGAGGATGTTATCTAGGTCAAATACAGGACCGTCCTGGCATACCTGCTTGAGTCCGTTTTTTGTCTTTACTGTGCACGCATAGCAGACCCCACGCCCACAGCCCATCCTCACTTCAAGGGAAATTTGGGTAGAGTGCAGCTTTTTGAATTGTTTACTATAGTTAGCGATGGCTCGGTACATACCGACCGGCCCGCAAGCGAATATCTGGTCAGCCTGGTCAACATGGTCTACTATTAAGTCAGTAGCTAGACCCTTAAAGCCATCAGACCCATCCTCGGTAGTAGCGATAAGCTCTGCTTCAGGGGGCAGGAAATGACTGGAGTAAAGCTGATTAGCTGTTGATGCTCCTAATAGCAGCGTTACCAAGCATCCTCGATGTAGGGCTTCATCTGCTAGAAAACGTAACGGTGCAATGCCTATACCTCCGGCCACTAATAACAGGTTATGTGAGCCAGGGTGAATAGCGAAGCCATTACCCAGCGGTCCGAGCAGGTCTATATTATCGCCAGCTTGGCGTTGTGAGAGCCAGTACGTGCCTATTCCGACCACGGTGAACAGGAAGGCAATCTGGGTAGCATCAGCTACTTGATGAATACTCAACGGGCGGCGTAGCACAGTTTCTTCTCCACAGTGCACCATGACAAACTGCCCCGGCTTCGCTTCAGAAGCTATCTGAGGTGATTCTAGCCAAATAAGGTGAACCCTGGGCATAACCTCACTATTAGAAATGATGGAAGCCAAGCCCTGCTTCAAGCTGGCTCCTTTCTGCGGTAGTCTGGCAGGGGTTGGGCGCTATAAATCTGGCTCCCGTTGACAAGTGCCTCCACTGCGGCTCGAGCCGTATCAAGAGAAGTAAAGCAAGGGATGCGCTTCTCAGTAGCCGCCCGGCGAATTTGGAAGCCGTCTCTCAGTGGGATGCGGCCCCCGGTAATGGTATTAACCACGCCATTTACTGTCCCATTATTGATGATGTCAACAATATTAGGATGTCCCTCACTCAATTTTTTACTAATCATTTTTACTGGAAGTCCGACAGCCTCAATCATAGCTGCCGTGCCTTCGGTGGCATAGAGCTTACAGCCTGCTTTTGAGAATTTCCTGATTATGGGTAGCGCTTCGGGCTTATCCCTGTCGGCGATACTGAAAAGGATAGCTCCCTGGGGCAATAGCATTAGTCCAGCGGCTAGAAGTGCCTTGGCTAGGGCAGCATCAAATGTATAGTCAATCCCCATTACCTCTCCGGTGGACTTCATTTCAGGACCAAGGTAGGTGTCAACACCCAGTAATTTCGACATAGAAAAGACTGGAGCTTTAATGCCGACCAGCTTTTGCCTTTCCCACAGTCCGGTGTCATAGCCCTGCTCTTTAAGGCTCTTACCCAGCATAACGTTGATGGCTACCTTCACCATTGGCACCCCGGTGACCTTGGCGATAAACGGGATAGTGCGGCTGGCCCGAGGATTTACCTCCAATACATAAACTGATGACCCTTGAGTGGTACTATCAGGCATAATAACGAACTGAATGTTCATCAATCCTTTAATTTTAAGTCCCAGCCCTATTCGAATGGTATAGTCAACGATAGTTTCTATCTCTGGCTCAGTCAGGTTTACCCCGGGATAGACTGCCATTGAGTCCCCACTGTGCACTCCTGCCCGCTCAATATGCTCCATTATCCCGGGAATGAGCACACTTTCACCGTCACCTATAGCATCAACCTCTACCTCTTTCCCTTGCAGATATTTATCAATGAGGATAGGATGCCTGGTATCCAGTTCTATAGCCAGCCTCATATAACGGATTAGTTCACTGGCGTCGTGCACTATTTCCATAGCTCTACCACCGAGGACATAGCTGGGGCGAACCAATACCGGGTAACCGATAAGCTTAGCCACACTGAGGGCTTCGTCTATAGAGGTGACCCCGGCACCTGGTGGTTCAGGGATGCCTAATTGATTAAGGAAATTCTCAAATCTTCTCCTGTCCTCAGCCAGGTCAATGGCCTCAGCACTGGAACCGAGGAGGGGCATCCCGTTGCGGAACAGAGGCTCAGCCAGGTTTATCGCTGTCTGACCACCAAATTGAACTATAGAGGGTGGAGGAGCATTGCCTGAAAATTCAGGTTCGCCTTCATTTTCTAAGATGTCACGCAGGCTTTCTTCATCCAGGGCTTCGAAGTAAAGACGGTCGCTGGTGTCAAAATCGGTGGACACTGTTTCAGGATTGGAGTTGACCATAATGCTCTTATAGCCAGATTTCTGTAGTGCCCAGGCGGAGTGGACGCTACAGTAGTCAAATTCAATGCCCTGCCCAATACGGATTGGACCACTACCGATGACTATTGCCTTATTTTCCTGAATAGGCACGGCCTCATTCTCCTGTTCGTAGGTGCTGTAGAAGTAAGGGGTACCAGCATCAAACTCGGCGGCACAGGTATCCACCATCTTATAAACCGGGCGTATATTCCACCCATGTCGCGTTTGCCTTACCTGTTCCGCGAGCCTGTCGGCTAGGGTTCCAACCTGCTCATCAGAGAAACCGAGCCGTTTTGCCTGCCGTAGAAGCTCTGGCGTCAGTGGCTGGGACAGGAGTTGTTTTTCCATATCCACGATATTTTGAAGCTTGGTAATAAACCACAGGTCCATTTTAGTTTGCTCGGTTATCTCTTCAGCCCTTATCCCCCTTCTGAGGGCTGCCATAATAGCCCATAATCTCAGGTCGTTAGGCTCTAAGGGGTAAGAATCTATGTTTGTTTCCAGCTCCCATTTCGGGTCTTCCCACAGCAGCGACCTCTTGCCAAACTCCAGGGAGCGTATTGCCTTTTGTAAGGCTGCCTCAAAGCACCTATCAATTGCCATTACCTCGCCGGTGGCTTTCATCTGTGTCCCTATGACTCTGTCGCCTAAGGCAAACTTGTCAAACGGCCAGCGGGGGATTTTAACTACCAGGTAGTCCAGTGCCGGCTCAAAGGAGGCCATGGTTTTTCCAGTTACCTGGTTAGGGATTTCATCAAGTCTTTTACCCACAGCTATCTTGGCTGCCACCCGGGCAATGGGATAGCCAGTAGCCTTACTGGCTAGGGCTGAGCTACGACTAACCCGGGGATTAACCTCAATCACATAATAGTCATTGCTATAGGGGTCAAGGGCAAATTGGATATTACAGCCGCCCTCAACACCCAGGGCCCGGATAATCCTGAGACTGGCTGTCCGCAGCATCTGATACTCTTTATTAGTCAGGGTCTGGCTGGGAGCGACGACAATGCTATCGCCAGTATGTACCCCCATCGGGTCAACATTCTCCATATTACAAACGGTGATGCAGTTATCGGCGGCGTCTCGCATTACCTCATACTCAATTTCCTTCCAGCCAACCACTGAGCTTTCTAACAGCACCTGGTGGATGGGGCTGGTCGCTAGCCCCAAGGTTGCTACCTTGTCCAGTTCCTTCGAGGTATTGGCTATTCCACCCCCTGTCCCACCTAAAGTATAAGCCGGGCGGATTATCAAGGGCAGACCTATTTCTCTGGCTACCTTTCTGGCTTCTTTAAGGCTGGTTACAGTAGCACTCTGTGGTGTCGGCTCGCCAATCTTAGCCATTAACTCCTTAAATAGTTCCCGGTCTTCGGCATTTCTTATTGTCTGTATCGGCGTTCCTAGGCTTTTTACATTGTATTTATCCAGAATGCCGGCATCAGCCAGGTCTACAGCTAGATTGAGTCCGGTCTGACCACCGAGGGTGGGCAATAGACCATCGGGGCGCTCTCGTTCAATAATGCGACCTATCATCTCTACAGTGAGCGGCTCAACATAGACAATATCGGCGATGCCCTCATCGGTCATAATGGTCGCCGGGTTAGAGTTGACCAGCACCGAGATTACCCCTTCCTCCCGCATCGCCTTGCATGCTTGGGTGCCGGCATAGTCAAACTCCGCCGCCTGCCCGATAACAATCGGTCCCGAACCAATGATTAATACTTTAGATGGTTTTGACATTATTTCTTCACTCTCATTTTCAATCATCCAAGGAAGTTTCTTAAGTTAGCTGCTCCTAAAACATATTCTTCCAAACCGCCTTTGTTTTCTCTTAATGAACTTAGAACATAATCTGTTATTTCTTTATGCCCTCTATTAGCTTTGAAATCTATTGGTAAATCTCTAACTCTTGCTTCAAGATTTTTCGGTAAGAGACCCGTATCTGGGTTAAAATATCTGAGAGAATCCCTTAAATCGTCTTCAAAATTAACATAAACTTCTTTGACAAATTGAATGTCACCTTGATTCAAAGCATTCAAACCAAGAATTTCTGGCGGCAAACCTATAGAATAAAGAGCGGCCGTAAATGTTATTGCCCTTGGTAATGTAATGCCTCCCATGCTACGTGAATAGCCGAATAGTCCTATATGCAATTTTCGTTTCCTTCTACTCGGAACATACTTCGCAACTTCATTGATTAGTGGTGCTAATGCTTCTATTTGTTTTTGGTATTCTTCAGAATATTTTCTAATTATTTCCAAGCATCTCTCCTCATCTACTTCCTGAGGCAGACTTAGTTTTCTTTTTTGTAGTTTCCTTATAGCTTCTCTAACTTCATCGGGAGGATTGTCATATTTGAATGCGGATTGAATGGTAAACGTATATGTGCTGGGATATTCTTTTGCCACCTTTTCCACTGTTTGTGGCCTTAGATTGCCCCTGAAAGGAGCTGAGCCAACACCTACAATAGGATAAATTTCGATACCAATCTCTTCTGATAATTTTTGTAATCTCTGAAGAGCTATTTTATTCAAAAGGGTTGCACTAACCAATCCATAATTCATTGCTGGGTCTGACCTCGCCAAGAAAACCCTTTGATATTTTAAATCCTTATCGTGTAAATATGTTCTTGTCATATTGTGGGCATCAAGCATGTCTCGCATCTCTTCAAAGAGAGGTATAACATTAATTCTTTCAGGATTGAATTCGCCAATCCATTCAGCGATTGTTAGATCCCCTTCTTTAAATGGCTTATTCTGCTTCCCCACAACAAAATCATGATAATATCTGTAAATCCTCTCAATACATTTAGGAGAGGCCGTCATCGGTAAGATAACTTCAAATATTGGAGGAATATCATCTCTGTAAAATAATTTAGCAATATCAAATGACCTAGGTATACTTTCCAAGGTTTCCAGTAAAATTTTTGCTTCGGCTTTTTCTACAGTAGGATTAGGCACTCTTAAAGTTACAAACACATCTTTGCCTAATCTTTTATTCCTGAAAAAAGGTTCGTGTTTTGTCAATAGTTTTTTAACTACGTAATTATCAACTTCTTTGCCTTCACAATCCCACATCTGCTCATCACAACCTAAATGAGAAAATGCATAGTATGCTTCTTGTATCTCATCTTCCCCGCCAAGCTCGGTATTCTCCGCAAAAAACGGAGAATGCACATTATCAGGGTGTTGCGTGCTCATGCACTTTGGTATTTTTATTTTAGTCGTTATAATATCTTTCCTGTCTACCATCTTACTTACTTTCCCCTTACCATCTCTAGAAACTCTTTGAATAGGTAGGTGCTGTCCCAGGGTCCGGGAGAGGCTTCCGAGTGATACTGGATACAGAAGATGGGTAGCTCCCGGTGGCGCAATCCTTCTACTGTGCCGTCGTTCAGATTTATATGGGTAACCTCCAGGCTGTCTTTAATACTATCAGGGTCTACGGCGTAGCCATGATTTTGGGCGGTGATATAAACCTGACCGGTAGCAGTGTCCCGGACAGGGTGGTTAGCCCCGTGGTGCCCAAACTTCAGTTTGAAGGTCTTAGCACCGAAGGCTCGGGCGATAAGCTGATTACCAAGGCAGATTCCCATAATTGGCTTCTTGCCGGCGAGCTGCTTAATGGTATCAACGATGTAATCCAGGTTTTCCGGGTTGCCTGGTCCGGGTGAAAGAAGAATGCCATCAGGTTTCAGGTCTAGGATATCCTTGGCTGAGGTAGTGCAGGGGACTACGGTTATGGTACAGCCCATACCGTGTATAGTATGCAGTATGCTGTATTTCAAGCCACAATCCAGAACAGCTACTTTACATAAAGGCTCGGTAACCCCTTCCGGTAATATCGCTTCCCACTGGTATAGAGCATCAGTGGTAACTTGCTTTACATAATCAGTTGAGCTATAGCTGGACACTTTCTGCAATTGTTCCAGAGCCTGCTGCGGGGTTTTGCTACTGGTAATAACTCCCATCATTACCCCGGTTGAGCGCAGTTTGCGGGTAATCGCCCGCGTATCCACGCCACTTATTCCGGGTATGCTACTTTCGGTAAAATATTCATGGATGGTCTTGGTGCTGAGGTAGTGGTTAGGCTCAAGACATTCCTCCCTGACGACAAAGCCCTTTACCTGGATTTTATTTGATTCAAAATCCTGCTCATTGACGCCATAGTTGCCGATAAGGGGATAAGTGGGAACTACAATCTGTCCGGCATAAGATGGGTCGGTTAGCATCTCTTGATAGCCGACCATGCTGGTATTGAATACTACCTCACCATAGGCATCAGCCTCAGCACCGAAGGTATAACCTTTATAAACTGAACCATCTTCCAGGACTAAGATTGCCTTTTTAGTCATAATATCTAATAACCCTATCACTTCTTAAAATACCCTTTAGTATTTTCCATTCGTATTAACTTCAACTGAATCATCTTTGTAGACTAGTCTTCCTTGTGATGTGGTTGCTATTACCTTGCCTTTAAGCACCGAGCCAGCCAAGGGAGTATTCTTGCCCTTAGAGGCAAAAGCCTTAGTATCAACTACCCACGCCATATCAGGGTCAAAGATGGTAACATCAGCCGGGGAACCAACGGCTAGTGTTCCCAGCCTGCCATATTTATTACCGATAATCCTGGCTGGTTCACAGGTGAGCTTAGCGATGAGGGTAGCTAAGGTTAGCTGTCCATCATGCACCAGGCTCATCAGGCTGCCCAAGGCGGTTTCAAATCCACTGATACCAAAGGCAGCTAAAGCAAACTCACAAAGTTTATCGGCTTCAGTGTGAGGAGCATGGTCAGTAGCAATAATGTCAATTGTATTATCATTGAGCCCTTGAATTAGAGCCTGGATGTCCCGTTTAGTTCTCAGTGGTGGATTTACCTTAGCGTTGGTATCATAGCCTACGACCTTCTCTTCGGTCAGGGTCAGGTGATGGGGTGTAACCTCAGCACTAACCTGAATGCCTTTCTCTTTAGCCTGACGAATGAGGTCAACCGAGCCTTCAGTAGTAGTATGGGCAATGTGAAGTCTACCTCCGGTCAGTTGAGCCAGAGCCAGGTCGCGGGCAACTATAATCTCCTCAGCCGCAGCCGGCATGCCCTGGAGTCCCAATTTGGTAGATATTAAACCTTCGTTCATCACTCCACCCTCAGTGAGGGTTACATCCTCGCAGTGGTCGATAATAGGCAAGCCGGAGGCAAGGCTGTAGTCTAGTGCCTGGCGCATAAGGCGTGAATTTGCCGCTGGCTCACCATCATCACTATAGGCAATCGCCCCGGCTGAAGCCAGCTCGCCCATGTCAGTTAACTCCTTCCCCTGCCTGCTCTTGGAGATACAGCCTATAGGTAATACACAAACCACACCCTCGGTGGCCGTCACTGACTTTACATAATCTATATTAACCTGATTATCCAGGGGTGGATTGGTATTGGGCATACAGCAGATAGTAGTGAAGCCGCCCTTGGCGGCAGCTTGGGTGCCGGTAGCAATAGTTTCTTTCTCCTCAAAACCGGGTTGTCTGAGATGGCAGTGAAGGTCAATAAATCCAGGGCAGATTATTAGTCCTTGGGCATGAAGGACATCATACCCGGGTTGTGGAGGGGTTATTTCTTCCACGCCGAGCCATGAGATTTTACCATCAGTAATAAGCAGACTGCCAATTTCATCTATCCCCCGGCTGGGGTCAATTATATGACCATTATAGATAAGTAAAGGATTAGAATTATTATTCATCATCTTTTACTAGCATAATTGCTGGGCTTGAAACCATGCGCCTGAGCCTCGCTTTCCGAATTAAAAATAATCAGGTTTTCCGGTTTAATTCTTCGAACCAAATGGCTGTGAGCACTATGGTATTTTTTACTCTTTAACATCCCCTGATGCCATTCTGAACTGGCAATATATTTTGGGCGAACTTCGTGTTCACAATAGACGCATCTCAGCGTCAAAGGCTCGTTAGTTACTATCTCAAACTCAGGCTTCATATACCTTGTTTCAGTTTCTTGCACCGACACGCAGTTTAGATTAGGGCAGCTAATTCCGGAATCTCGTCTATACAAGGGGTAGGCTCTTTTCTGGATGGGAGGGACTTCCTTATCAGGAATATCGACCTCCTTATCCCCCAATAACAGGGCTATGAGCGCCATCCTGATTGGCACCCCACGAGCCGCTTGTTTAAAGTACATACTTCTCGGGTCAGCATCCACTTCGTAGGCAAGCTCGTCAATACGAGGTAGCGGGTGCATAACCAGTGTTCTTTTGAACTCCTTCCCTTTAAGCAGTTTTCTATCTACCACTGGATAATCCCTTTTTAAGTCTTGAGCTTCGGTAGTGGCGGCAAGTCTTTCCTTCTGAAGCCTGGTGATATAAAGGGCATCATATTCCTTAACTAGGTCGATTGGAATACTGATGTCAGGTATTAGCGCCAGTTGATGGGCACGACTCGGCGTTATATATATAGCATCCAAGCTAGTATCCACTGCCAAATCCTCTCTTCCAACTAGTAATGATGGCAGGGTATCAGCTGGGATTTTTTCTACGTCTGCCCCGTATTCTGTAATTAGTTTCTGCTTGATATGCTCTGGCATGTCGAGCCCCGACCCTGGCCAGAGGAATGTAGTTGCTCCGAGCCTGGTTAGGGCATAGATTAAGGAATGTATAGTCCGTCCGTATTTCAAGTCCCCGCATAGGGCAATCCTCAGACCTTTGATGGTTTGTCTCTCTTTCTTCAAGGTGTAAAGGTCACACAAAGTCTGGGTTGGATGCTCATGGCTCCCATCGCCAGCATTTATCACCGGGACGCCGGCATAGTCGGCAGTGACTTTGGCCGCTCCCTCCCACGGATGCCTGATGACGATGATATCGGCATAGCTCCCAACCACCCTCGCCATGTCGGCAATGCTTTCACCTTTGGCTAAGGAGGTTGCATTTACATCAATGGCGCTGATAACATTGCCCCCAAGCCTATGCATTGCTGTCTCAAACGACAGCCGTGTCCTGGTGCTTGGCTCAAAAAATAGACTTGCCATAATCTTACCCTGGCATACATTGGACTGCCCATTCATTGAGTCCGACATTTCATCGGCTAAGGAAAACACTGCCTCGATTTCCTCATTGGACAAATCGTCTATGGTCACCATACTTCTATTTACCAAACGCATAGTAGCTCCTCTTACTTCTTGGCTGGGGTTGGCTCTAGGCTTAATTCAATAATTGCCACCTCATCTATGCCATCAGTTTCCTCCATTCGAACTTGTATCTTCTCATATCTGGAGCTTGGTATATTCTTACCGATATAGTCGGCCCGAATCGGTAACTCGCGGTGTCCACGGTCTATAAGCACGGCTAGTTGGATTGACTGAGGTCGTCCCATGTCAATAAGGGCATCCATAGCGGCACGGGTGCTGCGCCCAGTATATAAGACATCATCAACTAACACTACAGATTTGCCATTAATATCAGCCGGAATTTGGGTGCGGTTGAGCATAGGTCGCTGATTTAATGAGGGAAGGTCATCCCGATACGGGCTGATGTCTAAAGCACCAACCGGTATTTTTAATTCATGAAAGTCTTGTATATTAACTGCTAGCCGTTTAGCTAGAGGCACACCACGGGTGTGCATACCGACCAGTATTAGATTTTTAATAGCCTTATTTCGCTCTATAATTTCGTGAGCAATACGAGCTAGGGTTCGTCCAATATCATCCGGGGTCATTATGACTTTTTTAGACATAAAAATACCTCTCGCCTTGGCTGGCAAGAGGTCTTGCTGCTTACTTCCTTTATTTTCCCCTTGCCAGCCTCTCTGGACTAACTTAAAGGTTTGAAAATATTATCCTCTTTCTAATCTTACTGATTTTGTATTATACCACTTTTATTTTATTATTTCAATATTTATATATGCTCTATTTAATGGGGCTTGTAATGAAGTGGCAACCTTTGTAACTTAGATGCACCGGCACCATGCTTAAGCTTGCAGATGAGGTTTCACCAGGAACAGAGTTAGCTAAAATGAGGGAGAATAGGGGTAGGTGGATAGGATATTGTCAATGTTGCTTACTGCTCTTTACCTTCCTCTGACACAGTTTTTTCCGAAAGGACTATTTGAACCTTCTTTCGTTTGCCCTCAACGCTAGCAGTATCAGTTGTGTCTTCTTTGACCTCAGCCACTTCCGGAAGTGTGTTCAGCATATCAATCAAAGGGATTGGCTCATGCAGAAAAACCAGGATTGAAGGTTTGTCGGCCAGAGGTATGAGCTCAGTATTTTTGACCTCAGGTAAACTGTCGAGATAGGTCACGATTCCCATTATTTTAGTTATGTCTATCGGGGGCAAGATTTCCAGTTCAAATTCCGGTTCCTGCTCATAAGGGGTTGTGTCTAGGTCATCGGCTGATACCAGTACCTTTTCCTCCGGCTGGCTCGTGCTTGTTTGGTCTATGGCTTGGACTGGTTCCTGAGACTCGGCATGTATCTCATCCCCTTCCATGGGTACAGTTCTAGTCTCTTCCACAAACTGAGATAACTTGCGCTCAAACACAGCCTCTAACGCTACTGTTTGCTGCTTAAGGTTTTC
>SMTZ1_10002978_pt1 | contig 17061 bp, 18 predicted proteins | sample DeeMarSWOR136_30_FD_25667 | JGI IMG/M metagenome (IMG submission 25667)
AAGGCTTTGGATGCGGGGGAATGTTAATGCAATTGCCTTAGCGATAGGGTTTGCAAGCCGCTGTGCGTATGTAAGACGGCTGGACGTGGACGGCATCAATCGCTGAGGATGCACTGTGATACGCATCAGACCAGCAAGGATTAAGGACTTGGATGTGGTGACTCAAATATACAATGATGTGGTCCTTAACACGGTTGCGACTTTGGATACAGAACCCAAGACTATCAAAGAACAGGAGTACTGGTTCACGGACCATGACTCCAGGAGCCCTATCTTGGTTGCAGAGGAGGATGGTCTCGTGTTGGGATGGGCATCCCTCAGTCGGTGGTCAGGTCGATGTGGCTACTGCGATACGTCGGAGATATCCGTATACGTGGGGGGAAAATATAGACGTAAGGGCATAGGTCGTAGCCTTGTAGAGCGAATTTTGGAGACCGCAGAAGAAGTGGGGCTCCACACTGTGATAGCGAGGATCACCGCAGGCAGCGAGTCCAGCATCAGGTTATTTGAATCTGTTGGCTTCATCCATATTGGAACGTTGAGAGAAGTCGGTCGGAAGTTTGACACGCTCTTAGACGTCCACTTGATGCAGAAGGTCTTCGACAACTAGCTCATACCGGTTGCCGCGGAAGCGCAGTGAAGTGAATGATGCGACAAGCACCATTTAAGAGGGTTCTTCATCTCTCTTGAGGCCATGGAGAGGAGAAGTCTCTAAGTGAAGAGAGATCCGTTTTGAATGGGAAGGAGGGAAAAGATGAGATACGCCATTTTTCTGCTGTTCTTCGCGACCAGCATAGGAACCAGTGAGTGGCGCACAGACCTCGACAGTCTTCTTCAGAGCGGAAAGGGGCCCGTCAGGGACGCACTTCTTGCAGAGATTCTGTCTGCTTCACCAGATTGGCGGCAGGTGGCGAGCCACATCGAGTCCCTTCGATTTGCTGATATGCAGAAGGGAATAGTGCTCAGGACTGCGGCGTGCGATGACGGGGTGGAACGTCCATGGGTGCTTTTCGTGCCTGCCAACTATGAACCGAGTGTCCCTACTCCACTCCTTGTGATTCTGCACGGGGGTGTTTCACGGAAGGACCTTATTGAAGACCCGGAAAGCTGGGTCGAGAACAATCCATTTACGGCGTTCGCAGAGGAGAATGATTGGCTGGCACTCTATCCTTTGGGCCAGGAAGGTGCAACCTGGTGGGATGAAGTCGGGATGCAGAACATACGGAATCTGGTCCGTCAAGTGAAGACTCACTACAACGTTGATGATGACCGTGTCTGGATGGCCGGCTTTTCGGATGGTGGCTCTGCTGCTTTTCTTCACGCAATGGTTGCACCGACAGACTATGCGGCTTTCGTAGCGCTTAACGGCCATTTGGGGGTAGGAAGTCTCGATGGAGGCCTGATGACATATGCTCCGAATTTCCTCAACACTCCTCTCTACGCTGTCACCACAGATCGCGATCGACTCTACCCATCTCACAAGATGCGTCCTCTCATCGATATGGCTCGAGCTGCAGGTGCAGATATCCTCTATCGAGAACACGAAGGTGAACATGAATTCAGCTATGCGGATGAGGAATTTCCCTTGATTGCTCGCTTTCTTGAGCGTCACGCTCGGGACCCACTTCCGACGAAGATCGTGTGGGAAACCGGAGAGGCAAGGTTCGGAGAGTGTCGATGGTTCGCCATTGACCGCGTGACTACAGTGACACCGGCCCAGTGGCACATCGACTACAACGTGGCTTTCGTCGATGACGCTGTGGTCATCGGTTTCTTTGCCGACGATTCCTTTGAAGGCCCCGGCGTGAAGGTCGGAAAGATATTTGAAGGTACTGCCGCCGAGAACTGTGGAATGGAACCGGGAGACATAATCGTGGGAGGAGGAAGGAAGAGAATCAAGACAATGGAAGACCTCGATGACTTCAAGGGGGACCTCGAAAGGGGGGAGGCGATAGAGTTAGCTGTGATGCGCGAGGATGAGGAAATCGTCCTGAAGGGAAGGATCCCTGAACCCGAGAACTACTACGTTTTCAAGCGAGAGAAACCCTCCGGTTTGGCAAGGGTCTCGCTCTCAGCAAACTGCGTGGACATTGAAACATCCCGAGTGGGCGCTTTCCGTGTACTTGTACATCCTGACCTAATCCAACTTGAACAGAATCTTGTCGTACGAGTGAACGGAGACACGCTCTTCAGCGAACGTGTGAAGCCAGATCTCGCATTCCTTCTTGAAAACTTTCTCGAGAACCGTGATCGCCGTCTACTATACGTTGCGGAAGTGAGCCTTGCTCTATAGCGAGTAGGGAGGCACGGTCGGCCAAGCAATCCGAGTCAGGCGTGAAGATGAGAAGTCGAAGTGTGAACGGCGTGAAGAGAGATTTCTCGACCTCATTGCTAGATTCAGCTGGAATGATGGGAAAGGAATGTATGCGAGCTTCGACAGGAAATAAGAGACGCAGTGAGAGGCAGAAATGAGCGGGGAGAACGGACGGTCGGCGGAAAGACGAGTCTGGTTAGGATATCTGAGCGAGAAGGTCAAGCCAGGCATGGTTGTTGAATTCGGTTGTGGTAGTGGTTCTGTCTTGGAGATATTGTCTGCTCAATTCCCTGAGAGTGTCTTCGTAGGAATTGACAAGTCTGTGGAGCGGTTGGCGGCAATGAGTGAAAGAGAGCTGAGGAACGTCATTCCCGTAAGAGCAGACATAAGCGAGAATGTCTTTCAGGACCACACCTTCGACACTGGCCTCTTCGTGGGCAGTCTCCATGAGGTGTACTCCTATCTGGGCGAGAAGAAGGTACAGAGTACATTCAAGATGGCACACGATGTTCTGAAAGGCAGTGGTCTTGTTATCATTCAAGACTTCCTGAAACCGTATCCAAGAAAGGTTCGCATTGGATTTAAGAACGATGTTACGTGCGAAAAGTTCCTCAGATTCTCGGAGGAATTCCGCCCGAGAAAGATCAGATACGAAAGAAAGAAATCGGGATTCGTGTTAGATCTTGCAGACGCAGTAGAATTCATTAGCAAGTATCGCTCTCCCAGCGAAGAAGACTGGACGGAGGAGATGAACGAGACTCACTTTTTCTTCACAGAGCAGCAGTACAGGGAGGTGGCTCGGCGAACAGGTTTCGTTGCGGGAACTTTGACGAGGTTGCCCAGGAGCGAGACATGGTGGGCTGAAAGAAGGAAAGACATCCGGTTTGAGTATGAGTCGGAGTACGTGTGGATTCAGTTCGTCTTGAAAAAGGGGCAGTTCTGACCTGCAGCCATCTCTGCGCCCAAGTGGAGCCATCCACAGCCGTTCGAGTGAGGTTGTCCGAATATACTGTATTGATGTATCGCACCGAATCGGGAAACCTGTAGAGGTCAGTGGCGAAGGAAGCATCAATCGGGGCGATAGAGAAGCCCGAAGAGAATGGAGATCCGGATGCAACGACGGGAGGTCCTCATGTCGAGAGGAAGGGAGGCAGGATGTCACCGAGGATGGTGAACCATCCTTTTCCGGATATCATAAGGAAATTGCCTGAGGCGAGCATAGCGCAGAGGGGTGTCAGAGGATGGATTTCCCAGGGCAAAAACCATCAGATAGTGTTCTTCGAGATCGCACCCACCGCCAAAATCCCTGATCATGTGCATGGTGCACAGTGGGGCATTGTGGTGGATGGAGAGATGGAGCTCACAATAGACGGCATCACCAGAACCTACGAGAAGGGTTGTTTCTACTACATTCCAGACGGAGCAGTGCATTCCGCGGTTTTCAAGACCAGAACTTTCGCGCTCGATTTCTTTGCTAATGGAAACAGATATCAGATTAAGGCTTGACATGGAGGAGAGATATCGCGAAGCCAGGAGAATTGAGGGAAAACGAAAACACGCCCAGTGCTCGTGAACTGTATGCTAAGGGCAGGTGAGTAGACTATTCGTTGACGATTCGTGTGGAGTTCGTAGATTATGAATGTCTCACTGAGAGATGAGGAGTAGAAAGGAGAGAAACTGGTTTGGGTGGATTTGTAGCTGGTCTTGTGATAGGTTTGGCAATTGGCATAGCGCTCGGGACAAAGCGCAAGCCCCAAAAACCATGGTCGGAGCTGACGGAAAAAGAGAAGAGAACCAGGACCGGGATAATGGTTACTCTTCTTGCAGCACTAGTCGCTGGAGTCGTAGCGCTCCTCCTCGCCAGATAGCACTCTCTTTGCTCGCTACTGAGGAGGGACTGGCCATGGCGAAGTCTATTCGCAGGGGTGATTGCTGACTCGGTATTGAGAGAAGGAGAAAAGGAGATGGGTACAGCTTGGTATCTCAGGCTCTTCTATATGCCCATTCTGAATGTTATCCTCGCCACGGTTCTTGCAGCGATCATCAAACCGAAGAGAATGAATGCGCCTGAACTCAGCACACCTATGAAGATAGTCGGCGTGATGAACCTCGCGGCACTCTGTGCAGTGCTCTGGTTTATCTCATTCAGAATCAACCTGGCCTTCTGGATTGGGATGGGGGTAGTTGTCTCGGGACACGTAGTCAATGGTCTCGCGTACAGTGCCATGAGAGAGCACCACGAGAAACGGAAGGCCGTTGTAGACTGGGGGATTTACGGAGTCGTCAGACATCCTCATTTTCTGCACAGCGTGCTCACGAGTCTCGGCGTGATTATCATGGGCTGGAGATTGTCCGCTATCTACGCCATTGTGTGGATCTACTTCGGGTTTTCTCTTCTCTACACTCGGTCTGCTATCCTGATGGAGGAAAAAAGGACTGTAGAGAAACTGGGCGAAGAATACGAGGACTACATGAGACGTGTACCAAGGCATTTCTTGATAAATTAGAAGAGAAGAGGGAGATCGGCCAAAACGGACGTACCCTCTTCTATTGGATACGGTCAGATGGTTCTGTGATTGTTGGATTTAAGGATATGGAGGCCAGAGCTAAGCCTGAGCGAGTCCAGGATTCACAGGACAACGGTCGGAATTCTTGAGAGAGGACTTCCGTCCTTTTCGATGGGTCGCAGGAGTTGCGCAATATGGGGTAAGTAGTGTGAAACTCGTTCGGATCGCATATCATGACGAAGTGGGCATATTAGAGCTGAACCGAGGAATCACCAATGCACTGAACCTGCAACTTGTCGTTGAGCTGACTCAGGCCCTGCAGCAGATGAGACAGAAGACGGATATACGTGGTGTCGTGCTCCGGAGCTCTAACGAGAAATTCTTCTCCATCGGTTTCGACATTCCAGAACTGCTTCAACTCGTCAGAGACGACTTCCGAGTATTCTACCACTCATTTAATAAGCTCTGCGTACACTTGTACACACTTCCGAAACCTACAATAGCAGCAATCACGGGTCATGCAGTGGCTGGGGGCTGCATCCTCTCTCTCTGTTGTGACTACCGATTGATTGCGGAAGGCCGGAAGTTAATGGGACTGAACGAGGTCAAACTTGGAGTTCCCGTGCCGTATCCAGCGGACTGCATTCTTCGGCACGTAGTTGGACCTCCAAATGCTCGCGAAATAGTCTACGGTGGTGAGTTCTACGAATCCGAGAGATTGCTTCAGTTGAATATGGTGGATGATGTAGTGCCGTTGCAACAGGTTGTGCCTGAGTCGATTAAGAAGGCCAGCCTGCTGGGCGAATCGTGTGGTGAAGCATTTGGAATGATCAAACGGAATCGAACCGAGTCAGTTGAGGCCGAGATTGCGAAGAATATCGATGAGAAAGAGCGATTCTTCATCAAGTGTTGGTACTCCCGGAAAGCCCGCGAACGGCTAAGAGAAGCTGCCAAAAAGTACTAGCCGGTTTAGGTAACAGCAACTGCAGCAATTTCCTATAAATCAATAATGGGCAGAGTACTGCTCGTTCTCCGCAGCATTTTGTCGCTTCTTGCTGTGTAAATTCACCAGGTGAGGCGAAGACCCCACCACAGAAATAGACTGCGCCATTGAGTGAGAGCATGGGGAGCAGGCCACCGAGCGCTGCAAGGATGAGACGGAGAGTTAAGGTTCTTAAATGGTGATGGACAGGTACGCTGGCCGAAGGGGCGAAGTAAGAAGTCCGTACGACTGGTTCGAGAATGAGGCCACGGCTGACTCGTCTCTCTTGACGGATTGCCAGTTCTTCCAAGACCATGCAAGCGTCAGATTGTTGGCCATTGGCTGCCCAAGCGCTCATTCTTACTGGCTTGTATGAACGCCTATTTACTTGACAGCTTTGCCAATTGTACACAGAATTCTATTCATGCTAAAAAGGGAGGGCAAATGTTGGCATGAAGCTGCTTGGCAGCTTGATTTTGACACCATTCCGATGCAGTATCCACGAGCAGAATTGAAGAGAAGGTCATTGCGACCAAGTGACTCTGAGGATTCGGTCTTGCCTTGGGCCGAATGTATGAGGGAGCCTGACAAGGATTTGAAGAAGAAAGTGTCTGAAGCAACGCCAAGAGTGCCTGAAACCGCGGGGATTTTGGACAAGGAGAATTGAATGAACGTACAGTGCACCTCGGTTGGTGGAGTTTGGAGGAAGATTGAAGAGGAGGAGCAAGTATGAAGATTGCACTGATGACAGCTTGGAACACTGATGATGGTGCTTCAGTACATTCTCAAATACTCGCCCAGGCGTGGGCAGGAATGAGCCACAAAGTTACTGTGTTCAGCTTTGTGAGAGATGATTTCGCTCCGGAACGTTTTACTGGAAAAGATGAACGTTTTGTCATACGATGTTTTGGTGCCCGGCAAAGAAAGTTCATAGACCCTCGTCCCATCCTCTCCACCGACTTCGACATCTTCCTCGTGCAGAACCTCAGGATGCTTCCTGTCGACGCGCTGTACAGGATATTTCCGCTCATTCGGGAACGCTCACGGACAGTTCACGTCGTGCACGAAAGTGAACTGCCCGGAGAGACCTGGTTTTATCAGTTCCTGTGGGACCGAGTCGTGTACTTCGATAGAAGGCAAGATTTCTTGAAAGATATCTATCCTAATGCTGAATTCATTCCTTTCCCATGCACTCCCCCGAGAGAGGGTAGCCAGTCTGGAAGCCGAAAAAAGCTTCGCTTGCCTCTCCATAAGAAGATAATTTTCGTATTCTGTCAGAGAGAATATCAGCCGTATCTGCGAGACCTGAAGGAAGACCTGAAGAAGCATGCAGTCTTGTTGCTGGTGTTGCCTCCTGTCTATGAGATGTTGGAGAAAGAAGCGCCGCCTCCATGGATGATTGTGAGGGAAGAAGATGCACTGTCAGACCAGAGGTTTGATGACTATTTGTTTGCGTCCGATGCAGCGATTTTCCACAAATTCCAGAGTAGGTATCACAGAGTTGTTTCCTCGGTGATTTTTCAAGTCATTGGAGCTGGCTGTCCAATCTTTGTGCCCAAACAGTCGGACTTTTTTCATCCACTGCAGGATGAAGTCGTCTATTACAAGGATGTTGAGGGGTTGAATAAGGGGTTGTCTGAATTACTGCTCCACAATGAAGACAGGCGGAAGAGACTTACAGATGCGGCTAAAGTGTTTGCAGCCATGAATTCTGCAGAGAAGATAGCCCGGATATACATCGAGTCATTTACCAATGTCTTGAAGGAAGGAAGATGAGGCTGAGACGCTACAGAGGCAATCCGATATTAAGGCCCAAACCCGAAAACAACTGGGAGTCTGAGAGGGTCTTCAATCCTGCAGTCGTCTACGAGAATGGACTGTTCCATCTGCTCTATCGGGGTATGGGAATAGATGAGATCTCTCGGATCGGATATGCAGTCAGTCTGGATGGGTTTGATTTCTTCCGCTTTGACAGGCCCGTTTTCACGCCAAAACTCACTACGGAACCGAAGGGTTGCGAAGACCCCCGAATTGTGAAACTTGGGAAGAGATTTTGTATGACCTATACCGCCTTTTCCCAGATCGGAGTCAGAATAGGCATCGCTCTCACCAAAAACTTTCTCAGTTGGGAAAGATTGGAGATAGACTGGCCAGAGGTAAACAACAAGGATGCAGTCGTGCTGCCCGAAAAGGTGGGGGGTAGATACGTACTCTTTCACAGACCGACAGCAGGTGAACGTATGGGTATCTGGATTGCCTACTCGGACAACTTGACTGACTGGTATGGGCAAAAGGAGATTATGACACCATCTCGGCCGGGTAGTTGGGAGGCGAAGATTGGTGCTGGGCCTCCACCTATCAAGACAGAGAGGGGATGGCTGCTCATATATCACGGTGTGGACGGAGATGGGGTATACAGAGCAGGAGCTGCGATGTTCGATCTCAACGATCCCTCAAGGCTGATACACAGACACCATGAGCCTATTCTGGAACCGCAGAAGGAGTACGAGTTACGTGGGATCATACCTCGTGTAGTATTCCCTTGTGGGATGTGCGAGGTGGATGGCAAATACTACATCTATTACGGTGCGGCGGACAGAGTGATCTGCGTCGCTGCCGTAGAGAAAGAAGAAATGTTGCAGCTCTTCAACTGAAAAGGTAGAGTGTAAGAAAGGCATGAAGCGACACGATCTTCAGTTTGATTCGAGAGCGTCGGTGGAAATCATTGACGGTGTGGAAAGGTGCTTCAGGCAAGGACTGCGTTCCTGCAGACGAGAGATGAGGCGGACGCATTCTTACCTGCAGTACCTAAGAGCCTACCAGGTGGTTCGTCACGAACTCCCGGACGATCTCCAGCTCATGCCCGGACCTTCAGGAGAATGAGATGGCTGATGTAGAGAGCTACAGGGACATTGTCGGGGATGAAGTCGTATCAACTATTTACAAAAAGGCAAGAAGACTCTACGGAAGACACATTCTCCACATCAACTCAACGTATCAGGGCGGTGGCGTCGCCGAAATTCTGGCATCTCTTATACCACTGATGAATGACGCAGGAATCAGTGCAGGATGGAGAACACTTCATGGAAATCCCGATTTCTTCATGGTCACGAAGAAGTTTCACAATGCCCTTCAAGGCGACCCAATCAATCTCACGGAGATGAAGACACGGCTGTACCTCAGCACCAACGAGAATTTTTCCATATACACACATATAGACCATGACTGCGTAATCATACACGATCCGCAGCCCCTTCCCCTCATAAAGTTCTACAAGAAAATGCAACCGTGGATTTGGAGATGTCATCTAGACTTGTCGACGCCCAACGAAAGACTCTGGGAGTTCATCAAGAAGTTCATCCTTAGATACGACTTGACTGTGATCTCTAATGAAAAGTACAGGGGAAAGGATTTACCTGTTGAACAGAGAATCATCTACCCTGCGATTGACCCTTTTTCTCCCAAGAATATGGAGATTTCTGAAAAAGTGGTCGCGAAGTATCTGAGCAAATTCGGCGTACGTCGGGATAAACCTCTGATAACGCAGATATCAAGATTCGACAGGTGGAAATTCCCTGAGGGAGTATTGGACGTATTCAGGCTGGTCAGAGAGAAGGTGGATTGCAGATTGGTACTGTGCGGGAGCATGGCAGCGGATGATCCGGAGAGCTGGGTGATCTACGAACGGGTGAAGCGAAAGGCAAAGCGTCTCATAGAAAACGGGGATGTTGTACTCATTACGAGCGAAAACCACATACTTGTGAACGCGCTGCAGCGGAGTTCTGCAGTGATAATGCAGAGGTCGACAAGAGAGGGCTTCGGGCTCACGGTCACAGAGGCTCTGTGGAAAGGGAAAGCCGTCGTCGCATCAAATGTGGGAGGAATTTCTCTTCAAATAAGAGAGGGTGAAAACGGATTCTTGGTTAAGCCGTCGAATACGAAAGGATTCGCAGACAAAATCATCAAAATCCTGGAGAATCCAACTCTTGCTGTAGAGATGGGCAGGAAGGGTAAGGAGGTCGTCAGAGAGCGCTTCCTCATTACGCGGCTCCTTCTCGATTACCTGGACCTGTTAAACGTAGTCGTCAAGTGTCCATTAATGTCTGAAAGCTATTTTCAGTCCAAAAGCAGGGACACAAGGTAATGCCGTTCTGCCAAACTCGGGCAGCAGTGAGAAAACTCTTTCTTGGGACAGGAGAACCGCCCCATCATCTTCTTTCTGGCAGTACAGGTCATTCCCCAGGGATATCACTTCCTTGGAGGTGAAGCCTGTGGTCGAGACGAATAGAAGATTCCAGATCGGAAGGCTGCAGGGAATACGGGGCTATCCCTTCCCTTCGGGTTCAGGGCTCACGAAGGCAATGCAACTCGTCGAGTCTCGTTCTTCACGATACGGAAGGTGTGGTTCTTATAGAACCACCGCACACGACGGAAACCTCTTTGTGTTGGGGCAGCGGAAATGGGTAGGATATCGATCTGTTCATGAAGAGTGAGCTTTTCCGAATGGGTACCAAGAGATACACTGATGGCCTTTCCGTTCGCAAAAGCATCAATTGTCTATTGCACAGTGTGCTGAGGCGTGTGGGTGGAAGAGTGAGAATTGAGGGCCTCGGAAGGATAAAGATATGAGAATAGGCATGATGTCCACGTGGAATATCCCTTGCGGTGCTTCACTGCATGCGCAACTAATCGGGAGTGCATGGCTGCAGAGAGGCCATGAACTCACCGTATTCGCGCCCTACGGACCACCTACCACAAGAGAAGAAGACGAGCCATGGATTGTGAGGAACTACTCACTTGGAAAGCCTCTGTGCCTCGACTCGTCTCCACTATTAAGCATGGACTACGACGTTTTTGTGCTTCAACAAATGCCACCTACGCCTATGAGGTTGCTTTTGTCGTTGGCTGCAAAGATAAAGAAAAAGGCAAAGACCGTCGCTGTGATTCATGAAGGCAGACCTCCGTCTGTCGAATTCACCAAATTCCCATGGGATGCGTTAGTCTGTTTTGATGAACGGTACAAGGAGTTCTTGCTCAGTGCTTTTCCGGAAGAAAAGATACACATCATTCGCTACCCTTGCCATCCAGTGGAGCACGGAGACAGAGTTGAGGCAAGGAGGGAGCTCTTGCTTCCGTCAGACAGAATGATCGTGCTTATCTATGGCATTGCGGTGCACCATCATATACACTTGTTACCGAGTCTTGAGCGAGTCAACAAGAAAAAACCACTCCTATTTCTCATCTACACCGGTGTTCATGACTGGTTTGACATCTATGAAACGACAAAGAGCCGCTATGACTTCGTTGAAGTGAGAATGGGAGTACTCGAAATGGATGAGCTTTACAGATACCTTCATGCGAGTGATGCGCTCATTTATCACAGGGATTCATCGGTGGATATCGTTGTGCCCTCCACTATTTATGCGTGTATGGGTTCAGGGTGTCCTATCTTGGCCTCCAGTTCAAATTTCGTCGAGAAATTGAAGAGGGAGGTTCTGAAATACCAAGATTTGAATAGGTTGCAGCAGCTACTTCTTTACGGAGCAGACGAGTTTCAATCCGCGGTGGCAGCCGCTACCCGGTATGCACAGAAGAATTCGGCAGATAAGATTGCCGCCAAATTCATCAAATTATTTAAAAAACTGTAGACGGTTTACGTAAGGTCAACTGTGGCATTATGTTATGAATTAATTCTGGGTACGGTGTTTCTTGTCCGCCAGAGCGATTCGCTCGCCTGCTCGTGTGAGCTCAGCAGGCAAGGTCGCTCGGGTGGGGTGGAGGCCCGACACCGGAAATCGAACCTGTCATTGAGTGGACTCGTAGAGAGAGCGTCTGTGAGCGGTGCAGGTCTCGGATCGACAGCCAAAGGATCTGAACTCTCAATGGTGATGCAGAGGGAAGCAGCGAGAAGACATCAAAGCAAGAGACCGTGCGACTGATTCGAGGATGAGCTAAGGCCTTAGCCTATTCTTTTCTATCTTCTTGTTTTATAGTAACTTATGTAAACCGTCTGCATTGGAACAACTGCACAGATGATGCCGAAGACCTTTTCGGCTCCTCCTCTGAGAAGCGCTTCTGCGCAGAAACGAAGGGTTGAGCCAGTGGTCATTACATCATCTACCAGCAGGACCTTTTTCCCCTTCAGAGTGTCGGCCTTCTTCACCTGGAAGCTGCCTGCGACATTTTTCATTCGCTGCTCTGGCGTAAGACCTGTCTGCGACTTCGTATTCTTCTGTCTGAGGAGAGCGTTCGTGACAAGTGGTATACCGAGTGATTCAGCCAGGGCGTTGGCTAACAGTTCACTCTGATTATAGCCCCGCTCTCTGTGCCGAGCAGAATGGAGGGGAACCGGGACTGCCAGGTCGGCTCTGGACAGCAGCTGGTCTCTCAGTACGGTGATACTCATCATTCGGCCCAGCCTCTTTGCGAGCGATGGTTTTTTTCCATATTTGAGTAGGTGTATAATGGGTGATAGGGTCCTGTCGTATACACCGAGAGCCCGTATCCTGGTTAGCCCGAGTACATGGTTTGCGCACCAAGTGCAGTCCTTCCCTGTCTTCTTCAAGGGACGCCCACAATCCTGGCAGAATGGGGCGTCTACGAATTTTATAGACTGATAGCAGTATTCGCAGATAATCCTGTCGTTGAAGTCGAGTGGGCCCCCACATATTGCGCAATATGGTGGAAAGATCACGTCAGCGAAATCGTGTACTATCGAATGCAGCGGGACACAGACGCGGTCACGCAATTGCATCCTGAGGACAGATCTGAGCGCAAAGACCGCACGCGGTACACAGGAGTTCTTCAATATTGGCCTGTTTCTCACTGACTGTGATGGCTGGACACCCCAATCTGAGACAAAGTCTACATCCGGTACATTTCTGAGGATCGATGCTAAGAGGAGGGGCTCTCCGTTTCGTGAGGAGCACGCACTCCCTTCTTGCGATTACGACTGATGGCGCTTGCCTCTGAACCTCCCGCTTGATTATCCTTTCAGTCTCTTTGAGATCGTAGGGGTCGACGAGGTAGGTATGTCTAATGCCCAAGCCTTTACATAGCTTCACGAGATCAACTACAGATGTCGATTCGCCCATAAGAGTTTTTCCCGTGCCTGGGTGGTGCTGATGGCCGGTCATAGCGGTCGTGCGATTGTCGAGTATCAATACGGTGGTCATCCCCTTGTTGTAAAGTATGTCGATGAGCGGTGGGATCCCAGTATGAAAAAAGGTCGAGTCACCCAAAACGGCCACAAGCCTCTTCGCCATGGACTCACCAAGCGCCTTTTCGAGGCCGAGCGCATTGCCGATACCTGAGCCCATCGAGACGCACGTGTCTATTGAATTCAACGGAGGTAGTCCACCAAGGGTGTAACAACCGATGTCTCCCGTCGTAACAAGTTTCAATTTGCTGAGGACATAGAAGACTCCTGTATGCGGACATCCTGGACACAGCACGGGGGGCCTTGATGGAATATGGTCGACTGACCGTTTGTCGTCTCTCTTCGCCAAGCCGAGGCTCTGAGCAACCTTAGAAGCGTCCAATTCTCCTACCAGAGGAATTCTCTCCTTTCCTATGACATTGAAGCCGAGCGCGCGGATATGCTCCTCTATGAAGGGATCATTTTCCTCTACTATGTAGATTCTCTTCAGTCCAACGAGGAACTCGCGAGCAAGGTCGGAGGGAAAGGGGTAGCTCATCGAAAGCTTTAAGACTTTGGCTGTGGGGAAGACCTCCTTCACGTAATTGTATGCCACACCAGAAGTGACTACGCCCACGGCGGAGTCTCCATCTTCAATCCAATTGTACTCGAATTTCTCGCTGAACTCTTTCAGCTTTTTAAGCCGCTCCTCAACGAATTCGTGCCGCTTGCGTGCATTGAGCGGGAGAAGCACTCTGCGCGAGAACTCTTTTGTGTAACCGACAGGAGTGTGAGATTTTCGTTGCGTGAGATGGACTAAACCTTTTGAATGGGAGATTCTGGTGGTAAGTCGAAGAAGTACAGGGGTGTCAAACTCCTCCGAAATCTTGATGCCAATCTTCACGAAATCTTTTGCCTCCTGTGAGGAGCTCGGTTCGAGGAGGGGCACTTTGGCCGCCCTGGCGTAGTGCCGATTATCCTGTTCATTCTGTGAAGAGTGCATCCCCGGATCATCACAGGTCACTACGATGAAGCCACCCGTGGCTCCTATGTGGCTGACGGAGAAGAAAGGGTCTGCAGCTACATTGAGACCCACATGTTTCATTGCCACGAGTACTCGTGCACCACCGAAACTTGCTCCGCTACAGAAATCGAAGGCGGTCTTCTCATTGGTGGACCAGGTGCAATAGATTTCTTTGTACTTCGCTATATTCTCGAGGATTTCGGTGCTGGGAGTACCAGGGTAAGCGGATGCGATGTTCACTCCAATTTCATAGGCTCCCCTGGCGACAGCTTCGTTTCCAGACAGTAAAGCTTTCATGTCAGAGTCCGAGAACTTCTCGATAACCTTCCATGTCCATGAAACCGTGGCCGCTGACGTTGAACGCGATTAGTTTGCCAGCATTCTCTGGTTTTCGTGCTTCGTCTACCGCACATGCAATGGAATATGCCGATTCTGGAGCAGGCAGAAATCCTTCCGTTCGTATGAAGAGACTTGCTCTCTCAAATACATAGCGCTCATCCGGCGGATAGGCGACCGTCTCTATGTGTCCTTTGTGGCGAAGCAAACTGAGTACGGGGGCGCATCCATGATAGCGAAGTCCATCTGCTCTGATGGGATCCATGGTCACTCGATGACCGAGGGTGTACATCTTGAGAAGAGGGGTTATCTCAGCATAGTCGGCGAAGTCGTACCTGTAATCTGCCTGGAGGTTTGGTGCTACTCTGCTCTGGGCTGCAATGAATCTTATCTTCTTCCCCTTCGTGAGAACATCTCCGACGAATGGAAGCACAAAGCCTCCGAAATTGCTTCCGCCACCGAGACACGAAATCATGACGTCGGGATACTCACCTATCTTTTCGAATTGTCTTTGTGTCTCAAGGCCAATAATCGTCTGATGAAGGAGTACGTGATTGAGCACGGAGCCGAGACAATAGACGGCTTTCGGGTCCCTCTTGGAATCCTCAAGTCCCTCTGAGATCGCTATGCCAAGAGAACCAGGATGATCTGGATTCTGTGAAAAGAGTTTCTTTCCTGTTTCCGTCTGATCGCTTGGCGATGCGTACACCTTAGCTCCGTAAAGCTTCATCAGATTGCGTCGGGCTGTTTTCCAGTTGTATACGGCTCTGACCCAGAATACAGTGCATTCAATTCCCACCAGGGCGGCAGCATAGGAGAGAGCGGTGCCCCATTGACCCGCACCGGTTTCCGTTGTTAACCGCTCAAACCCTTGTTCCTTCGCATAGTATGCTTGAGCCAGGGCAGTGTTCACCTTGTGACTCCCAGTGGGACTAAAGAATTCACCCTTGTAGTACAGTCGCGCTTCTGTCTTCAGTTCTTTTTCGAGATTCACAGCTCTGAACAGCGGTCTTGGCCTTCCTGCCTGCGCATACAGCTCCTGAAGTCTGGCCGGGATGGGTATCCAGCGCTCTTCGCTCATCTCCTGCTGGAGACATTCTCTCAGAAGAAGATTGGGCAAGTTCTCAAGTCTTGATTCCCCTTCCTCCGGATCCTTTGGGGGAGGCAGTGACTCTGGAAGATCTGGTCGTATGTTGTACCACTGAGTGGGAAGCTCCTCAACATCCAGGTTGACTTGTCGTCTATGATCCATAACTACTCCTTTCAGTTCTCATGCTAATCGTACATATTATTACGGACGCGTCAAGACTCCGTTTCTGAGCGGGAGCTCACGAAGTGATTTTGTCACAGTCATTTCACATGTGCCTCTTTGCGGAAAAATGGGGGTGACAAGATACCGCGGAACTCGCATCGAACGCCTCCCGCTGCGTGTGGAAACTCAGTCGAAGGTCTCGGGGCAGAGAGGGATTCGGTAACAAGGCTGAAGATGCCGTATTAAAGAGCGAAAAGGAGCTCGAGTGCTGTCTTGCTGTAGCAGGAGTCATCTTCAGTCTGCCGTCGGCTCACGAGACGGAATTCCCGCTTCGCGAGTGATAGGATGGAGGGAATGGGATGCCGGAGTAACATTCTTCGAGGAGAGGAGTTCAGGATCTTGTTCACTGCTGATTGAAATGCACTGCCCTGCTTCTGAAATCTAACCCGGTTCGCTCTCCGCCTTGGAGTCCTTGTCGGAAAAAGCCAGGATTCTTTTAGCTCTCTGTACATCCTCAGGTCTTACAAGGATTCTCACTTCAGCCAGACCGTCGACCGCGATGGAATGGGTCAATCTGACGGCCTCACCCTTTAATGCACAATCAATCCCGTGACTCTCGAGAAGACCACGCACCATCTGGGCTTCCAACTCGTGAGATGCGCGCCACACCTCCACCAGAGTCAATTCTGGCTTCCCCGGTTCCTGGGATACGGGGGGAGTGTCAACCAGCTCGACTCCACAGTCACTGCACAGGGCAATCCCTTGCACGAATTCAGCACCGCATTTTGGACAAAATGGCATAATCACCTTTCCTCAAGAGAGGTACTTGAAGGAAGACCATTTGTCAATGAAAAATGGGTCTGGAGACTATCCATTCTTTGCAGCATCTTCGCCTGTGGCCGTTCAGGTTGACAAATCTGCGGGAGGGCACTTATAATGAACTGATGGGCCAAGGATTCCTGCGAATAGACGGTTCGCACGGCGAAGGAGGAGGCCAGATACTCAGGACTTCGCTCACTCTCTCAGCGCTACTGGGGAGTCCCTTCGAAATGGACTCGATTAGAGCAGGTCGAAAGAATCCTGGACTGATGGCACAGCATCTTACTTCTGTGAGAGCAGCTGGCAAAACCTGTCAGGCAGAGTGCGCGGGAGACCATTTCAAATCAACCAATCTCTGTTTTCGACCAGGAGCAATAGTAAGCGGACATTATTTGTTTGATGTCGCGGAGGAGAGGGGATCTGCCGGTTCAGTTGGGCTTGTCTTTCAGACTGTCGTTCCCATACTCTTTTTTGGGAGTTCTACGTCTGAACTGGAAATCAAAGGAGGCACACATGTGCCCTTCTCCCCACCCTACCACTACATTACTTCGGTATTCCTGCCAACGCTGGGGAAGATGGGTTTACGGACGAGATGTGAGATCGAGACCTGGGGGTTTTATCCGAAGGGGGAAGGAAAGATCAAAGTGAGCATAGAGCCAGCCCGAAGCATCTTGCCTGTTGTGCTGAGT
>SMTZ1_10004815_pt1 | contig 17058 bp, 16 predicted proteins | sample DeeMarSWOR136_30_FD_25667 | JGI IMG/M metagenome (IMG submission 25667)
AAATGATCCTGTTAAGTTAAACGCCTTTAAGGAAAAAGTCAGGAAGACTAAAATCATGACCAAGGTTACGCCAGAGCGCATGGTTCTTAGAGATATTTCACTCAAGGCCAAAGGCTTAAGGAACTTTCAGATATGGGAGAAATAGACTTAAGGCCAAAGCACTATACGTAAACATACCACACTACGAAGTTTTCAAGTTGTCTTAGACGGCGTCCCGTCCTATTTTAATTAAACCTATGTTCTAAAAAAGTTATCTATCAATTCAGAAGGGCTTACAACACACTTGTCCACATGCTTTCTTGGGAAAATGCTTTTTGTTCCCTGTAATAATTGGTACCCCTTTGAGTGCGCTAGCCGCTTCCAGAAAAGAAGGAGGATACCAAGAAGCTCATAAAAGAGCTCACGGGTGGATGGAGAGCTGATAGTGCAGTTGAAATTGCTGGGTCTGCTGATGCGGTAAAATCCTTGATTGAACTTGTCCGGAACTGCGAAGGATAGTCCTCACCGGCTCAGGATATGCTCCACTTGAGATTGATATGGCAGGACAGGTTATGATGCGACAACTTTCCCTACTCGGCTGTAGCAGGGATCCCACTCCCTGCTGGGTGGAAGCCATACGCATACTTGGATCTGGAAAAATCAATAGTGAACCATTAATAAGCCACATCATCCCTCTTGAAAAGTGGGAGGAAGGATTTAAACTTTCAATGAGTGGAGAGGCAACCAAAGTTTTGATAAAGCCATGACACAGGATATGATGAAGATCGCTCGGTTCAGAGGTTTTCACAAGGGTTTTGTACTGGAAGAAACAAAAATACCATACATACAGGAAAATGAGGTCTTGGTGAGAGTAAGGTGCTGTGCCGTATCAGGAACTGATATCTACCGCTATAGAGAATATGAAAACCCTACCATTGCGCCGTTTTCAGATGGGGAAACACCAGGACATGAGATAACAGGAATAGTGGAAGATAGAGGTAAATCCGTTCATAAATTCAGAGTTGGTGATAGGGTGGTCATTCAGCCATTGTGGGGATGTGGAACATGTAACGCTTGCAGGAATGGGAGAGAAAACTTTTGCCCCGATATTAAGGCATTCGGCTTTCACCTCCCTGGAGGATTCAAACAATATATAAATGCAAGAGAAGATATTGTGCTTAAATTTGATCAAGAGTTAAGCTTCGAAGAAGTTATACCCACACATCACACTGCAGTAAATTTATACGGTCTCAAGTCTTCCGGAGTAAAGCTGGGACCTGACACATCTGTTGCTGTCTTTGGCGCAGGCAACCTCGGGCTTCTTATGATTATGATACTCAAATCTCTAGGAGTTTCAATTATCTTTGCAATTGATATCAATTCATCAAGGCTTGCCCTTGCCACAGAACTTGCTGGCAGCATTCCAGTAAATGCAGCAGTGGTTGATCCTGCAGAGGCAATAATTAAACAGACTAAGGGCACAGGCGTTGATGTTTGTATAGAGCTTGCGGGGGGAAATGCACCCACCATTGAACCTGCTCTTAGGGCAGCAAGAAAGGGTGGAACATTTATCGCGATTGCAGTGAGAAATGAAGAGGATACCTTGAATTTTTTTCAAATCCTCACTAAGAGCCTGCGCATTCAGGGATCGGCCACTCATACCATGAAGGAAATGGAGGAATCCCTCACCATGATACGGGACGGTCGCGTCAAAGCACACAGGATTATAACCCACAGGTTTCCACTAGAAGAAATAAACCGCGCTTTTGAATGCAGGCTCGATGACCCAAAAGCACTCTATGTAGTAGTAGATATCTGAAAAGTATCTTAAATGTTAAGTTAAGTATAATCAGACTTTTATTAAAATTCAGAAAGGAGGATGTTAAAGATGGCTGATTTTAAAAATCTTTCTAAGAATGAGATCGAGAAATTCCTTAAGAACAATCAACATGGAATATTATCAATGGCAGGAAATAAGCCTTATGCCCTCCCTATGGGGTACATGTACAGGAGAAAAGCTATCCTCCTAGGTTTGGCAACCAGCGGCAGTATGATAACCACTGGCAGGAAAATGAAATACCTTAAAAAGAGTAAAAATATCTGTTTTACCATCTGTAAGCCAAGGTGGTATGTGGATAAACTAAAGGATCCCTGTACGACGCTCGTCATTGAAGGCTCTTTAGAAGAAATAAAAAACAGGTCATATTATGGCATTAAAAACATACCCGAAGGTATTGAATTGAAACTATATAGGATTAAAGTGACGAATATGGGGGCACGAAAGTGTAATCGCAAACCCTGTGAGTTACTCGCAAGTAAGAAGTTATGAGCAATGGAAATTCGATTTAGTTAATTGCAATAGTTGATAAGATTATGAAATGAGGAATTTTTTACGCATCATAACAGCTAATGTTTTAGTTACCAAATAGGAACCAGACGTGCAGAGCGGGGGAGTTTCTCCCTTATCATAGGAGCAACAGTTTCTCATGTTCCGCACAAGAGCCTGGTTCAGGTTCATGCCACCTTTAAGCCGAACTCCGACCAGGCAGTACGCAGGTTTCTCCTGGACTTGTTTTGGAGTTATATTGACCTCTAGTTTTGACGTCATCTGCTATGCCTTTTCGACACCCCCTCAGTGTATCGCTTGCCCTCGTCTCTCGGAACCCCATCTGCCATGTTCCTTTACCATGACTTTTCCTTAACGCCCAGCACCATGGTCTTTACCACAGGAGCTTAAGGTGGTTTGGAATCTGCTCCCGCAAGCCGAGACTGAGGGTCCCTTACTCATTTCTCGTACAGCCTCGTGGCGCAACAATATGCTGTGTCAATGTCCCCCATGGAAGATCTCCTAATATGTCTCAAAATTATTAAAATGCTATTCACACTATAAATATAACAGCCTCATTTTTTCACAATCATTTAAGCTTACACTATTCTTTTCCCATAGGATATTCTGGAGTGATTACAATCAATTAGAAAGTTAATTATTATAGAAGGTGACCGTAATGAAGATATTGTTAGAGGTAATGATGATAAAAAATTATTTAATAAAATGAGAAAAAATACTTTACAAAAAGCATTATCTTTATTACATTAATATTAAAATAATGATTTAATATTTTAAAATATTTTATTTATTATAAACTAAATAATGATAAATTATTAGTAAATTATTTGACATTTTTTAAAGAAAAAACACCAAATTTGTAACGGACATCTGAGTTAGCAGATATATAAATGATGTAATATTGGTATAAAAAATATGGGAGGATATTATGAAAGGTGAAACCAAGGAAGAACGCTTCAAGAGAGTTGCTGTAAAGCGTGTCCAACGTGTGCTTGATAGTTTAAGAAGTTTATCTCACTGTTCCAATAAGAGAATGTACCAATGGAACAATGAACAGTTAAAAAGAATATGGAATGCACTAGATAAGGAATTGAAAAAATGTAGAGAGAGTTTTGAAAATTCAGAACCTGAGGAGTTCCAATTTTAGTCTAAAGGAGATAACTATGATACTATTTGAAAAAATTCCAATGACATATGGAGATAAAGATTATGAAATACGGGTGCTGTATGATGATGCAACTATTAATGTAGTAGCTTTTCACAATAACTACCCTGCGAATGGTTTTTTCCAAAGAGATTTGATGTTAAAGAAATACTGAAAACAGATGCTGTCAAAGAATTTGTTGAGATGTCTCAAAATGATATAGTTGAAAAAAGATGGGAAAAATTATTAAAGATAATTCATGACTGTATCCTGAGCTAAAACATTTAGTCATAATTTGCTATACCATGGGTGTTCCCACTTCCTTACATTGTTAAAGCCAAAAATCTGCTTAGTGAAAGTCCAATCCTAGCAATTACGCTGTTTTTCTTCCAAAGATATGTTGTGCCAATATCCTTTCAAAGACGAGCTTGTGTAAAATGCTTATTAATTTCATTTGACAAGAACAAGGGAATTGTACTATTTTTTAACGCTCTTATAAACTTTCTTCAACCTAGAAGAATAAAAACTTTTAGAGGTCTTTAAACAACCACATTGAAAACAAATAATTATTCTAGGGGGTTTTTTTGAAAATGAAGGGAAAGAAAAAAAGCGAGAAAGAGAGGATGCCAAGCATTAAGACAATCGGTGTAGTCGGTGCCGGACAAATGGGGAAGGGCATTGCGCAGGTTTCGGCCCAGACAGGATTTAAAGTTATGGTTGTTGAACCCTATGAAGAAATAATAGAAAAAGCCAAGAATGATATCAAGACCAGCCTGAAAAGGGCGGTAGAGATTGGCAAGATAACTCAGAAAAAACAAGATAAGATTATCTCTCTTTTAACTTTCTCTAAGGAATTGAAGAGTCTTGAAAAGGTCGATATCGTCATCGAAGCCGCCGTTGAAAATGCCGGTGTTAAGGAAGACATCTTTTGCAATCTGGACAAAATTTGTTCTCCTCATGCTGTTCTCAGTACTAATACCAGCTCGGTACCTATTGCCAAACTTGCCAAGGTGACCCAGAGACCTGAAAAAGTGGTCGGGATGCATTTCATGTATCCTGCCCAGAAGATGAAACTGCTGGAGATAATTAAAACTCCTGCAACATCAGATGAAACCTACCAAATGGTTAAGAACTTGGCTTTGAAAATGGGTAAGACTCCCATAACAGCAACTGATAGCCCCTGCTTTGTTACCAGCCGCCTTATTCAGACCCTTATCAATGAAGCAATCTTTTGCCTCAATGAGGGCGTTTCTACTAAAGAGGAGATCGATGCTGCCCTGAAACTTGGCATGAATCATCCCATGGGACCTCTGGAATTGGCGGACTTTATTGGCCTTGATGTGGTTCTATCCATGCAGGAGGCTATGTATAAAGGTTTCAAAGAGCCCAAATACAGGCCATGTTCCCTGCTGGTAAGTCTGGTTGAAGCAGGCCACTTGGGTAGGAAAACAGGGCGAGGATTCTATGAGTATAAGTAAACCATTGTGTTGGAGAAGATGAATGAACAGTTGAACATGTGCTGTAGAAAACTTATTCTTCTGCCGCTTCCTCACGTTTACCTTTTCGTTTAACTTCCCGACAAAAACCATAGCGAGAAGGCTTACGTATGAAGGAAACAAGATACCCTGTCTCATCACAATCGATCTCATCTTCAATCTTTTTAAGTCTCTCCTCTAATTTTAGCGTTGATCTGAAAAGAATTCTGTATGCACGATTTAACTTCGATATGGTCTCCTTGCTCATACCACACCGTTTCAATCCTACCACATTGAGCCCATAGGCCTCGGCATTATATCCGACAGCTCTGATGAAAGGCGGTATATTAGTATTTACCCGAGTATTTCCTCCCACAATAGCGTGCTTCCCAATCCTAGCATACTGTTGAATAACCACTCCGCCTGAGATAAACCCATAGTCTTCCACCTCAACATGTCCAGAGAGAAGTGCACAGTTACAAATGACCACGTGATCACCAATGAGACAATTATGTGCAACGTGTGAGACTGCCATAAGTAAGTTGTGATTGCCGATGATGGTGGTTGATTCTGGCTCGGTACCGCGGTGAATAGTGGTATACTCTCGAATAGTATTGTAATCTCCGATCTGTACATAGCTCACCGCACCCTTATCAAAAGCTAAATCCTGGGGGTCTTCCCCAATGATCGCACCAGGGTGAATCTCATTTTGCTTACCAATAACAGTTCCTTTCTTAATTACACAATGGGCATCAATACGAGTTCCGGCTCCTATAGTAACCCCGTCCTCTATAATCACCCACGGTCCAATAACCACATCATCTTCAATACCTGCCCTTTCACTTATTTTTGCCAAAGGATCAATCTTTTGCATCTCCACTTTACCTACTGTGCTAAAAATCTTTTCCCTTTCACCTCCACCTCGATCTTGGCAATAAGCCTATCTACTTCTCCAACAATTCTTTTTGATGGTATCCCAGAATGTTCCATCTCTCTTTTAAGACTCCTTAAAGTACTTAATAAACGATTAATAGTAGCTCTATACTTCTTCTTTTTTTCCTCTTCAGGATCAGATTCTGCATAAGACCCAAGTATACTTCGCAGTGTGCTTCTTACCTCCTTTGGCTCCTCTCCCTTATCTAACACGCTGTGCCTGAGGATTTTATAGTCTTCCTCATCCAAACCCTTTGTATCCTTCGCAAGTCTTAATATATCCACTGAATCAACGCTTGGGATCTTCACAACCTTATCAGAATCAATCAGCTTCGTTTTTAAAAATGTCGGCTCCTCCTGTTCAAGAAAATAGTATGATCTTAAAAGTTTTAAGGCCGTTGAGGTTCTAATACCTATCTCTTTGGTGCAGTAGCTCTCAAAGCTCACGTATTCCCAACTCCTAAAATGTTTCCCTCTCCATACAGTCTGGAGATAGTGGCCCAGTTCAACCCATGAAGTCTTAAAGCGTTTTGCTGACTGGAGCGTTTGGTAGCGAAGCGACTTATCATCCAGCCCTACCATTTTGTTCTCAATCTCAGATATAGATTTTGTCTTTGGAATCTTCATGGGTTGAGTCTCCTTGAAAAGTAAGTGTCATTGAAGAGTTGAGACCTTCTTTACTTATAACCGTGGGAAAAAGAAGAAAAATAAGGCAAGATGACGCTATTCACAAGAGTCTTACGGTTTTTTCGCATACAAATTAATCAGAACTTCACCCTTTTCAAAACTTAAACCACTAATTCGAACTCTCAAACTTCCTGCATACCTTTCATCAATAGAGTAACCAAAACGAATTTCTTTTATGCCTTCATCTCCTGGGCCAATTTTAGCAACATTACAGGGATGACTCACCTTCTGCCAATTCCAGCATTTCATTTGTTCAATGACAACATTTGAACCGATATCCATGAGCTCAATATTTTGATCAAACAAGGTGACCTCCTTTTCTAAAGGATTAGTTGCTCGATACATTAACCTGTAGAAATAAACTCCACTTTCTTCAACCCTAGCCACCTTAAAATTCATCTGGAATTCATTGACCCATGTATACCCATACCATCCTTCACTTTCTTCTTCATGAGTTGGATTTTCAGGATCATCATAATGGTAATACTCTACTATATAAGGTGGAATTTTAATGGCTTTAGATGGTACAAGCGCATTGCAACATCCAGCCGTAAAAATTAATGCAATAAAAATAGTTATGTATTTAGTATTACTCATTGCATCACCTACCATAGAGAGTTTTTCTCTCCACCTATCTCTTTCAAAGCGGTTTAAGCCCTATTTATCCTATCGCTCAACAATCATTGCCATTCCTTGGCCACCACCAATACACATGGTTACCAATCCGTACCTAAAACTCTTCCTTTTCATCTCATGAATAACAGTTACTAAAAGTCTGGCACCTGTACAACCAATGGGATGTCCCAAAGAAATACCGCTGCCATGAGGGTTGGTATTATCCAAACTCAAGTCTAACTCCCTCAAACAGGCAATGGTTTGAGAGGCAAAGGCTTCGTTTAACTCAATAACATCAATATCCTTAATGGTAAGCTTAGTCTTTTCTAATGCTTTTCTTACTGCGGGAATGGGTCCTAACCCCATATATGCGGGATCAATAGCACCTGAGGCATAAGATGTAACGGTTACCCATGGTTCAAGGTTTAATTGCTTTGCCTTATCTTTAGACATAATCAAAACAGCAGCGGCAGCATCATTAATCCCAGAGGCATTACCCGCAGTTACTGTACCATCTTTTTTAAAGACCGGCTTTAACCGCGCCATCTTTTCTAAACTAGTATCCATCGGACGCTCGTCAATATCAAATACAATAGGATCTCCTTTTCGTTGTGGGATCATTACTGGAACAATTTCTTCCTTAAAGGTCCCCTCTTTTATAGCTGACCGAGCTCGCTGATGACTTAAAAGACCTACTTCATCCTGTTCCTCTCTGGTTATACCATACATTTCTGCTATATTCTCTGCAGTAAAACCCATATGATAGCCGTAGAATATTTCCCACAACCCATCTAATACCATCATATCATTCAATTCACCCTTCGAACTCACATCCATCCTGTATCCCCACCGTGCTTTAGGAAGAGCATAGGGAGCACTGCTCATACTCTCCATTCCCCCCGCAATAACCACATCAGCCTCACCAAGCCGAATTGCCTGGACTCCCAGTACAACTGCCTTTAAGCCAGAAGCACACACCTTATTGATAGTAAAGGCATTTGTCTCCTTAGGAATGCCGGCATAAATCGTTGCTTGGCGAGCTGTATTTTGTCCTTGCCCGCCCTGGAGAACATTTCCCATAATAACCTCATCAACCTGAATTTCCTGAAAAGAATCATCCCAATCATAATGCTCCTTCTCCAGGTCAACCAATCCAATATCTCTTAGTTTTTCCGGTGCATAACCTAAGAGCTTTTCTGACGATTTTGGTCTTAATTGCACTCTCTTTAATACCTCCTTAATAACAAGAGATCCCATTTGAACCACCGGAATATTCTTAAGAGCTCCTCCGAATGAACCTATTGCCGTCCTTACTCCATCTACTACAACTACCTCTCTCATACTCAATGCTCCTTTCCTGTTAGTAAAACCCGTTAGAAAGTTTAGTCAGGGCTTTAAACCCCTCTTAAACTTTTTGTTTTTTTTACCCCGTTAAATAATGTGGTGTTTTTAAATATATTGTCTATATTTTTCTTTTTGATTTCACAAATAGATCATTCCAGATAGTTATTTAACGGGGTGAACCCCACTATAAATGAAGGACCTTTCTTCTAACGGGGTGAATCATCCTTCATCCCAGTATCTAATATAAAACTCACATATCACCTTAGCTTAAATCTTACTAATAAGTTGTTTACATAGATAATTTTGAGAGCAAAGTCAAGAAAAATAAAGTAAATTATCCAGTTACTGCTCATAAACTATTGTCAGCATACGACTGGACCAACTTTGCCTGAACATACGCTTTCTTGACAGACCTATAATAAAAAGGTAAATTAAAAAGTAAAGAGATTTCCCAATTTATCATTAGGTTACCCTCATAATATGTTAAGAAAAGTTGTAAATGAAATAGCCTCAATCGTAGGAAAAGGTAATCTTCTTACCTCCAAAGAAGAACTCATGTGTTATTCCTATGATGCAACCAATCAGAAATTTTTGCCAGAAGCGGTAGTTTTCCCTCACAGTCCCCAGCAGATTTCTCAGATTATGCTTCTCGCTAACCACTACAGTTTTCCTGTTATACCACGCGGGGCAGGATCAGGCTTCGTCGGAGGCTCCCTCCCAGTAGAAGGTGGACTCGTGCTTGCCCTGACCAAGATGAATCGTATAATAAAAATTGAACCAGAAAACCTTACTGCGGTAGTTGAACCCGGCGTAGTTACGGGAAACTTCCAACAAGAAGTTGAAAGGTCAGGACTCTTCTACCCACCTGATCCTGCGAGCTTAAAATTCTCAACTATGGGAGGAAATGTAGCAGTCTGCGCAGGTGGGCCTCGTTGTGTAAAATACGGGGTGACGAAAAACTATGTCCTAGGACTTGAAGTTGTATTACCAACAGGGGAGATAATTAAAACAGGAGTTCAAACACTTAAAGGTGTTGTGGGATATGATCTCACAAGTTTTCTGGTGGGCTCTGAAGGAACACTAGGTATTATCACTAAAATTATTGTAAAACTTCTTCCACTGCCTGAAACCAAGAAAACCATGCTTGCTATCTTCCACAAGATGGATGATGCAACACTGACTGTTTCCTCTATCATCCACGCCCGAATTATTCCAGCTACTCTTGAATTCATTGACCAAGCCGCAATCCGCTGTGTAGAGGACTATCTCAATATGGGACTTCCCACTCAGGCAGAAGCACTCCTGCTTATAGAAGTTGATGGTGATATGAGCACCGTAGCCAGGCAAAGTGAACTGATAGAGGATATCTGTTGTAAAAATAATGCGAGCGAGGTAAAAATCGCTCACAATAGAGAAGAGGAGGAGCAATTGTGGAAAGCTAGACGCTCAATCTCACCAGCCCTTTTAAGGATCAATCCCCATAAGATCAATGAGGACATCAATGTTCCTATCAGCAATATTCCTAAGATCATCAGACGTATTAATGAAATTGCCCAAAGATATCAGCTTATTAGTGTAAACTTTGGTCACGCAGGAGATGGGAATATCCACACCAACCTGATGATTAATAAAGATAACCCCGATGAAACAACACGGGCTCATCAAGCCGTTAAGGAGATCTTCCAAGCTGCCCTGGAACTAGGAGGCACCATTTCTGGAGAGCATGGGGTAGGAATAACTAAAGCTCCCTACCTCAAGATGGAGATAGGCAAGAAAAACATAGCACTTATGAAACAGATAAAAAGTCTATTTGATCCCCATAATATCTTGAATCCTGGAAAACTATTTATAAAGTAATGAGTACTCTTACAGAACTCAGCAGAGAAGCTTCACGATGTGTGAAGTGCGGAACCTGCTTAGCAGATTGCCCCATCTATGCTGAAACTCTTTCAGAGGTCATAACTGCACGTGGTAAAATGAGTCTTATTGAATCTCTCGCCTCAGGTGATATACAATTTACCAAGAAATTCAAAGATCTCTTGCTTTCATGCGTGGTCTGTAATGCCTGTGGAGAAAGTTGTCCTAATAATGTTAATGTGGGGGAAATTCTTCTCGAAGTAAGAAGAGAGTTAGTAAACTATCGCGGACTTTCTATTACCAAAAAATTTCTCTTCCGCCATCTTCTCACCTCACTTCACACAATGCTTTTGTATCTACGAGCAGGTTCCCTCTTACAAGGCCTTTTACTAAAAAAGATTCCTAGAGAGAGTGGCCTCCATCTCCGTTTCTCTCTACCTTTCATAAGCAATAAGCGACTAATACCTGCTCTTGCTAAGAATTTTTTTTGCGATTCCCATCCCCCTGTAGTAAAAACCAACAAAGGAAAAAAGCGCGTGGGCTATTTTGTTGGATGTGTAACCAATTATCTCTTCCCCAAGATAGGTAGTGCTACTTTGCGTATCCTTAACAAACAAGGGATCTCTATATTCATCCCTTCTGATCAAAAGTGCTGCGGGTTAATTGCATTCGGCTCAGGAGACTGGCAATCAACTCAAAAACTTGCTCTATCTAATATTGAAGCGTTTGAACAAATTAATCTGGACACTATTGTGGCAACGTGTGCTTCTTGTGCAGCAACCTTAAAAGTCTTTTATCCTCGACTTTTTAAAGACGCTGATGTTGACACTCAAAAAAAGGTCACCCGTTTCAGCCATAAAGTTATGGATATATCCCAATTCCTCATTAAAGAACTTGAAATACCATCAGAAATGAAAGAAAATACATTAAAAAAAGGCACCCTCCCCAAGATTACCTACCACGATCCTTGTCATCTCAATCGTACCCTGGGTATTTCGCAAGGGCCCAGAGAGATATTAAAATCCCTATCCAATCTGGCATTTGTAGAGATGGATAATGCCCGCAGGTGTTGTGGCATGGGTGGAATCTTCAATATCACTCACTACGATCTCTCGCTGAATATCCTGAACCACAAATTGGATACCCTAGAGACCATGGGGGTTGAAATGATCGCAACTGGCTGTAGTGGATGTATGCTTCAATTTATGGATGGAATCTATCAAAGGGGACTGAAAACTAAGGTAATCCATCTTATAGAGGCCCTTGAGATGGGTTAAGGTGAAGGGAGTAAAGAGCGAGGCCTTTCATTAGAAAGTGTGGATTGGAACATTAAACACCGCCTAACGTATTGTTTTTTTTACCCCGTTAAATAAATGGCTACTTTTTAGCATATAGTGTCCATATATGAGATATTTATGTATTTCAAAGATATCACTTCTAAATAGATATTTAACAGGGTTCAACCCACCATGGATGGCAGAGGATTTCATTCTAACAGGGGTAAAAAACTGTTAAGAATGCATAACCGAAAAACGCATTTTGGTAGAGCCTACTTCGATAAAATCCTTATTTCTCAACTTAATTTGCCCTTTAATTTTATCTCCATTTAATTTAGGTGAACTTCTTCCATCTCCCCGTGAGATATAAAAAGCATCCAACCTTCTATTAATCAACAAAGCTGATTTTCCTACAAAAAATCCTTTTACCTTGATATCTGCTTTCTCTCCTTTTCCGATAATGATTACCCTCTTGTCAAGATTTACCTCTTTAATATCTCCATTATCTGAAATGTAAGAAACGACTCCCTTCATCTCTTTTACCTCTTTCACCCCTTCTTCCTTCTGCTCCCGGTTTTTAGCTAAAAGTTCACCATACCTCTTTGTGTCTAAGATGCACGTTTCTTCCACAAAATGAGGTTTAGCTATCTTTAAACCTACCTCATTTTCTCTTAAGAAGACTAATGTATGTTTACCAATTAAAATGTGATCTCTCTCTCTCAACTCATATTTAATAACCTTTTTTTCATTAACAAAAGTACCATTAAAACTATCTAAATCCTCCAAAATAAATTTATCATCCTTTTTTACCAGGTGAGCGTGATGTCTTGAAACAGCCATATTATCAATTATAATATCATTATTCCCTTCTCTTCCAATGGTAATGATTTCTTTATTGATGGGAATTTCCTTAAGTTTAATACCATTGAATTGTAAAATAAATTGTGCCATTTCGCTTTTAACAGTAAGTCAAAAAGAGTTATATTAATACAACCGCACTTATTATCGTTACACATCATTTACGAGCCAGAAGGACGTCGCTATCTCACTCCTTAGAGAGTGCTCCATCGTTCCACCCCTCGCAACGACAGTTAATTTAATGCGTTTGTATTATTATTAAGAAGAAAAATACCCTAAATTACTCTTGACGAAGCAACACTAATTATATAGATTTAATTTCAATTATCATATCGGAATTTTTTAAAAAAAGATTAACATTGAATTACATCCCCAACTATATCAAACTGCACAAGACTGGTGAACTCCAAAAAAGGGTCTACATTCTAAACAATATCTTAAAGAATTGTAAGCTCTGTCCTCGTCAATGCAATGTTAATCGTTTAGAGGGAGAGTTGGGTTTTTGCAGAGCAGGTAAAAATCTCGTGATATCAAGTGCTTTTCCCCACTTTGGGGAAGAACCACCTCTCGTAGGAAACAGGGGTTCAGGCACTATCTTTTTAACTCACTGCAACTTACAGTGCGTCTTCTGCCAAAATTATGATATCAGTCATCAAGGACATGGAGAAGCCATCTCGTCAGAACAACTTGCTGAGTATATGTATTATTTACAAAAAAGGGGATGTCATAATATCAATTTCGTTACTCCAACCCACTACATACCACAACTCACAGCTGCACTTCCATATGTCATTGATCTCGGATTACACATTCCTTTAGTTTACAACTGCGGGGGATATGAATCTCTCGAGGTAATCCACTTACTAGATGGTATCATTGATATCTACATGCCAGATGTGAAATTTGCTGAAGGAAAAGTAGCAGAGAAATACTCTCAAGCTCCTGACTACCCAGAAGTGATAAAAAGAGTATTAAAAGAAATGTACCGACAGGTAGGTAATTTGCAAATCAATACAGAAGGAATAGCAGAGAAAGGGCTTTTAATTCGACATCTGGTAATGCCTAATGGTTTAGCAGGCACTCAAAGACTCATGCACTTTATCGCTACCGAGATTTCACCCCACTCCTATGTCAATGTGATGAGCCAATATCGGCCTGAATACAGGGCATCTGATTACCCTGAACTTAACCGAGTTATCACACGCAAAGAATACAGTGACGCTATAGAAAGTGCAAAAAACGAAGGACTGTGTAGAGGATTTCCTCAGATTTGATGGAATGACAATGCTAAAAAGATCACCTCGATGAATAATAAGTCGAATAACTTTTGCTCTGTTAGAAAAAAGCCCTTTCATTCATGGTGGGGTTCACCCCGTTAAATATCTATTTAGAGGTGATATCTTTGAAATACATAAATATCATACATGTACACTATATGCTAAAAAGTAGCCATTTATTTAACGGGGTGAAAAAAGCACTAAGTTTGAGCGGAATTTAAATTAAAGCCTCCTTCAAAATTTCTCACAAGGGTTATAATTAATGAAATAAAAAAGCTGGTTATGGATGGCATAACTTAATAAATTGATGCCATAACAAGGAGGGACTTGCTCCACAACCAGCTTATATTATAGTAGCACAATAAAAGATTTTAGGCTAGAGATAAAAAAAATTTTTTTAAATACCTCTCAATTGGTTATAGGACATTAGATAAAACCAGCTTAGCGCCTGAGAGGAGATGATGTTATCCATAACTAGCTGATTATAAAACATCATATTTATCAATAAATTATCTGTTAGGTTGCCATTACTAATTAAATACAATATTTTTATTATACACAATAATCTTAAAAGCACCATTAGGTTAAAAGCATATAAATAACAATAATTTATAACCATTTTTAGTAATAGATATAGTTGCCTTCATTTATTTAAGTATATTTGAGTATACTTAAATATAAATTAAGATAGCAGATTAACATATGTCACATTTAATATATTATAATAAACATCATTAGAATTATCTCAATCCTTTTATTCAAAAGACAAATTGTTTGTGAAATAGGGGTCTATAATTCGCGTGGGTGAACCCTGTGAGAAAGTTTGGGCGAAAATGGCAGGCTCTCTTTCTAATAGTGAATTTCTATTAACTTAATTATTTAAAACAACCTCATGTAAAAAGTCCAAAAAAAATCGGAGATAGATAAATGACAAAAGATAATAGTGTTAACAATCATGATGCATTGAGAAAAGATTTAGAAAATGTAAATCTAAAAATTAAAAATGCTCTGGATAACAGTAGGTTATCAGAAGCAGAATTAAAAACTTTGATTAAAGAAGCTGAGGAAATACAAAAAAGATTAATCCATAATACAGAAAGTTCTCAAGAGGAGGAGGAAGACAAATAAACTTTTTTGTAATTTCAAATTTTTGAGCCTATCTTTAATCTTCATCCCCTCTTGAACCATCCTTAGCAAGTGATCTATGTGGAAGGGTTTATTTATAATGAGATCCATTCCCCTTTCCTTCATCTCAGACTGTTCTGGTTGAACCATCCACCCAGTGATCAAAGCAACTGGTGTTTTATCATCTATCTTTTTTATCCCTCTTGTCACCTGCAAGCCAGACATCTCAGGCACCCCTAAATCAGTAAAAACTAAATCAAACTTCTTTTTCTGAAATTGCTCTATACCTCTTCTACCACTTATCCGTGAGAATCTTATCCTTTACCCATAACCTACTCCGTAATACAAGAAATTATTCCCATTTACAGAGTGGGAATCTTTTAAATATTTCTCTGATACTGCCGATATATATGATAGTATTCCCTCGCATGAAATTTAGTAAAAAAATTAGGACAAAGACTCATTACATGATCAATGATAGAATTTTTATATCTTTCATCCTGTATCCTGGATGTTTCATCTAGGCAAAAAAGGAATTTCCTCATCAATTAAATTAGGTCACCACTGCCTTATATGTTAAATAAAAAAACTGAGATCATCGATATAAGCGAGAGAGTCCATGAGATCATCTTTAAGGTTATTATACAAATTAATGACCCACGAAAAATAGACCCAAGAATACATAAGGATTTCATAGGGAAGGATCGTACTAAAAAAGTGACATTAATCAAAGGGAATCAGACGTGCCAGGGAGATCTTCTCACCCCGTATCCACATTCTATGGCAATAAAGCTTCTGGATAAAAATTTTCAACTCAATCCCAATGACACCATTTTGGTGCAGTTTACGCATCCTACCTACGACCAACACTTCGTTATCCAAGCAGTAGTAAAAAAGGTGTATTCTTCTGAGGTAATTACGGAATGTCGGGATCCTAGGTACGATCAACGCTATAATTTCAGATTGCAGAAAAAGGTGGAACTTCTCGAACTCCCTCACACGTTCTACGATCTAATAAAAAAAAGAGAAGTTCACATCATAAGAGAGATACTTCATCACACAATAAGTAAAGGAAAGCACCTCCATCAATATAGAGAAAACATCTATTCAAATATCAACTTAGAGAATGCTCATCTTGAATATTTAAATTTAGAACAGCAATACTTTCATCCTTCCTACAAAAGGCTATTGGACACAACGCCTCTTAAAGGAGATCTTAGAGATATTTCACGAAATGGTATCTGCATTCTCCTAGACGATGAATTGTACGATAAGAGGAATTTTTTACTCGTAAAGTTTACAACTCCTTTAGTTGAAAATATAAATCTAGCACTAAGCTGTAATCCTCTATCATTTAACCTCTTAGGTTCGATCAGGCGGGTGAGCACAATAGGAAGAAAGCATGGTCTCCACATCCAATTCTTGAAAAGGCTAGAAGATGAGTACCTAGATAATACACTTAGTATATTAGAAAAATACTATAAGCTAATCGGCAGACCGCTTTAATTATAGAGCAAAGCAAGGCTCGGTTCGCTCTAATCCTCACTATTGTTGTATTCCAGCGTAACTTTTTTGGTTTCACCCGGATCAACTGCAGTGTCTATATAAAAAATCAATTTATCTCCATCTCCATTGATTCCACTCCTGGCAATCTGGCGAATACTTCCTCCAGAAATTTGATAACCATAATTGTTCTGCTCACTATCATCTTCCTTTACCCTAGGCATATAGAACTTTAAGACTCCAGTAACACTAGTTTCTAGGTAATTAACCACCTTTTGAACAACCAAGGTTGTAGTCCCATCGTTACCACCCTGGGTAGTGCTGATAAAGATATTGTTACTCGGATAAGATTGATACTCCCACTCTTGATTATTGGTTGGGTCATTATCCCCAGGTGGGAGCTCTTTGCCTTCTGGAGCAGTCTGATTCACCCTAACGATCTGATCATTCTCAACCTCTATTACTCGATACCCCCAAAAATCGTCATTGCTATTTCTTGCACTTCCAGCACTCGTGGTATGAATCCACCAGGTGGTACTCTTCTCATCTAAGTCTATAAAATCACTGTGAACATGCCCTAAAAAAATATGAGTAATTGTCCCTAAAGGAGAAACATTTGTATTTATCTCCCTTATGA
>SMTZ1_10002981_pt1 | contig 17054 bp, 14 predicted proteins | sample DeeMarSWOR136_30_FD_25667 | JGI IMG/M metagenome (IMG submission 25667)
GGAGCTTCGTCAATTCTTTGTGAGGGGCTCGGGACCACTCTCAAGGAGAACCCTTCTTTTTGTCTATTCCGTGTTCAAACATGCAGATAGCGTTTACGAGAAGTCGGACAGCGTCGATCCGAAAACCATACGGCTACGGATCTCCGACTACCTGTTCGTAGTGCTCCAGGTAATCTTCATGCTCACCGCATTCATCTTGCACGCTCTGATTGAGAATTAACAGGTTAAATCCCGGATCAGTCCCAGAAATGGGGTGTGTCCTTCGTGTCAACCGTGTCCACCTGCGCGTGGAAAATGATCATCCCTTCGATTATGTTTTCTCTGAGGAAACGGTATCCCTCCTCGCTGCCCATGGTAAAGACGGCAGTTGCGACCGCATCGGCGAAAGCAGTCTCTTCAGCGATAATGGTCACACTGTTGATATCACTGTTCGGATAGCCTGTAAAGGGATTGAAGAGGTGGCTGTAGCGTTTTCCGCCCTGTTCGAAGAAGTTCTCGTAATCGCCTGAAGTGACGATGGCTGTATCGCTTTTTTCCAGTATACCATTGTACTGTCCGCGGTGTACAGGATCCTGAATTGCGATCCTCCACTTACCGCGGTCGAGACTCCTGCCGTGAACGTATATATCGCCGCCTGCATCTACGAGAAAGTCGCTGAATCCAGCCTCACGGAGATAGTCCCTCGTCATATCCACGATTTTACCCTTGGCGATGCCGCTGAGGTCGAACTGTATGCCTTCGGGCTTCTCGATCCGGTCTTCGCTGACGAACACATGGGTATATCCCACGCGCTCGAGGGCCGTGAGAATGTCTTCATGCGCCGGCACACTGGGTGAATCGGTGTCGAAACCCCAGAGCTTGATAAGGGGAAGTACGGTCGGATCAAAGAAGCCTCCGGTTATGTGGGCATACTCGAGAGACTGCACGAGGAGTTCATAGAGCTTTTCGTTGTCCTTCCGCAGGAGGGTTGTGCCGGTATTGAAGCGGGTCAGGTCACCGTCACTGCTTCTGTATGTATAGGAACGCTCCCAGGTATCGATCAGATCGTAGGCATGCTCGATCGTGTTCAGCGCCCTCTCCCTGTTCTCTCGGTCAGTAATGATGACGATCTTCACATAGGTGCCGAGCGCCATATGCGTCTGGTTGACTGAAAGGGGTTTCGATGTACAGGAGCTCGCCCAGAGAGACAGCACCGTCAGCGTGGCACACAGAACGACCCACATATCCTTTCGTAAAACCCCTGTCTTGAGCATCGATGGTGCGCTCCCCTGCGATCAGCCCTGTGTACTCAGGCGGGACAGGTCGTCCTTTGTGTACACTTCCTTGAGAGGGATACCCTCACCCGTAATGTAGCGTTTGTTCTGGCCGTTTATGAGGATGCTCAGAGAAGTGACCTGCGTGAATTCAAAGGAGGTGAGCATGACCTGCGAGAGTTGAAAAAGGATGGCTTCCCTTCCATTATAATTGTTCTCGAAGGTATCGGAAAAGTTCAGTGTCAGATGACCATTTCGGATCTGTGCTGAGAGAAGCTTCGTCCCCTCTGGAATGAAGCTGATGAGTCCACTCTCCCGTTCGCCGGGCGTCGGGCCGTTGAGCAGGGATTCAATGGTTCGTGTGATGGGAGTGTCCTTGAACTGAACTGATCTGATGACAGGCTGAAGCCGTGCTGAGCCGTCAGAATCGATTCTCACGTAATAGAGCGGTGCCTTCAGGTTCTTCTCCTTTACCGCAGCAGTGGCTTGCTTTTCAGGGGCTTTCTCCACCTTTGCCACAGTCCCTTCGGGGACAGTATCACCTCCGGGGTGTGTCCCTGGCTCATCTTGCACCGGTTTGGTCTCAGCGGTCTGGGATTCCCGTTTCTGTTCTGCTTCTTTTTGTTTGCGGTCGGTTTCCGTGCCCGTTTTGTCCCCGGGAGTTTCCGCACTCACGGAGGGTCGATCTTCGTCCACCTCTTCAGTCGGAGCCCTTCTGTTTTTGAGGAGGGAAAAGGTTTCCTTGAATGAGCCCTTTCCCCGGTAGAGGATTATAACGATAATGACAAGGAAAATGAAAAGCCAGAACAGACAACCGGTCTTCCCTAGTTTCGACCTGAACCGTCTCCTCGTCATCCCAAGCAATATATTTTTTAGAATTAGATTTGTCAATACAAAGAAAAAACACCCTTTGTCCTCAATATTAATAATGTGACTTCAATTCTCTTATATTACCGTTGTTAACAATTATTGGCGATGTGTTTTAATTCGTTTAGTTGAGGATCGTATATTCCTTGAGGTTTTTGCCCGCCAGTTCTATCTTTCCATATGCGGGATTAATCCGGTTCAAGAACTTCAAGCCGAAGTTGAGAAGGGAACGAGATGAAAAAGATAATTCTGGATTGCGATCCCGGGCATGACGACATGATTGCCATCATTCTTGCCTGCGCTTCGCAAGAGTTGGATCTGCTCGGTATTACCACCGTTGCTGGAAATCAAACAGGTGAAAAAACCTTTAACAATGCAATGAAGATCCTGTCGTTGATAGGTGAGAATCAAATTCCCGTAATACGGGGATTCGACAAGCCGATGCTGCGCGATCTGACCACCTCCCCAAACATACACGGCGATTCCGGTCTGGATGGGGCGGTACTGCCTGATTCTACGATTACTCCTTCCGATGGCCATGCTGTTGACTTCATTATTGAAACTATCGAGAACACGGCGGAAAAGACCTATATCATTGCCACCGGTCCTTTGACGAACATCGCTGTGACGCTCATCAAAGCGCCTGAAATAAAGAAAAAGATAGAGCGCATCATCATAATGGGGGGAGCGCTTTTCGACTCAAACATCACCCCTGCCGCAGAGTTCAATATCTATGTCGACCCCGAGGCGGCGAAATGTGTGATCGATTCTGGCCTGCCGATAACCCTGGTTACCCTGGATGTATCCAACAAGGCTCTGTTTACCTGGAAGGATATTGCAGAGTTGAAGAGCTGGAATGGCCGTGTTTCCTTCATAATCAGCAGCCTGCTTCAATTTTTTGGTCAAACATGCAAAGATGTCTTCGATCTTGAAGGCGCACCCCTTCACGATCCCATAACCGTCTCCTACGCCATTGATCCGGAGATTCTTGAGACCAGGCACTTGCATGTCGATGTTGAAATCATGAGTGAATTAACACGGGGCAGAACCGTCGCAGATGTATACGGCGTCACGGGAAAACGGCCGAATGCGGATGTCTCGTTCAAACTCGACAATGAAAAATTCAAAGCCCTCATTTTTGATGCCATAAAAAAATATGATGCATGAAACTGAATTGATTATGAGTCTCCTCATTGTCTCTATTGGGCCTAGTCTTGTCTAGTAGATTACGCCGAATGAGCAGATACCATGCATGGGCTTGAAGGTTCGGTTCATCGAAATTCCATCCCTTATACTGTCCTTTAAATAATCGGGTTCTACAGATCGTCCAGGTTTTAGATACTTGTTTTCTTAGCCAGAAAATTAGCCGAAAATAAGAAAAACCACCTTAATCTTCCTATTGAAATGAATTACAGGGATAACATAGCATTTCAAAGAAAATTGCGATACAATTAAATGAGGAGTGAGCATGAAAAGACTCACGGTCCTCGGCGTTGCTCTTATAGTGCTCATCAGCTCCTGCAACATCATCAGCGGGAAGACCGTAACACTCAGCATAAAGGGGAGGCCCCTTGAAGTGGAGGTTGCGAAGACGAAACGACAGAGGGCACGGGGTCTGATGTATCGGAAAGAACTCGGTAAAAATGAGGGCATGCTCTTCATCTTCAGGGAAGAACAGTACCTTTCCTTCTGGATGAAGGACACCTCAATCCCACTGAGTATAGTGTTTTTGGATAAAAACGGTGTTGTCACGGATATGTATGATATGGAACCTTTTTCCCTTGAACCTATCCTTTCGTCAAGGAAGTGCCGGTATGCCATCGAGGCAAACCGGCACTTCTTCCGCGAAGCGGGGATTTCCGTGGGGGACTCCATAGAACTCAGCGTGGTTGGAAAAAGATGAAGAACCTGAAACTACTGCTCATAGCTATGTACCTTATACTCCTGTGTTCAACGGTGTACGCGAAATCCGATGGAAAGGTACTGATATACTATTTCAAGAATCTGACCGGCAGCTCGGAGTACGATGACCTCATATACGCCGTTCCTCTCTGCATATACAATCAGCTCCAGGCTACCAACAGTGAGAAAAATTTTTCAGTTGTAGATGAGCTGGCCTACGAGACCTATCTTGAAAACAGGGAACTCGATCTCTGGGACAATGAATATATGCGAAACAACGCCCGGAAGAAGAAGATCGGCAGGATCCTGTTCGGGTTCTTCTACGATGAGGGGGATCACATCAGGGTGCGCGGCAAGATATACTACACGGAAAGCGGTCTCATCCTTGACATTCCCGAGGACAATGAGGAGTTTGCGCCGCTGTTTCAGGGGGTGGAGCGTGTCACCATTTCAGAGGTACGGAGCTGTGGGGCACTCGAGGGTGTGAAAACCTATAAGATTCCTGCAAAACTCATTGATGACAAGGAAACGTCGCAGTCGAAACAGGTATTCAGTCTGTCTGGATCTGCGGTGTTCCCGGTTGGGGAATGGCGTGAGCTCTACACGGTCGGTTTTTACGGCAACTTTTCCTATATCATCTTTCCAAAGCGGAACAGGGTGCGGCTCGGCTTCGGACCAGAATTGGGCGTCATTTTTATGGGAAGGGGAGACGACGAATTCATCAGTTCCTCACTTTTTACCATACCGCTGGGAGCGTCAATTCAGTACGTTCTCGTGGGAAAGAATATGACCGACCGGCTCATTGCCAGTTTCAGTGCCGGGCTTGCCGTGTCGATATTACAAGTAAACGACACCAGGGAGGAATCGTTCGACTTCTACACCAAGGGAGGTCTCAGTTATATCATCAGGCTTGCGAAACGGAACGAGCTGTCACTGTCCGCCGGCCTTCTATCAGTGTCCTTCAGTGAAACGCCGCTGAACACTGTGTACGGTGATATAGGATTCCGGTGGTTCATATTCTGAGAATTTGGAGAAGTACGATATTGTGAGATCGAAAATCCTGTTCCACGATATTCGATTGCCGTGTTGACTGCTAGGACGACTTACATGAAAAGGCTGTGCATCATCCTGATCACTCTCTCATGCTTTATTCATTCGGCACTTGCAAAGGAGCTCTTCATCAACACGGAACCCTTGGGTGCCCAGATTTTTTTTGGTAAAGACCTGATAGGAAAGTCGCCCATGCGGCTCGCAAACGTCGACGCGGAGAAGCTGGAAACCCTGCGCATCGTGAAACCCGGGTATGAGGAAGTGGAGGTTGAGATACAGCTTGACGAAGAGCGGTCGCAGTTGCTTTACTTCACTCTCTATTCACCCTATGTGGATGTGCTGCTGACCCAGCGGGAAAAGGATGTGTTTCTAAACGAGGTCAGTGCGGGTAAATCGCCGCTTGTTGTCAAAAACATACCAAACGGCATATACCACATCGAGAGTGCCAACAACCTCATCTCCATATCGAACGCGGAGTACTCCCGCCTGAAGAAGACGACACGGTGGGAGACAATCTCTACGGCATGCCTCTTTGCAGGCTCACTCGGGGCCGGCATCTATTTCAACAACAACGGCAACGAACAGGCTGCGGACCTCTTCCTCCTTTCGAGTCTCATTTTTGGTGGACTTCTCGGTTACAACCTGCTCAAGCTCGGAAAGATCAGCCTGGACGAGAAGCGGGACCGTGCCGAGATGAGTGCCATTGAGATAAGCCACTTGAGCATTGAGGTGGACCGCGATATGTTTACCTCCGCAATGGAGTATGTGGGTAAGGAATACTGGGACGATGCACTTTCAAAGTTCAAACTGCTCGTGAGCCTGTATCCCGATTCACAGTATGTCCCCCTAGGCCTGTATCAGCTCGGGAACATTTACTACAACCTCGGGGAGTACGAAAAGGCTGCAAGGCATCTGCGGTCTTTCGTATATGAATATCCTATACTTGAGTTTTATCCATTCGCGGTACACGGTCTCATCGATTCAGAACTCAGGCGGGGGAACACCACCGAGGCTCTAGGTCACTATGAGAGCCTGAGGCCTGTCTATATCGACGATCCGAGCGGCACCCTCTACAGCAGTTATTTCGACCTCTTCGTACGCCTCTATGAGGAGAACAGCCGCCGAAACGATCAGATACTCATCGATTTGCTTTCGGAATTGGATTATTTTTTAAACAGATACGCCGACACCTACTTCTATCCCGATGTTCTTTTTCTGAAGGGGAGCTTGCTCTACTCCTACCTCGATCGGGACCAGGGTATCGAACTGTTCGATGAACTGAAGGCTAGCTACAGTCAGCGATCGGATATTATTTCTAAGGTGGATAGGGTGCTCAATGCCAGATAAGGTTCTCTGTTTCAATTTGAACGGTTATGAGCTCGGCGTCGAGCCAGAGCAGATCGAGAAGATACTACTCAACAAAAAACCATCTCGAGATGCGTTTACACTCGAAACAGGGGTCGAGGTCAAGCGGCTCAGTGATTACGTACCTCTTCCTGCCCGAAAGAGCGCAAGCTACGAGAATATCCTTTTCGTCAGAGACCAGAAGAATTTCTTCGGATTCACGGTGGACAATGTACAGGGATACCTGAGGCTCCGGGGAGGCGAGAAGATCAAGTCGAGGGGGGGAAGGTCACCCATCAGGTACTTTGTGAGAAAGGGAGAACATCTCATCCCTGTGCTCGACCTGCAGTACATAACTAACGAGGATGCACCGGTCTCGGATGTAATTGTCGACGAGATCGTGCAGACTGCCCAGCCCGTAGAGCCGCCTGTCACCGAGGGCGCTCATGAAGAGGTCTTCGATGATATACACGAAGATGAGATCTTTCGGACAATCGAGGCGGAGATCGGGAAACGAAAAACGACCTCGGTCGTGGACGATGTGATTGCCAGTGAGAAGAAGGGTATGGTCCTTCCCCTGATCATCAACCTCGTGATCGTCTTCATCTTTGCCGCCGGTCTTGTCTTTTACCTCGCCATAGCCAGGGAATGGTCAGGGGAACAGATCCTCGGGGGGGCTATTTCCGGTGTCGAGGAAGAAGTAATCAGAGAGATCAGGCGACGGTCGGAAGAGGAGATCGAGCAGCAGAAGAAAAGGCTGGCGGAAACCCGCTCGAAACTTAATGCCTTGATGGAGGAGCGGGATTTCTTTCTGCAGAATCAGGACAAGATACTCGCGGAGCGAAGTGCAGCGCTCGATGTTGAGTACCAGCAGAAACTGGAAGAGGCCCGTCGCAGGCTCCTGGAAAGCGGCGTCGAGGATTTCGATGGTGCCTTCGCAAAAGAGAAGAGGAAGTTGGAGGAGGAGTACCGGAAGTCTGTTGAGGATGCTAATGCTGAAATCGAAAAGATAAAGGCCGACTATGAAAGGGAGCTTGCGGCCAGGGAGGGCTCTCTCAGACGAGAAGTGCGTGACTACTCCCAGCGCATCGACGAGATAGAGAGGCAACTTGCCGAGGAACAAGCCAAGCTTAAGGAGGCGGAGCTGCAGGTTCAGAGCACCGAGAGCAGGCAGCAGGAGTATCTGGCCTTTCGCAGGCAGTTGAGCAATTTCTACAATCGGGCAGCGGCACATTTCGCGCGGGATGAGTATGATCAGGCGGTAGGGGAACTGAAGGGCATGCTCCCTGTCATAAACACGGCAAAAAAGGCTGGTATCGGCAGCGAGATGGAACTTCTCGTGGAGGAGGAGCTGGTAAACAGCCTCATCGATATGGCGGCAAACCAGCAGAGTGGTGGAAGCCTCAACCTAATGGCTGAGTCCAGTTACAGTAAAGCAACGGAGCTCGAGAAGGCGGGAGACCTCACGGGAGCACTTACGCTCTACTACACGGCATACTCGATTTCAGATAACAGGAGGATAAAGGACCAGTCTCTGGGCAGGGCCAACACTGTCATGGATCAGATCTATCTGAAAAGAGTCAAGAGCGAAGCGGCCAAAAAAGAGGGAAACGCGGGCTCACTCTTCAGCCGTGCCATGACCCAGAAGGATAAAAAACAGTATAATCTGGCGTTGAATACTCTGGAGGAGCTGGTTCAAACCTATCCGGAAACCTCAAAGGTGAAGCAGTCCTTTGAGGAGATAAAGAGCCTGAACCGCCTCATCCTCATGCAGGAGCAACAGGAGCGGATCGAGGGTCTCAACCGGCAGGCGGTTCAGGTTATGCAGCAGGCCGGAGAAGCCTATGAGCAGGGATTCCTCGCCGAGGCACTGGACCGGTACGGCGAGGTGGTATCCAAGTACTACGGGTCAGATTATGTGGACGATGCGCTCACGCAGATCACCAGGATCAGTGAGGTCATGCGTTCGGTGAAGACCACACCACAGGTCGTGTTCGGCGGTACCGATGCACGTACCGGTGTGATCATACAGATACCGTCTGATAATACCTTTCTCTTCAATCTTGGTCTGCAGGATGGTCTCAAGGAGGGGGACGTAATGGGAATCTTCAGAAAGGAAGAGCAGACCTTTATCTATATCGGAAGTGTGAAGGTATTCGAGGTGTATCCCACCGTATCAAAGGGCAAGACAATTCACTACGAGAAACCAATCAAAATCGGCGATCTCGTCTCGCCTTCGTGACGCATCAATCACGCACGTAATGGGAGGGGCTTTTACACCTGTATGGATACGACAACCTCGCGAGGGGCCTTGAGGGTGTTGATCATTCACGGTATGAAGGGTACAGGGAGCCTGAGCTGCAGGTACTGTACGTACCCGCTTTCCAACCTTCCGTCGAATACTATTCCATAGTCGAACTTCAGCCGAAGGGTGCTTCGTTTCATGATCCTCCACCGAAGCTCGAAGCCGGTGGAGACCAGCACGCCGGCATAGGGCCGGTCCTTAAAAATCTCGTTGTATGCGGGATCACTCAGATAGTCGTTGTAGGTGATTTGCAGTCCTGTACCCAGGAAGGGGAGTAGGGAGAACTTCTCCCCCAAGCCGATGCGGTAGGCGAAATTGACATGCAGGGGAATGGTGATGAAGGAAACGTCTTCATCTTCAATGGGATTGATGGCAATGCCCGTCTCGAAAATGGTGTAGATGCGTTCCGCGTTGAAGTAATCGGTAAAGAAACGACTTTTCCGGCTGAAATATCCGCCGAAATAGAGTCCCGTACCGATTTCCGGTGCCACATCACCTTTGGTGAACAGGGGACGGTACAGGCTCATCGACACATCCACCTCGGGATCGTACAGGATGAGATCGGCGCGTGCCTTCAATGGAAGGAGCAGAACACAGGATATCAGAAACAGTGCTGTACTGTACGCGATATATCTATTTCGTCTTTGCTGTGTAGACACCATCCCAATCCTCTGTCGGTGGATGCAGAATCAACTCTCTGCAGCGGTCAACGTACATTTTAGAGGGCATGTCGTCTGAAAGGATTCTTCCACTCTCGGAGAAAAGCCTCGATGCCCTCTCGAAGTCTCTGGAGCGGTACAGCCGTATAGCTTCGTTGAAAGCCCTGTATCCCTGTCGTACGCTGTCGTGCACTTCTCCATAGGGCTCGTAGATCTTCACGGGCTGAACCTTTCCCCTTACCCTGACCGAATCTAGCTCCCTCGCCTTTACCTTGTTTCCAGCCTGATTGAGAGTGTATTCGCTGATGATGATCGGCACGCCATATACCTTGGTGAGACCCTCGAGGCGTGAGGCGAGGTTCACCGCATCGCCGATACAGGTGTACTCGAGTTTCTGGTTGGATCCTATGTTTCCGACGACCACTTCACCTGTATTGAGACCGATGCCGATCTTGAAGACCGGTCTGCCGTGCCGGGACTGATTCTTGTTGAATCCCTTTAATGCCTCAATCATACTGAGGCCAGTGAGGATGGCCTGAAGGGGATCGTCCGCATACTGAACAGGTGCACCGAACAGTGCCATGATTGCGTCGCCGATAAACTTGTCTATGATGCCCTTGTGCTCGATGATGATGCTGACCATGACGTTGAAATAGTTGTTCAGGGAGGTCACCAGTTCTTCGGCACTCAGGCGTTCGGAGATCGACGTGAAGCTTCTAATGTCTGAGAAGAGGATGGTTGCGTTTTGTTTCTTGCCGATGAGCAGCTTCTCTCCCTTTGCCTTCAGAACCTCGTCGATGATTTCACCGGGAACGTACTTCTGAAAGATGTGCCGTATCCGCTCCTCGCTGTTCTTTGCAAGCACACTCTTGTAGGCATACTGCTTCACCTGATTGTAGGCCGATTCCAGGTCTTCCACCATTCGGTTGAACCAGGTCGAAAGGTAGCCCACTTCATCATCATATTCGACCCTGACTCTCTTGGAGAGATCGTTGCTCGTGATGATGTCCTTCATGGTCCTGACCACGTTCTTGATGGGTTCGGTGACCTTCTTGACGAAGAAGAGTATGATCCCCACGGCAAAGATGAGCGTTGCAGCGATGGTGTACACGACCTGCTTTCTGATATTATCCGCATCCCTATAGAAAACATCGCTTCGCTCACTGAGGAGTATGAACCAGTCCCATGGTTCGAAGTAGAGGTAGAAACCGATACGGTTTACACCCTTGAAATTGAAGGTGACGAGGCCGCCCTTTTCACTGGTAACCTGTTTGAAGAAATCCTCTCCCGATACATCGGTTGCCGTTTCAGTGGGGAAGACCACCTTTCCTTCTGAAGTGAATGCCATGAAGTAGCCCGTATCCGAGAGACGGATCACCTCGGCGTACTCCGCTGCTGATCTCTGGGCAATGGTACGGTAGTCACCCTCCTCAACGAGTCCTGTTTCAACGAGGATATCCTCCTGGCGGCTGCAGAACTTGTACATCTCCGCAGTCTTGTAGGAGAGAAACTCCTTCGCTATCTTGGTTATGCCGTTTTTCGCCGAGACGAAACCTGTATATCCGATGAGAAAGGCGGGAAATATGAGAAGGGGCAGTATGACTAAAAGTACCTTTGATCGTATCTTCATATCTTTGCTCTAGTATAAGTATAGCTCAAAATTCCACAGGGAACGAGAGATGTTACCCATGTCGTTGTCGGGGGTTTTTCTTTTACTATCGGTACACAGGAGTTATTTCAGAAGTGAAAAGGAAGGCTCTCCTATCGAGGAGCTGGGTGGTAGGTACCGACCTCGAAGCTCACTTCGAGAAGAGCGCTCAGGTCCTCCTGCCGGATTCGACCCAGGGCGAGGGCTTGAACACACAGGTTGCCTGTGACGGTAGCTTCCGCCGGCCCGGTCATCACTTCTACTCCGCATGTGTCAGCCACCAGCTGGCATAGAAAGCCGTTTCGAACTCCACCGCCGACCATCACAATTCTGGAAAAGCTTCGGTGCAGCAACTCACTCAGTTCATGAAGAGCCTGGGCATAGGAGGCGGCAAGGCCCTCGTACAGCGCCCGCGCAATTTTTCCGATCTCGCTCACCGGCTTCTGGTTGGTTTTTTCGCAGTAATGATGAAAAACAACATCGAAATTCGACGGGGAAAAGAACAGGGGATCGTTCGGATCGAGGAGAAAACTCCCGGGTGTGGCGGTTCGGGCGAGCTGTACGAGGGCATCGTAATCGCACTCGTTGCCTTTCGTCCTCCAGCTCTTGAGGAGTTCCTCCAGCAGGAAGAAGCCCATCAGGTTTTTCCCGAAGAAGATCGACTGGTAGGCGATTTCGTTCAAGAAGCCCGCCTCCAGAGCTTCTCGGGATACGAGTGGAGCATCGATCATGATTCCAAAAATCGACCACGTGCCTGCTGAGAGGATCGCGGCTTCCGGGTCGAAGTGATGCGCGATGAATACGGCGCTGGCGGTATCGTGCTCCGCCACGGTGGCCACCGGGCATCGGTTGAGGCCCGTGATTTCTGTTATTTCTTGGGACAACGACCCTGGGATTGTACCGGCGGACACGAGTTCGGGGAGGATTCGTTTCGGGATTCCGAACAGATCGATAAGTTCCAGGCTCCATGTTCTGCTGCTGACGTCCACCAGCTGGGTTCCCCAGGCGATCGTCTCCTCAATTGATGCATCACCGGTTAAAAAAAAACGTACAAGGTCGGGAATCGGTAGATACCAGCTTGCCAGATCGAGCATTTCTGCAGCCCTTCCTCTGCACATCTGAATCAAACGGGCGAGGCCCGTGATCGTGAGAATTGGGATCCCCGTTTTCTGATAGAGCTCGAGAGCACCGATGGTGGAAGCAATCTGCTTGCCGACCCACTCGGCACCTTGGTCCCTGTATGAGATGGGATTCCCGAGAAGCATTCCATCCTCACCCAACAGGGCGAAGTCGAGATTCCAGGAGTCGATGCCGATTGCTGCCAACTCAATGGCTCCGCGGGATGCGCATAGCGCCAGACCCTTGATCACGTTATCCCAGAGGGCCAGGAAATCCCAATACAAAACACCGCCAAGCCGAATTGGCCTGTTTTCGAAGCGATGGACCTCCGAGACCTCGAGCTTACAGCTTTCGAAGCTCCCCAGGAACACCCTGCCGCTTCCAGCTCCGAGGTCTATGGCGAGAAAGGGTTTTTCCTTCATATTGTGCCTAATACCGCCCATACGCGTGAATGGCATTGATCATGGTAATAAAATTTTCATGGGGGATGTAGTTTACGATGGAGTGGCTGGAGGCCGCCTCCCATCGCCCTCCGGGCATCATGACGGAGCAGAGCTCCTGCACGGTGCGTTCCACATCCTCGGGGGTTCCCCCGATCAGTGGAAACGTCAGATCGATCCCTCCTGATAGAGAAACCCGATGACCGTAGCGTTTCTTGTAGTCCCGGTAGTCGATCCCAGACGGATCCAGGGGGTTGATGCAGCTGAAGCCCATATCGAGAAGCATGTCCATGGCTTCGTCGAGCTTGCCATCGGAGTGGAACTTGATCGGGATTCCAGCCTCGAGGATCGGGGCCATGATCCGTTCGTAGGCGGGGCGCCAGATGCGCTCGAAGGTCGACAGAGGGACGAACAGCCCGCCGTTGTAGGCGAAATCGTCTCCGAGCAGAAAGAGGTCGACTCCCTTGCGCACCGCACGCCTCAGCAGTTCTTCGTAGTAGTCCGCCGAGCGCTGCATCAGTTCGATCAGGAGCTCCGGATCTTCGATGGTCAGTATCATGCAGTCGTGCATGCCGATGACGAATTCGTACAGGGTCTGGAACATGGAGGCCCCGCCGAGGCACACCCCGATCGAGCTTCCCCGGACCGCCTGAACGTACTCACAGATATAGCCAAGGGTCTTTTCCATGTCCTCTACACCCGGCCAGACGACCCGCTCCAGGTCTTTCCGTGACTTGAGGCTCCGGTCGTACATGCTGGTTATTTCTCCATCCTCGGTACGCTGGCGGATCGGCGTCCACATACACTCGAGACAGATGCAGTCCTGCCCGATGATCTCGCACAGCTCTATATAGTCCCTGGGGTACATCGGTCTCTGGACCGCCCCGCTGGCCACGGCACCCTTGGCCACTTCCCCACCCACTCCCAGGGTATCGCCGGCCGGCCTGCCCAGGATCCGGGCTACGTGATCGCTTTCGATGAGCACCTCGAAGTTGGGGACCCGGTCAGTTGTCTCGCCCCGGTAGGTAGATATAAGGCGCTGCTTGTCCGGAGGCCCATCGTAAGGCTCAAAGGAATCCGTACGTACTGTCACGGCTACTCCAATCCGTAGACCTTCACGGCGGTGTCTCGCAGTATCGCCCTTTTAGAGGCGGCCGGTATATCGGCCAGATACACCCGGGTAAGATGGGAGCGTGCGTCGATCCAGGGAAAGTCGCTGCCGAACATCACCCTGTCCAGGATATCCTCCTGCGCCATGGTCTCGAAGTAGCGGCGGCAGTATATGTCTCCGCCGAAGTCCATGTAAACGTTCGGGTACGTCTTGGCCAGGCGTATCGCTTCCAGGCGACCCGTGCCGCGGCCCCCAGAGTGTGCCAGGATGAAGCGCACACAGGCATACCTCTTCACGTGTCCCTCGAACTTGTCAGGGGTGGAAAGCGCCTGAACAGGGTTGTAGGTGGACACACTCCAGGTGTGCGAAACGATAGGAACGTCGTGATCTTTTGCAAACTTCCAAACTGCATTGTAGCGGGCATCATCAGCCGGAACCTTGGTGAATGAAGGGTGGATCTTGATGCCCCGGAAGCCGCTCAGGCGGACCGCTCTTTTCAGCACGGCCAGATCCTCCCTTCCCTGGTGGGGATCGTAGAACCCGCAGAAGAACAGGCGCCCCTCCGACTCTTCGTGCTCGGCCTGAGCCTTCTCCATTTCAGCAAGGGAGCCACCCAGCAGGTTGCGCATGGATCCGAGGTTCACGGCATACTGGATTCCAAGCCGATCCATCCGCAGTAAAAGTGACCGGGCATCCACTTCAGGCGAATAGAACATGCCGGGAAAGCCTGTATGGACATGGGCGTCGACAATGAACGGGGAGCTCATGTCCGTACCTCCTCGACAAGGCGCCGCAGGTTTCCGCCGGCAATCAGTGCCTTCTCCTGAGGTGAAATGTCGGCATCGAGGATCATGCCGATTGCGGCGTAGGGATCGTTCACTGGAAGAAAGGAGCCGAAGATGAGGCGCTCTGCACCGAAACTTCTGACCAGCTGGGTTATGTGATCCTGGCCGATGAAATTCGAGCTCTCCACGAGCACGTTCGGACAGGTCTTCAGCAAACTGAGCAGATCTCGGACATGGTACAGGATTTTCTGCCACTGGGTCTCAATCACGATGTGTAACCTGGGAAACGCCAGTGCGATTGCGTGGACGTCGTCCCAGCGGATCTCCACGTGCCAGAGAAAGAGGGGCAGGTTGTGTTCAACACACCACGTACATAGCTCACCGACCACCCAGGGCGCCAGCTGGAAATGGTGTGTTTGCGGAAAGAGGCGGACACCGCGCACAAGTGGATCTGACGGTCCGAATCCGGGCAGCGGGCCCTGTTCCCGCGGTGTGGTTGGCAGGCCTGTCCAAACCGTGTACACGAACTTCGGGAGTATTTTTGAGGCCGCCATCAGCGCCTGGTTGCCGTCCTGTGCCGAGAGACGCACGGCATCCCAGTGCGACACCAGGGCACCCTGTATGTGAAACTTCCCCAGCAGAGGCTCAAGCTCCGAGGGAAGCAGCTCCTCGGCCAGAGGAAAGAATAATGGCTTTCCCAACCAGAGGTTGGCGTCGAAAAGGGCGAGCTCCAGAATCCGGACCAGCTTTTCCGACGCTCTTTTCTCAATGATCCGGTCCACGTTCATGTGCAACGACCTCCGGCTTTCATCTGCACAGCGGGATCTGCAGTCCTCACTCATCGAAAGTTTAAAACCGTTCTATAAAAAAAATATCATCTCAAAACCCACGAGCTTCCTAAACTGACGGCCGGACAGGCCTGAAGCCGCTGTTCACGCCCCGCCCGTCCGGTAGCCGTCCTCCTCGAAAGGAGTCACGCAGGGCCGCGGGAACATCGGTCCATCCTCCCCCGCGCAGTAAACGGATCACACCTGACGGAGGCCCCCTGGGATCCATTTGCTCTCCCGCAGGGTAGCTGCTATGCCAGTCGTTACACCACTCCCACACGTTGCCGCTCATGTCATACAACCCCAGCTCGTTCGGCTGGAAGCTGCCCACCGGTGCGGTGTATATGTATCCGTCCCAGTATCCTGACCAGATGGCGAAAGGCCAGGCATTGAACGCCTTCTTGAGACTTTCGTCCGCCACATTACCTTCCGGGCTGCCGTTGCCCCAAGAATACTTCTTCGCTTTTCCACCACCCCGTGCCGCATACTCCCACTCCGCTTCCGTGGGAAGCCGATAGCCGTCTGCAGCCCAGTTCTCCGTCATTCCTGCGATGCTCACATTGTAGAATGGTGTCAGCTTCTCTCTGCGCGAGAGCCAGTTGCAGAACACCACAGCGTCATTCCAGCTCACCATGACGACCGGCTCCTGCCTGGTCTGTGTGAAGTAAGGATTCTTCCAGCTTGCGTCGAACTTCCGCTCCCAGGCTGTTCCGGTCCACACCAACCAGCCGCCCATACGCTCAGCCGAGGTCAGGTAGCCGCTCTCCCGTACGAACTGACTGAATTGACCCAGTGTGACCTCGTACCTTGACATGTAGAAGCTCGAGACGGTCACGGTGTGCACCGGCTTTTCGTCCGAGTTCCCATCCCCGAAGGTGTCCCCCATCTGGAAAGTTCCGCCCTGCACAAGGACCATGTCCAGGATAGTTCCTTCTTCGGCTGATTGGTACTGCTCCTGAGACCATATGGCCGGCGCTGCAAACCCCAGCAAGGCAGCAGCAATGATCCACATGCACTTCGGGATTATGCGAGGATATGGAAACAGCTTCAGCATGGATTCATTATCACCCCCCTGTTTGTGAAGCCGTTCCACCTCCTGGTCAAGGCCCTTACCTGTCATGATCTTGGTGAAAGTTGTAGAGCCGACGACTCGGGTGATTAAATATTTTTGCTATCGGCAGTCCGAGAAAATGGAGGTTCAACCGCAGGTCTCAGGCGCTCTGCGGTTCTTCTTCTCCAGCCCCGAGGAACATATACCGGACGATCTCGTCATGGTTCGTCTCGGAGGTCTTCTTCACCGTCACCCTGAGGCCGCCCCTCAGCACGAAGATCCGGTCGCACACATGAAAGACGTCGTCGAGCCGGTGGCTGATGAAAATGGCAGGGATCCCATGTTCCTTCAATTGCAGAACGATGTCTAAGACCTTACCGATTTCCTTCAGGGCCAGATTGGCGGTTGGCTCATCGAGAACGAGCATCTTGGGATCGAAGCTCACTGCCTTGCTAATCGCCACCGCCTGTTGCTGGCCGCCCGAGAGCCTGTCCACCCGCTTGCGCGGTTCCCTGATGTCGATCTTGAGCTTGTGGAGGATCTCGACAGACTTTTTATCCATCTGTTTGCGCTTCAGAAACTTGAGCACCGGGTCCCGCATGATCTCCCGGCCGAGAAACAAGTTCTCAGTAACATTCATGTTCTGACAGAGCTCCAGGTTCTGGTACACCATCTCGATGCCGAGCCGTTTCG
>SMTZ1_10003429_pt1 | contig 17051 bp, 10 predicted proteins | sample DeeMarSWOR136_30_FD_25667 | JGI IMG/M metagenome (IMG submission 25667)
AAGACCCTCCCCTCCTGATCGGTTATCCCCTGTGAGATCGTCCACTTGTAACCCGCCGATTTTATCTTCGGCACACGGTATGAAAAGCGCACTGGGGCATTGGGAACGGGAACTTCGCGGTCGCCGTCCAGGTAGTAGAGCTGCATTTCCAGAGGTTCCAGCAGCCCCTCGCCCACCCAGCCGATCTGGTCCTCTCCGGACTTCCTGACCCTCACCTTTAGGAGCAGCTCCCCAGCGTGTATGATGTTCCGGTCGAAGTACACCTCTCCGTCGTCTATCTTGAGCGCGCTCGCACTGGCATTCAGATGGGCGGCAACGGCATCGATGAGCCGGTGCTGCTGCTCGTATTCAGCCGCCTGCTTCTCGAAGTGTTCCACCTCGCCGTACTTGAGCCGCATGATCTCCGCCAGCCGCTCCTGCTCCCTCTCAATCTCCTCCCTGCTGTACTTCAGCAGGACCCAGACTCTGAAAAATCCGCTTCCATCGCCGCGCTCCCACTGTTCGTAGTAGATCTCGCTGATCTCGGTGTCCTGAAGCCTGGCTTTTCCCTCGGTGAGAAGCTCGGCCTGAATAGTGGTGGTGTATTCTTCGGCGAAGTAGCGTTCCTCGTATGTTGCGGTCGACGTAGCCTTTATGCCGATGGTGGCAACCACCTGTGCCAGCGCATCGCCGATGGCCTCATTCTTCCCCGCATCGAAGCTGTCTGCATCACTGCTCGAACCCACATAGTAGAGGTAACGCTTCTCTTCTGGTATGCTTGATATCCAGGACGGAACCTTCCTGTGAGAGGCGTACACCTGTTCCGGCGACTGAGCGACTTTGGCCGTACCCTTGCCCGTTGCACAGCCTGACAGCAGCAGCACTGCACAGAGAGCCGCCGGCAACAAGCCCTTTAGAAGTCTCAGAAGCAGCCCCATATACCATCTCCGTTCATACACCTTTCGCGGGATCAGGCAACGTCCCGCTTCCAGGCACCCATTCTCCTACACCTCGTCCCAGGCTTTCATCTCTGCGACAAGACGCTGCAGCTCCTCGCGCTCCTGCTCGGTGGTGACGCGGTCCAGAACGTCCTGCCAGGCCTGGTCACGGGCCGTGACGTAGTTCTGATAGGGCATCTTGCCCCGTTTCAGAACGCGGTAGTAGTACTCCACCTCCTCCAGGGACTTGATACGCTGGATCTTTTCCCAGTAGGTGTCCGTAACGATGAGCCCCACCACAGAGACGTTCTCGGCAACCACTACCAGGTAGCTTTCAAAGGCCTCTTTGTAAGATACCGATGTCCCTGCTATGGCATCTTGAAACTGCGATTGCACGAGTGTCTCAATACCCTCGGCGATCTTCCGCCTGAGCTCGGACTCGGCAAGCCGTTCACCTGCACGTTTGTCTTTCTGGTCGGTAACCTCAGCGATGACGTAGATGACCTTTTCCCGGTTCTCCTTCGTGATCTCGAACTCCTGATCCCTGGTCCACTTCGGTTCCTTGTCCGGATTGCTCTGGACTACGAACTCCTCACCCACGTTCCCCTTTTTCGGTTTCTGCACATCAACGACACTCCTCTTCGAGCAGGCCGACAGGGAAAAGACAGCCAGCAAAACCATTGCTATGACAACCGCTGAGAGCGCCCTTTTTCTCATCATCGTTCATATACCTCCATGGTATTGATTGCTTCCACTTCCTCCTGTACTTAAACACCGCAGCCTCTACTCCGCGATACCGAATATTACCGCATTGCCCCGTGACACGAGCACCGTGAAGTTCTCAAAACCCTCTTCATTGGAAAGGTTGTTGATGACCTCATCGATGAACTCGTTCTTTCTGCCCATGTAGTAAATATAGTACTTGGCCATGCCTTCGGCAGCGGATACCTCCTTCATACGCCTGAAGTTCCGCGTATCACGAACAGCGTCTGCGAATACCCTGATCAGGTCGTAGCTCATGACGCCCTGCACTGCCACCTCGTAGCGAATTCCGTCCTCGAAGGCCTTCACCATGTATCTGCGGGAGAGATCGATAACCGGCTCAACGGCATTCTCAACCGCGACCTCCACACATTTGCGTTTCGCAGCATCCATGCCGCTCGCAAGACCCAGTTTCCCTGAATATCCTGTTTCGGTTCCCAGTCCCCGGGCCGTGGCGCTTTCAAAGGCCTTCAGGTCTATGGATGCCGAGGCGAAGTGTATATCACCCTCAGACCCCGCACCCTCCACAATACCATCGACCACAATGTATATGTCAGCGTTCAGTGCCTGGGCGATGAGCTGCACCACGCTCACCGCGCCGGTCGTCTCTTCGTAGAGCTTGAGATACTCGTCCTTGATCTCAAGTATCCTCTCGAGCTCTATGTACTCGTATCGCCGGTTGGCCAGGTAGTTGTTCACCCTGTTCACACAGAGGCGTGCGTACTCGTCCTCGATCTTCTTCTTCTCCGGCTCGAAGTAGACGAGATAGGTCAGGTTGTCGATCGCCTCGTTTATGAGTGGCGCATAGGGTGACGCTGAGTAGTCCACTTCCTCCTCGATCACGAGCATCGCGATCTCCAGGGTCCTGAGGCTCTCCTCCAGCTTGTTACGGTCAAAGGCCACCCGCGAATAGACGATCGTCTCCTTGCCCGACTTTACCTTGTCCGTGACCTCATAGCTCTGAATGAATGTTTCGCTGATACTGTACATGTACGTGTTGAGCTTGTCCCTGTTCGCAGCTTCAGCCTCCTCGCCCACAAGGCTCACCACAGTCTTCCTCAGCGCATCACGGAATGCGAGTTTCAGTGCATCGTCGAAATCCTTTGACTTGCCGACACCGTTCTGTACAATGCTCGGGGCACCAACCGTACCCCCCGTTTTCACATAACCCCCGGTGCACCCGAAGAAGAGTATGGTGACAGCAAACAGACCGACCACTATCAGAAGGCTCGTCTTTTTCATGATATCACTCCCTATAAGAAATGATTTTCTCCTGCAATGAACCGGAACGTACAATGCAGAGCCGGTCTCCAGGTTTCCGGCATGAGCCCTAAGCGTTATTGCTTCACATTAGAATATAGCATAAAAAATACCGCACGCGTTCAATTCCGCATCTTTCATCGTGAAAACCTCGCACCGCCGTGATCCGTCTGCATCAAAACAGTACCGTGAATGCGGCAATGAACTCGAAGCCCGAAATACTCACACGCTTCAACCCCTCGGAGTCAAATATCTCTGCTATATTGTCGCTGTTGCTGTCTATGCTCACCTCTTCCTTGCTGCTCCCCGAAGTTTCTTTAATATCGATACTCCAGTCTTCGATGGGTGTATACGCCCGGTAATTAACGCCAAGCCGAACGGCGCTGCCCCTGCCGATTCTGTAGTTGAAGGATGCCCCCAGCTTTGCGCCGAAGGAGAAGCCGTACACGGTCATGGTGGGATCATTGCCGTACTCGATGACGGTGCCGTCGATGATCAGAGAGGGATTCGAGCCCGTCTGCTGCATTTTTTTGGAGAAGGAGGTCATGTACATGAGACCCCCAAGGGCCTTGATCTGAAGGCTGTAACGGCGTTTGTAGAATCTCGTTCCCACGCCGAACTCTCCGAGAAATCCCCACAGGGTGCCGGTAGGCACAACCTGTAAATCGGCGAGTCCCTGAAAACGGTACCCCAGAGAACCCTCTACAGACAGACCAAGCTCAGGAGCCCAGTTCCTCTCCTTCTGACCGAAATCGATGTAATAGTTCTTGTTCTCCTTATCGCTCTCACCATCGGAGACGAGATAGAGATTGTAATTCATAGTTGGTATGTCCACCTGCATGGCGCCGCCGTAGAAGGCGATTCCGATCCCCTTCCTCGCCGCCTCCACAAGCTGGTCGCCCTCGGTGATGCGCTCCTGCTGGTACACGATCTGAGCCTCGCTCAGATCAGGATAGGTGCTCTTTACCCGCACGAGTCCGGTCGGGATCTGGGTGATCCGTCCTGAACTCCCGATCTCCTGTTTCGTGAGTACCTCGTACTCGTGTCCCGGCTTGACCCCTATGTCTGACCCGAGCTCGAAGAAGACCCTGTCGCCCTGCACGCGCACCACACCCGACCTTATCTTGAAGACCTCAACCTGCCGCATGCGAAGGGCCAGTTTGGACACCGCGCTGTCCACCGCCTCCCTGGTGGCCCGGCGGAGGTCGTGATCCTGCCCCGTGCCGTTTACGCGCACGGCTTCCTCCCGGGTCCCCGTTTTCACGTTGAAGAAGGTCAGATCGACGGCGATGTTCACGCTGTAGTTCTTCATGAAATAGAGGAAATCCTCGCCGCTGAAGATCGGTATTGTGGTGTAGGTCTCACGATAATCGGCCACAGCGGGGATGACGATGAGCACCGAACCGACTATGCGGTCGAAATCCTCACCCCTGATAACCACGGTACCGAACTTCTCATCGTAGGTTCCCTCCTGCTTGGCCTTTTCGACCTGAAGCTCTTTCACGCGTTCGATGAACTCATCCACATCCTCAGCCTCGAGGCGATAGTTCTCATAACCGAGCACGTTGAACCGCCTGAGTTTGATGAACTCGTTGCCGATCGAGGACTCGGCATAGATGAGTACATCTGGGGGCACATTGGTCCTGCCGGTAGACATCCCGAAAATGGCGATGTCCTTCTCCTCACTCACCTCCACTGAATGGAGCGGCCCGGACACGAAAACGAAGAGAAGCAGGGTCAAGAAAAGGAGTGGTCTTTTCATACCATTCATTCCCGTGCGCATCTGGATTTTCCTTTGCAAAGAGTACAACAACCGCCCATTGAAGCAGAGTAGATACTCTATATTATAATTCCATTTCCTCATATTTGGATACAATTCACATTGTTTCATCCAATACTTCCCCAAGTAGTTGACTCCCCCTGGCTTTTTATATAGTTTTCTGCCGAAACCCTCGAAGGGGTATGTCGTCATGAAAAAGTTCTTCCTGTGTGTCGCTCTGATTCTTCCCCTTGCCATAACAGGTGGATGCAGGGAAAAAAAGGTCCCAAAACCCGAACCGAAGGTCATCATGGAAGGTGTGCTCGACACAAACGGGATGACTCTTCGGGCGGGTACGCGCGGAGGCACCATGGTGCGAGCTGACCTGCAGGAACTGGACACCCTCAACATCGTCACCACCCGATCACGTTCGGTATATGCCCTGCTCGGCCTCGTGTTCGAGGGACTCCTGAGCGTGCATCCCGTAACCGGACATATACAGGGAGGTATCGCGAAAGAATACAGCATCGTGAACAACGGCTACAGCATCCTTCTGAAACTCAATCCTGATGTACGCTTTTCCGATGGAAGGCCCTGTACGGCTGATGACGTGCTGTTCAGCTTCGAGGAGATCTACCTGAATCCTGAGGTGGATTCGAAGAAGGCCGATGTTCTGACCATTAGAGACAGCCTCGTGATGGTGTACAGGATCGACGAGTACACCGTGCGTATGGACCTGCCCGTTCCCTACAGACCCTTCCTCCATACCCTCACCGGCCTGTACATTCTGCCGAAGCACATACTGGAGCCGCTGATCGTAGATCAGGGTATCGACGGGTTCAACAGGCAGTGGGGCCAGCTTGACCGCGGCATCGAGGGCGTCATCGGCACGGGCCCCTATCTTCTGGCCGAGGTACTGCCGGGCCAGCACATACGTCTCGCCCGGAACCCCCACTACGTTGCCCGGGAAGGGGGGAGCGGCCTCGAAGGCATGCCCTATCTTGAAGAGATCGTCGAGCTACTGGACCTCGACAACGAAACACGAATTCTCAAGTTTCAAATTGGAGAGATCGACTTCTACGACGCCAAAGATACGGACATCGCATCCGGTGACATGCACATTCTCATGGAGAACAGAAAGGAAGGAAACTACGAACTGTATTCAGCAGGTCACACCCTGAGAGGAAACCACTTCCTCGCGTTCAATCAAAACCCTAAATCACTGAAGGGTGAAAAGCTGGCCCTGTTTTCGAATCCGCAGTTCCGCAAGGCAGTCTCCCTTCTCATAGACCGCGAACGGATCGTCAATGATATCTATCAGGGATTCGCCTACACCGATGCCTCGCCTGAAAGGAACGTCTCACCCTTTTACACGGAGATTGCACCGGACCCGTACAACAGGGAAGATGCACATGCGCTATTGGAACAACTTACCCTATCAGACGGTGACGGCGACGGTTTCCTGGAACTGCCCGGTGGAGAACCCTTGACCTTCACCCTGTACACCAATGAGGATAACCCCTTCAGGGTGCGCATGAGCGAACTCATCTCCAACAGCATGCGGGAAGCAGGACTGGACGTTCGGCTCCAAGTCACTGACTACGATCTGATTGTTACCAAGCTGCTTGACACTTTCGAGTGGGATGCGGTGATTCTCGGCGTGGAGGGAAGCATAGAGCCAAACGAAGCATCCTGGATCTGGGAGTCCAGGGGAGCACTCCATCTCTGGCACCCCTACCAAGAATCACCTTGCACGGAGTGGGAACGGCGTATCGACGTGCTTTTCGCACTCGGCCGCACCGCCTGGGAATTGGATGAGGCGCGAAAATATTACACGGAGTATCAGCATATCATTGCCCGTGAACTCCCCGTCATACAGATCGCCGTCCCCGCCGAATTGTACGGGTACAGGCGGGGTTACGGAAACGTGATTCCCCGTTCGGTTACGTACAACGCCATGGGTCTCATCCCATACCTCTATAGAACGAAATCTTCTAAATGAAGGTAGCGGAATGGAATAGACGGTGCGGGGTTAAAAACCTTGACATCAAAATACGAACCCTATACCTTGCATTGAGGTATGCTCCCATGAAAGAGAGAGTGCTCATCCGCGACCTGAAGAGCCACATAGGCAGGGATGTCACGATCGGCGGATGGATACACAGCATCAGGAAGCAGGGCAAAATCGTCTTTGTATTACTCCGCGACCGAACCGGTATCGCGCAGGTCATATGCGATCCTGACGTAGTCAGAGAAGAGAACCTTCGCAACGAAACGGTCGTGTACATGAGCGGCGCGGTCATCGAGGATGAACGGGCAGAGGGAGGCGTGGAGCTCAGCCTGAGGAGCGCGCAGGTGATCTCCACACCCAGGAAGAGGCTCCCCATCCTGGTCAACGATAAGGCCGACTACCAGAAGCTTGAGCTCGAAACCATGCTCAACAACCGGGTGCTGTCCCTGCGCAACCCAAAGCGCAACCTCATCTTCACGCTTCAGGCCGATATCATCGATAGTTTCAGGACCTATCTCAGAGGTGAAGGGTTCACCGAAGTCACCACGCCCAAGATAATCGCCACGGGCACCGAAGGCGGCACCCAGCTCTTCACGGTGGATTACTTCGACAAGCTCGCCTATCTCGCCCAGTCGCCCCAGTTCTACAAGCAGATGCTTGTGGGATCAGGATACGAACGGGTCTTCGAAATAGGACACGTGTACCGGGCCGAGGAACACAATACCTCCCGCCATCTAAACGAGTACATAAGCCTGGATTATGAGATGGGCTTCATTGAGAATGAGCACGACGTCATGGACGTGGAGGAAGGCTTCATCATCACCCTTTTCGAGCGTCTGAACCGGGACCACGCATCAACCCTGACCCTGTTCGAACAGAGCCTGCCCGTTCCCAGACGTATACCGCGAATCCCTGTGAAAGAGGCGTGCGAAATATTGAAAAGGGAGTTCAACAAGAACTTGAAGGGATACGACCTCGACCCCGAAGGGGAGAAGCTCATCTGCGATTGGACGAAGAAGAACCACGATACCGAGCTGCTCTTCCTCACCGAGTACCCCCTCTCGAAGCGGCCCGTGTACACTATGCCCCTGGAGGAGAACCCTGATTTCACACGCAGCTTCGATCTGTTGTTCAGGGGCCTTGAGATCACCACCGGCGGACAGCGCATCCACGACCACAAGATGCTCGTCGACGCCTTTGTATCACGGAGTCTTGAACCCAAGGATTTCGACTACTACACCGATACCTTTGCCTACGGTATGCCGCCCCACGGCGGGCTCGCAATCGGACTCGAACGGATAACCCAGCAGGTCCTAGGGCTCATCAACGTCAGGGAGGCCTCGATCTTTCCAAGGGACCGAGGCAGAATCATCCCCTGATCCGTTACATACTGACCTGAAAAATCTCTCTCGACCGCACCTCGACAGCAGTGAGCTTTCCGAAGTAGTGCAGCCCCGTATCAATACTGATGAGCTTCGGCGTGATGAGCGGGTACTCGATTGGAGTATGGCCGCAGACGACCGTCTTCTCCCACACGGGAGCTTCGGCGTACAGATGATCACGCATCCAGAGCAAGTGATAGGTGTTGTTCTTTCCCTGCCCTATGCTCTGATCGGGGTCAAGTCCTGCATGACAGAAGAAGAATCCCTCACTCTCAACGTAGAGCTCCAAACCGAGGAAGAAATCGATGTGCGCCGGCGGTAACAGTTTCCTGAGTGCAGCGCTACGTTCCCCATTATCCCATATCGATTGGATGCGGCCCAGCTCTCCCATCTCAACCCCGTAGGAGAGAAGCGTGGCCGCTCCGCCGTTGTACATCCAGGTCTGCAAATCGCTCACGATCGCGGAGTACCCGAGCGCGCCGAGCAGCATGTCCTCATGGTTACCCTTGAGAAATGCGGCGTTGGGGTGCGAGAAACGCAGGTCGATGAGCTCCTGTACGAGATCTTTCGAGTCCGGGCCCCGGTCGACGTAGTCACCGATGAAAACGATAAAATCCGAAGAACGAAGGTCTATACGGTGAAACAGCTCTTTCAGCGGCGCGCGGTGACCGTGCAGGTCACCAATAGCTATGATACGGCTGTATGCATCCTCCTGCAAACGCACAGTGCCTCCCGGCTCATTCATGCACAAACCCGCGGTGCATGGCTTTCATCCTCAAATCCTGAAATGGAACGTGTTTCAATATACGCGACACCTGTCCGGGCATCAACCTTTTCTCATACCCTTCCCTATGGTGAGCAATACGGTAGGGTATATGCATAATATAACAGAAAAAGTGCTTGCTTCGAGCACCGCAATGGTTTATCTATAAGGCTAGTAACTCTTCCGCTTGGCAAGGTTCCGGAAGAAATTAGTAATGAACCGTGAAATAGTCATCGGCTTCGTGAGGGAACACGAAGAGGTCTGTATCTACAAACCACTCGCGCGGGCCATTCAAGCGAAACGCCCGTGCTCCTTCTGCCAGAACGTGAACAGGGACTGCCTCCTGCTCATAACCTGCATGAGGGAGGCGCGAAAAACCGTGGACGTGGGGCTCGCCCTCTCCCCGGCCTCCAAACCCGAGTCCTACCAACCCTATACCACGGCCGGCTTCTACCTCTTTAGGCAGGACAGGAGTACGGAATCGGAAAATATCCGCACCATCTTCGACACGGCCTTTCAGAAGGGCTACGAGAGCGTGATCTTCGTCGCTCACGGTTCCCCCAATATTCCCCTCGAATACCTCGAGTATGCGCTCAGCGAACTCAGAAACGGGAAGCAGATCATACTCGGGCCTACCCTCAACGGTAAGTTCTACCTCATCGGCCTGAAGAAATGGGCATACGAGTGTCTGCGAGAAGAGGACATCTTCAATGACATCGACTTCGACAGCGTGGATGAACGCGACCGGATCATCGACAGGATACGGACCAGCTGCTCAGCCTGCACCCTGCTCCCCGAATGGTACGTTATCAAGTCGATCGACGATCTCAGGAAAATGTATGACGATTCCGTGAACGGCAGAGGATGGAAAGCACGCTGGACAACCTGTCTGGTCGATGATATCATATAACCCTCACATTCTTGGTACGGAACATTCGGGGCACGTTCAGGACCAGAGAGCATAACTCCATCCTCACGAGGAGTCTGCCATGTACGATATCGTCATTATCGGCGGAGGTGCTGCAGGTCTTACGGCTGCCATCTACGCGCTCCGCGCAGGTATGAATACCATTCTTCTTGAAAAGATGGGAGTGGGTGGACAGATCATCCTGACGGAAGCCGTCGAGAACTACCCTGGCTTCTCCTTCATCAGCGGACCGGATCTCATGGACAAGTTCGAAAAACATGCCGAGAAGTTCGGACTGGAAATCATATACGAGGAAGTGAAAGGGGTGGAGCCAGGCGACGGGACACACCGCGTCATAACCGATGAGAACACCTACAATACGAGGGCTGTCATTGTTGCCACGGGATCTGTACCCAGGAAACTCAACGTACCGGGTGAAGAGAAGCTCATCGGGAAGGGTGTTTCCTTTTGCGCCGTGTGCGACGGACCCTTCTTTAAGGATAAAGAAGTGGCTGTCATCGGAGGCGGGGATGCGGCGGTAAAGGAGGCGATCTACCTCACCCAGATCGTCAGCAAGGTCATCATCGTGCATCGACGTGACCAGCTCAGGGCAGAGAAAATACTCCAGGAACAGGCATTTGACAATCCGAAGATCGAATTCATCTGGAATCACGTGGTCGATCACGTGAGGGGAGAGAATCAGTTCGAAGGTGTGGTGATCAAGGACGTGAACGACCCCACCAAAACCCGCACCTTATCGGTGGCCGGCGTGTTCGTATACATAGGGCATATCCCAAACACCAAGTTTATCAAGGTTGCAAAAACGGAAAACGGTCTGATCGTTACCCATGACGGGGTCAAATCCTCGGTGCCCGGTATCTTTGCAGCGGGCGACTGCAGGGACACCTGCCTGCGGCAGATCGCAACGTGCGTGGGCGATGGTGCTCTCGCCGCATACTTTGGCGGGGAATACGTTGAGCGGCTCAGGTCCGGCAAGCCCATACACTGGAACGGCACCTGCCCGGGTTAACTTGGGCAGGTACATCGCCCCTTACCCGAGTCTTTCACGATTTTAGCCTCCCGCGGATCGTACAGCACTACATAGAAATTTCCTGATAGGGCAGGCAGCAGCTTCGCGCAACGCCGGGATGCACGCACCCCCCCTTGTAGGTATTCACACCTCTCTTTATTGCTTCACTGCCTGCTACGGCCCGTTCTATTCCCTGGTTCGCAATCTGCAGACCGTACTGGAGCGTAACACTGGTGAGTGCTATGGTCGAAGAGCGCGCGACGGCACCCGGCATATTTGACACGCAGTAGTGCACGATACCGTCCACTATGTAGATCGGATCGTCGTGAGTTGTGGGGCGTGAAGTTTCCGCACATCCGCCCTGATCGATGGAGACATCGACAAGGACCGCGCCTTGTTGCATGATACCCAGATGCGATCGTTTGATCAGCCTCGGCGTCGACTCACCGGCCACAAGAACGGCCCCGATCACGATGTCCGATTCTCTCAGTACCGATTCAATATTCGCATCGGTGGCGTACAGGGTCGTGACAGAGTTGCCGAATATATCGTCCAGATAAACGAGCCTTTTCGCGTTTATGTCGAGCACCGATACGTCGGCACCGATGCCGACGGCGATCTTACACGCATTGGTTCCAACCACGCCGCCGCCCAGTATGCTGACCTTGCCCCTCCGGACACCGGGCACACCGCCGAGCAGTATGCCCCGGCCACCGAATTCCTTCTCTAGGTACTTTGCCCCCTCCTGAACCGAGAGCCGTCCGGCAATTTCACTCATTGGCGTGAGACATGGCAGAGAGCCATCCTCGAGCTCAATGGTCTCGTAGGCAACGGAGACCACACCGCGTTCCATGAGGACCTGGGCGAGCTCACGGTTTGCCGCCAGGTGCAGGTAGGTAAACAGGATCTGATCCTGCCGGAGGAATGGGTACTCCTCGGGAAGCGGTTCTTTGACCTTGACGATCATGTCGGCTTCATTGAAGATTCGCCGCCCATCCTCCACGAGCACGGCACCACTCTTCTCGTACTCACGATCCTCATAGCCCGAACCGATTCCAGCACCGCACTCGATTAGGACTGAATGACCCTCCTGCTTATATGCCCGTACACATTGGGGTGTCACACCCACACGGTACTCATGGGGCTTTATTTCCTTGGGCACTCCGATATTCATCTGCACCTCCTTCTTTCATCAACGCATACCGTGCACGAAATATACCATGCCCACGCTCCACTATCCATATACCCTGAGGAGCAGTACTCACTTCACGTATATGAGAGAGAAACGAAAAGTAGTGAGATATAACCTATTCGGAATGCTGCCGAGATAGGAGCGGGCACTGATCTTTCTCACCGGTTGTTGAGTTCCAGGATGAGCTCTACCTCACCCCGTGACATTTTTGTGACCTTGCAGATCTCCGGGATCGTCCACTTCTGCTCAAAGAGGGTCAGCACTGTCTTTACCTTGCTCTCAGACTCCTTGGAGAGGAGCGTGGGCCGGTCCTCGCCGGATGTTCCCGTCCCTCCCTTGGTACCGCTCATCTCTTCCACGAGCCGTTCCGCATCCTTGGTGAGGTTCGTCAGGCGAGACTCGGTTCGTGCCAGCCACTCTCTGGTGCTCTGAAGCTGCTTGCTTCGCTCCTCGATATCAGCGACGAGAGAATCCATCTGGTTGAATTTGGAGAGTACATCTTCGATACGGCCCTCATAGTTGAGGAGGCTTCCCATCTTTTCGTCTATGATCGTAACTTTCTTCTTGAGGTCATCCTCGCGATCGCGAAGCTCCACAAGGTTTGTGTTCAGAAGATCAGCACGCTGCTCGAGTTTGCTGATGAACTCCTTTGTCTTGGCGATGGTCTCGATGGAAACCTCGATATCTTTCTCTCTCTTCGCCAGTTCCTCGGCCTTTTTCCTCAGTTCATCGAACCGACTGTTCACATCTCTCATGCCGGTCTCGATTTTTTCGAGCAATTCCCGCTCCGCCTCGATCAATTTTATCTTCTCGTCCACCACACTTATGAGACCGATCGCCTGCTCTGCGTTCTTTGCGATATCCTGCACGAGCTTCTTCTCGCTTTTAAGCTGTCTCACTTTGGCCGAAATATCACCCTCGTCCCGTTTGAGACTGTCGATCAACTTTCGCATGGACAGGATGTCCTTCTTGTCCTCCTTGAGCTGTATCATGATGTCTGAAAACCGTTCGATGTCCTCCTCCACCTTTTCCTTGAACCGCACCGCACGTTTAAGCACGGTGGACTCCTTTGAAAAGTTGCTGATCCGTTCCTCGATATCCCGTACTCTGACTTCGATGCGTTCCTGTACCTCCCGGGCCTCCGTCTCGAATCCCCTCAACGTATCTTCCGCTTCCCTATGGGACTCCTGGAGATCTGACTTGGCTGCCTCTGTAATGGAGGTCACGAGGTCCTGCAGCTCCCTTCCCTTACCGTAGATGTGCTCCCGATGCCCCTCGAGCTCCTTTTCGATGTCCTTCTTGAAATAGTCGATGGCTCCAGTCACATCGCTTATCACAGTCTGCTTTAGGCTGTCGACCTTCTCCCGTATCTGCTCCACCTCACCCTTCATGCTTTCAAGATCACGCTCCATTTTATCCTTCATCTGATCCCCTGTTTTGAGGTAGCTGGTTTCGATCTCCCTGACACTATCGTCCACACCGGCCATGGCCTCTTCGATCTTCCGTTCCACCACACCCCGGACATCATCCACCCTGCTGTTCACCTCCTGTACCTTCTCGTTGAGCTCCGAAAGCTCAACCTTGAACCGCTCGACCGAACGGTCACGCTCCTCCTTGAACAGGGCTTTGAGATTCTCCAATTCCCGCACGAGCTCCTGCCGCGCCTCGATGCGGACCCTGTTGACGTTCTCCATGATGCGCTCTTCCTGACCGATCAGTTTTTTCTCGGACTCCTTGAGCCGTCCATCGATTGCAGATGTAAAGGCGCTGATCTGCTCTTCACGTTCCTTGAGCTGTGTGTCGGATTCGCTGATGATCGATCCGATACGTTCGATGATCTGCGCGTGCTCACGCACATAGATCGATTCGGTCTCCCTCTTGAGACTGCTGATTTTCTTTTCAATTTCAGGCCTGTAGTTCTTGAACACACTATCAATCCGCTGCTCGATCATCTCCTGACCCGTGTCCGCTATGTTCTTGAGATCGCCAATCCGTCCCTCGAGGGCATGTATCTGCTCCTCGTATTCCTTCAATCTGTTCACAAAACGCTCTCGGACTGCCATTGCAGCCTCGCCCACCGAGCTCTCCATCTGCTCCGATATGCTGCTCAGCTGAACCCTCACCTCTTTAACCGGTGCCTGGAGGCTTTCAACAATAGACTGCTTCTGACCCTCAATCTCCGTTGCAAACCCTTCGATCCGGGCCCGTATCTCCTCCTGCTGCTCACTGAGCTTCGATTTCATGGAACCGTACAGGGCAGCGAACTCTTTCTTGTAGGCAACGAGCTTTTCATTTATCTCTGAAACGATGGGCTTGATGAGAAGCAGATTCTTGTTGGCCTCCTCGTTTATCTCTGACAGAATCTTGCTCTTCAGCATGTCCGCTTCACTCTGGTGGGCCTTGGCCTTCAGACTCAATACCTCACCATACTTGTCCGTTTCCTCCTTGATACCCTGCAGAAGACTCTGGACTCTTCCTTCAAGTCGTGCGATATAGGAGGAAAGATCCTTTGCCTGCGACTCGACCTTTTCATAGATTTCGGTCTTGAGCGCATTACGGCTCTCTTCGAGGAGGTGTACGTACTTCTCGTACCCATCCTCCGCGCGCTGTAAAAAGGTGTTTGCCGCTTCATCACCAACTTGTTCCACTTTCCGCCGCGCTTCCGCAACCAGATCATCAAGCTCCGTAATTCGTCTCTCCACGACAACCAGTCGCCCTTCCTCTACCCCCCTGACCCGATCCTGGCAGTGCTGGACCTCGTCCTTGATACCAGCAATATTTTCCCTTGCACGGGAAAGGATGTCCTTTGTTTCCTCCCTGAACGCATCCAGCTCCCCCTGACCGGTTTCCGAGAGCAGCTGGAGGTTCTGCCGATACTCCTCGATGATGCTGCCAAATCTGCTCCGCGCCTCCTCGACGAGCATGGTCGAGGCATCCTCGAGTGCCTTATCGGATTTCTCCTGCACTCGCTTCTCGATAATCGAAATGATTGCCGAGGCGTTACGCATGGCCTTCTCGTTCTCCGCAATATCGAGGGTAATCTTGTCTACACGCTTGGAAAGGGATTTGAGTGATGGTAGACTCTTCCCGAGTTTCGCCACTTCTTCCCCGATCTCCTCTTTCATACCTCTCAGTTTCTCCATCTCCCGTTTCACAGACTCGAGCTCTATACGCTCACCCTGCACCTGTGTATGGGATTTCCCGAGAGCCTCCTGAGAATCTTCGATCCGGTTCAATACTTCCTCAGCCCGTGCCACCACACGTTCGAGCTGTCCCATCTGTCCCTGAAGTTCCTCACGTTTCTTGCCGAGAAAGAGGTTGAAGTCCTGGGAGAGCTTTTCCGAATATTTTTTGAATTTGTTAAAGTTGATGGTCCGCTTGTCCAGTCTGCGGAAGAAGAGGATGAGAACGAGAGAAATAAAAACAGTGACAAAGGGCCAGTAACTCATAGTCCCCTCCCGCCTGCAACCTGTGGGATGCAGGCCTTTTTCTTACCTTATCTCAGCTAATTCTCAATGTCAATTCATTTTACGGCATTCAGAGGCGCACTTGCCGGTGCATGGTAAAGCCTGGAAGGACTCGCGCTCCTGGCATGTCATGTATTCGTCCTCAGGTGATACATAAGGAAAAAGCCTGCGGTGAGAAGGACAGTCCTCACTGCAGGCTTTGATCATTGCACAAAAGATTTGCAGGGTTTCGATCAGTGTAGGGCGCCCCCTGTTCAGTAACTCATCTCTGCCAGATGTTTGTACATATTGAACCGCCGCTGGGCATCGGCGCGTGCCCTTTCGAGGTACTCTATCGCCTTTTCAGGGTTGGTTTGCTTCAGGGCTTTGAAACGAAGCTCACCGTACATATACTCGCCGATATCTATTGATGGTTCCTTGGAATCGATGGTGAGAGGATTCTTTCCCTCCTGTATGAGCGACGGGTTGAATCGGTCAATTCCGTGGGCTATGCAGTGCGTATAGGCGATGACAAGCGAGGGACCTGGATATGCGTCGGCCTCGTTCAGCGCTCTGACAGCCTGGGTCATATTCGCTCCCAGGGCGATACGCGTCACATAGGCGTTGCCGTAGGTCATGGCCATGAGACCGAGGTCCTTCTTGGCCATGGGCTTTCCTGCTTCCGCAAACCGGGCTATGGCACCGAGTGGCGTCGATTTGGACATCTGGCCGCCCGTATTTGAATAGACCTCCGTGTCGAGCACCAGTATGTTCACGTCCCTGCCCAATGCGAGAACGTGGTCGACACCGCCGTATCCAATGTCGTAGGCCCACCCGTCTCCACCAAATGCCCAGATGGACCGCTTGATCAGGTAATCCGCGAGACTCGAAAGAAGTTTTAGGTCCGGGTCGTCTTTTCCCTTCAATGCCTTCTTCAGCTTCCCGACCCGGGCCCGCTGGGCCTCTATCTCCTCGGGCGTGGTCTGCACCGCATCTCTGATCTCGCTCAGCAGGGCGGCATCCACCCCCTTTTTCTCTTTTATCATCCTGTCGATGAGCTCCAATGCATGCTGACCGAGTTTGTCCGAGGTAAGCCGCATGCCCATCGCAAACTCGGCGGCATCTTCGAACAGCGAGTTCGACCACACGGGTCCCCTGCCGTCCTCCCGCTTGGTATAGGGTGTGGTTGGCAGGTTTCCGCCGTATATGGAGGAACAGCCCGTGGCGTTTCCTATAATAAGCCGGTCTCCGAAGAGCTGCGATATCAGTTTGACCACCGGCGTCTCACCGCAGCCCGCACAGGCGCCTGAGAACTCAAACAGCGTGGGCAGGAGTTGTGAACCGAGAATGGTGGTTCTCGGCATGAGAGAGGGATCGGTGTTCGGGATGCTGAGGAAGAAATCCCAATTACGCACCTCCTGCTCTCTGAGCGGTATCTGCGGTTCCATCACCAGGGCCCTCTCACCCGTTGGTTTTCCGTCAACCTTCTTCTGTCCCGGACAGATGTTTGCGCACTGTGAGCAGCCCGTGCAATCCTCTGGGGCCACCTGCACGGTGAACTTCATGCCCTGAAACTTCTTTGCCCTGGCATCAGCAGATTTGAAGGTATCGGGTGCCTTGTT